>Ga0114993_10007014_pt1 | contig 10490 bp, 6 predicted proteins | sample ArcticOcean_MG_C_FD_87042 | JGI IMG/M metagenome (GOLD analysis project Ga0114993, IMG submission 87042) | Marine microbial communities from western Arctic Ocean - ArcticOcean_MG_CB2_150 | ecosystem: Environmental > Aquatic > Marine > Oceanic | place: Arctic Ocean: Canada Basin | collected...
GAATATCATGAGAAGACCTGCCAAAAGAAGATCTCCCTCTTGATTTATGATGACTACCAACTACCCGAATCCCAGTAGCGCGAGCAATTTGTATTGTTTCTTCCAAAGCCTGTAAACCATCAATCTGCCAACCTTTGGCTGTACTTGGTAGCTGCGAAAGTGGCATGATAGCTTCATTCCGCTGATGTGCGATATAAAAACCATTATAATCTAAAATAACCTTTCCTAACGCAATTATTTCTTCTGTATTGCTAAAACGTGCAGGTCGATATTCAAGCCCCGCACCCATTCCAAAAGCGCCCATTTCTAAACCTTCTTTGAGCAGACCCTTCATTCGTTCAATTTCATCTTGAGTAGCTAATCGTTCGTAATCATCTCCCATAACTTCACGGCGTATAGTACTATGGCCTACCATTAAGATAAAATTCATGCCATGCCCCTTACTATTTAAAGCTTCCATTTCTTTAGTCAAAGGCCAAATTGTATTTCTACCATCGGCTCCTCCTAAAACTGTTGTAAGCCCTTGACTAGTTAAACTTTTTGCCATACGTGGTTCAATAAAATCAGAAGTCATTGCCCTGTCAGCATGAGAATGAAGGTCTATAAAGCCGGGAGTGACATACAGTCCTCTTGCATCAATATCACGTTTTGCTTTTTGGTTTTTAAGATTCTTTATAGCAACAATTTTGCCATTCATAATTCCAATATCTGACTGAAACCAAGGATTCCCCGTACCATCAATTATTCGTCCATTGCGAATAATTAAATCGTATGATCCTTGAGCCGCTAATCCAAAAGAGAAAGATATCCAAGTAAGTATAATTGAAAAAATTCTTCTGTAATTATTCACGGCGAGTTTTAATATAGGAACTGCATTTATGGTTTTAGTTATCATTTGATTCATCCTTTATTTTAAACCCCCAATTATTACTGGCAATTTTACTTGTGATGGAATACTGCCTCCACGATATAATTTAATTATTTGCCCTCTTTTATTAGATATTGGGTCAAAAATGCCTGCATCTGCACCAGCGATCGCTATTCGGACACGATGACCTTTACGTATTAAGGCAGAAATTGGCCACATATAAAAACTAATTTCAGTGACTTCTTCAGGAGACATTAATTCCGCATCTAATCGATTGAAAGAGTGATAAGGTAAATCATTAACAAAGTATGGATTAGGGGTGATCTTTCTATGTATCAAGCGAATTCCACCTTCGGTCAAATAGCGACTTTTCCCAGTAGGATCCACATCTTCCAAATAAACAAATACTATCCCATCCTTATGATTTGTTGAAAGCTTTAGTTTTACGACTGGGTATCCTGTAACCTGCAGATCTTCATTTAACGGCTTAGTAGTATAAGATAACATCCTGCCATCCATTTCTTGGCGATCATCTAATTCAAGAATTGGCTGACCCATTTGTGCCAACCAGCGGTTATATTTCCCAGTTGATACTCCAGAATCAATAATGTATTCGTCAACGCCTATATCCACTCCATTCCGTTTTACCAAACTCTTATCCTTATCCATATACAAAACCTGATATACAAAACCTGTGGGCGGCCACGCATTTGTAGTATGGTATTTCTCCTCTCCAAGGTTAAAAAAACGAATTGGAGCCCAATCATTCACACCATTTTGTTGACCTTTAAGATGATAATCAAAAAATATTCTTCTTAATTCATACTGCTCAAATTCACTCGGTTGCGGTGGAAGTGGCGTTTGACTCACAGTATATGGACTGGCATGGTAACGGCCACCATGTGTTGAAGCCATTAAAATTAAATTTTGAGCATTATTAAGATTCTGATACCTTAATAATGCCCCATCAACCGTACCTGCATCCAGCCAACTTGCAAATACCAACATGGGAATATTAGACTTTTCAATTTCATTCCGCCAATATATCGGGCCAATATCCGCCCATGTTTCTCCGCCACTAATTTCATCATCTCGATATTCAGCAGCCAGGGCTTTTTCAAAAACATCTGGATTTGCTGCGTGCTCCTCTATTGCAGATTCAAATAAGTTTTTATCCTTGTTTACCGGACGAACACTAACTCCGAGTTCTTTAACATTATTATTATCAAAATTGCCAACTGTTTCTCCCCACTTTTTTATAAAATTTGTAGCTATTGCACCATATGGTCGAATGGGACTCGAATAGACATCGAAATCTGACCACCCAGGAATTACTGCCTTAACTGCTGAGTGATTCACAGCAGCTAATAATTCTGCAGTAGTTCCAGTATAAGATGTCCCATACGCGCCAACATTCCCATCAGACCAATTCTGTGAGATCACCCATTCCACAATATCGTATCCATCAAGTACTTCCTGTTTCCCATATTCAGTTGGTCGGGTTCCAAAAGAAGCACCGCTTCCTCGAGCATCAACTTTTACTAATACATAATCACTTGCTAATAGATGTTTATCCAGAGCACTAAGCGTAGAAATTGGTTCTCCGGTTTTTCCATCTTGAATGCTCCGCCGATAACGTGTAATAATAAGTAAAGCGGGATATTTTGAAATTGAATTATTATCCGGTTTGTAAACATCTGTTGCTAATTGTGTACCATCTTTTGTTAAAATATAATATGAACTGAAATCTTGAGCGCTAATACCTTTGATTAGCAGGTTGTGGACAAATGCTATAAATAGGATATATAAAAATAAATGATAAATTGGTCTTTGATGTTTAATCATTAATTAGCTTTTTTATCATTTTCACTTCAGAATAATTAAAATTTGGATTTTCCAATAATTTTGATGGCAATTTTTTTAAATATTGATCAAAAAATGAAACGGTTAAAGCATTAATTATTTTATGCGCTCTTTTTGCCGGTAAATCACCTGAATAGCCAGGGTAGAATAAAACTAAATCAGAAAAATGACCATGGTTAGCACCATCAATAGTTATATCATACCAATCATTAGCAGATTTTTCTTTCAATTGTGTATCTTTAGTTTTAACTATTTCAATTAAATCATTCATCATCCTTTGGTTTTTTTCTGTTTCTTTATCATTTTTCCCTTTAGGAGCTTCTGGAATATCACCATTATGAAATAGCATAAATGGAGTTGTAATTATTTCTTGATCTGCTTTACCAAATAATTGGCCATCATGGTCAATAGCAGCCTTAACACGTTTATCATCAATGGCTGTTTGAATTGAAGCAGCACCGCCAAAAGACCAGCCATAAAGACCAATATTGTCAAGATCTAAAATGTTTTTAAAATGCCCATTATTATTTAAAGTAATGGTTTTTTCGATAACAAATCTTATATCTGCTACCCATTGTGGAAAATGAAATTCATCAAGGTATTTCCAATATTTTAGAGCATCCCTTTTCAAATCTCCAGTTGGCGGGGGGGATAATAATGTATCTATTGCTACACTTGATCCATTTCGCAGAAACTGAGTTTTATTAAATCCGTTGTGTCCAATTGAAAATACTACATAGCCATGGCTTGCCAATTCCTCTGTGGTAAATGTACTTGTGAAGCGAGTCCAGCTACCTCCATGATTATAAATCAATACTGGAAATGGTTTTATTTTTTTTAATGGTGGAGCATTATTTAATGCATTGGTTTTTATATGTTGGACCATCTTGAATTCAGTATTAGAACCAAACTCATTCTGATTTGTGATATACTTTGCTTTCTGGCCGGTATTTATATCAGTGGGGTACCATACACGGACATTTACATTTCGGAAATCATGTTTGTTTTTGGTAAATATTTCTTCTCGCGACTTATCAGTCCAAAAATATTCTTTCATACCAATCCTATACTCTCCACTGGGTAAAGGAAAAGGATATTCAGGTATTGAGGATGCTTCAGAAATAATAGGTAAATCTGGTAGAGGTTTATCCAGTTTGATAAATTTTAAATTTTTAACCCTGCCTCCATTTAATATGAATCCAGTTACTATACCATCTTCTTTTTGGATACTAAGGCTGGAAAAGAACCATTTATCTCCCGTATACTGATTCTTGAAAATCGGTTTAAGCTCAATTTCCCCATGACGAATATGGCTTGCAATTAATCCATTACTTTTTGGAGAGATTGTATATAGCGCTTCTAATTCAGGACTGTAATATTTTCCCTTTAGTAGCTTTAGCTCACTGTCCGAAACTGTAAATGGATCCGTGTGAACTCCTTTACCAGATTCTAGACCGTCTTCGTTAAAAATATTAAAATAATTATCTGAGGAATCATTCCCAATGTTGAATTCTATAATTTTTTTCAAATCTTTGACCCAAAATTTGTTCTCTCCCACTGGAGTCAATCGCACTGGATCTCCATTCTCAAATTTTGCATAAACAGATGACCATCTTTTATATAATTCAACTTCTACACCCGTATCTATTTGATATCTACCAATTATCGAATTAAGTATTTTATCATCAACTACTATTGCTTCAAGTTTACTTTTATCTATTGGCTCACTATATTGACTGAATTCTTTTTGAAATAATAAATCCGCAATTTTATATGCTCTACCACTTGGGCCTGCACTTGATAGGTTTGTTAAAACAACTATTCCTACCTCTTTTTCCGGAAACCAAACCACATGCGATCTAAAACCAGCGTCAGCTCCTCCATGACTCACTGTCCTTAAGCCCTTATAATCTCCAATTACTACACCATGTGCATAGGCAATTTTCTCCTGACTCTTTAAAATACCCTGTGTTAACATTTCATCTAATAATTTAACCCCGCCAATTCGAGCATGGCGAAAATTATCTAACCATCGAGCAAGATCATTCGCAGTTGTGAAAAGACTTGTTGCTCCAACATTTGCATAGCTTAGTACTGATTTTTTCAACTCACCTTCGATTTCCTTATAAGAGTATGCACGATCATCTACGATATGCTCATGGTCATCATGAAAATGCGTTGAACGCATGCCAAGTGGCCCAAAAATTCGTTCGCTTGAAAATTCTGCTAAAGTTTTCCCAGATACTTCTTCAACGATTTGTCCAAGCAAAGTGTAATTCATATTGGAATACAAATACTGGGTATTGGGCTCAAAATTGAGTTCCTTTTGCCTTTTAATAAGCTGTAAAACATGTTCAGTTGTAATAACATCGTCCAATCGCCAACCACCTATGGCTAACAATTCCCATTGATCCCTGATTCCACTTGTCATTTGTATCATCTGCCGGATAGTCACAGGATGATTGAATTTGGGAACATATGGCAAATATTTCTGGACCTCATCATCAAGATCTAATTTCCCATCATAAGCAAGGAGCATTACTGACATTGCAGCAAACTGTTTAGATACTGAGGCAACATGAAAAATTGTATTTTCATTAACAGGTAGATCGTATTCAACCTGTGCACTGCCATATTGCCTACTATATTCAATTTTACCCTTTCGGATAACTGCCACTGAAGCACCAGGGCCATCTTTCGCCGACAAATCCTTAAAGATTCGGTCTATATTCCTCGTTAATGTATTTTGCCTCACATTTTCACAAGAGAAAGCGTTGAACATTAATGCAAACAAAAATAAAAAAACTAAGTCACCTTTATATTTCATCATTAATCGCCTTTTTTTATTTTGTTAAGTTTAGTTATAGTCCTCTATGACTTTTGTAGATGGTTGACGCGATTTTTGTATACGTTTAGCATTAGCTTCATTCTCTCTCATCACTCGTAAAATATTTTCTCCTGCAAGTTTTTTGAGATCTTCATCAGGCCATCCTTTTTTTATTAATGCAGCAAAAAGATTCGGATATTTTGAAACATCTTCCAAACCGATGGGCATATCGTCACTTCCATAATAATCGCTTCCAATTCCAACATGATCAATACCTACTAAATCTCTCACATATTCAATATGCTCAACCACATGTCCAACATTTGCTTTTGGCGAATTAGCTACAAGAGCTTCAAGACAATCACTAGTATTACATCCTTTTATAGTTTTATCACCTGATTCGATATAATCAGCAGCTTCCTGGGAAACAAAAAAAGGAATGAAAGAAAGCATCACAACTCCGCCATTATCTTTTAAACGTACGAGAATTGAATCAGGCACATTACGCGGATGGCTCGTAAGACCACGTGCATTGGAGTGTGAAAAAATAACCGGAGATTCTGTTACAGTAAGGACGTCACTCATAACTTTAGGACTAACGTGAGATAAATCAATCAGCATGCCAAGTCGATTCATTTCTCCAACCACTTCATTCCCAAATTCAGTAAGACCGTTATTTTTTGGCTCATCCATTACAGCATCTGCCCAATCTAATGTGACATTATGTGTCAATGTCATATATCGAACGCCTAACCTGTAATATATTCGAAGTGCACCCAAAGAGTTTTCAATAGCATGGGCACCTTCAATACCAATTAGAGATGCAATTTTTCCCTTTTTAAATGAATTGATAATATCGTCAGCAGTTAAAGCTAACTCTAGATCATCTGGATATAATTCAATCATCCTATGTGCAATATCGATTTGCTCGAGTTGCATTTTGGCATAGCCAAATTCTTCAACCTCTCCAGGTATAAATACGGACCAAAATTGTCCACCCACCATACCTTCTCTCAATCGTGGAATATCTGTATCTCCGTCCAAATTTTTCCTAAGGTCAAATTCAAATATATCACGAGGCGCCTGCTCTCTATTTCGGATTGTCCATGGCACATCATTATGGGTATCTATCAATGGAGTACTGCTTAATATTTTTTTTGCGTGTTTAAGTGCATCATTTTCAGAAATATTTTTCGATAGATCTTCTGTTGAACATCCATATATAATAATAAAAAATGGAATTAAGTATTTCATTTTTTTCTCCTTTTATTGATTTGGATCCCAATGATCAAATACATAACGCAAACCGCGAGATAAAGCACCAGATCCAACGGACAAGTGAGTTTCATCTGGCATATTATGGCAGTGAATTTTTAGATTTTTATAACCACGCGATTTTAACTTATCAACAAACACTGGAGTAATCTCTGCCATTTTTGGCCAACCATATTTATCATAATCTTTTTCAATGTTTTTATACATTTCAGCTATTGGTCCGTCCATATTAAGAAAAGGCTGTATTTGTTTCTTCAATTCTTCAGATGTTTCAAGGCTACCAGCAGTAACAAGAACCTTCGCATTAATATCATTATGATTTTGAGCAAAGTGAGATTCCCATTCCCAAACCTCTTCTCCATTCCACCAAATTGAGGGACTCATAATTATATAACGCTGAAATGTCTCTGGCTGAGTAAGTAGTACCCAGCTTGGGAAAAGACCTCCCAATGAAATCCCCGCAATAGTTGCATCATTCGGATCCACGGAATACTTAGATTCAATTAATGGTTTTAATTCATCTTGAATAAATTTTAAAAAGTCTGGGCCGCCACCACCCTCTACTGTTCCTGTTGGATCCATTGTTGCTTTAGTTATATTCTCTAATTCTCCACCGGGTGTCGGCGTGTAATCTCTCCAACGTTTTGCCATAGTTTCCATAAAACCGTTATCTACTGCATAGCCGATACCAATTATATATGCCGGTGGCACTTCCATTCCTAATGCCATCATCCGCTGTGAATCCATTGCTATTCCAAAAAGGCCATTTCCATCCAGTAAATAAATCACTGGGTATTTCTTATCAGGTTCTAATGGAAATGGCTTTGCAACAAATATTCGAAAAGTTTCATCTACAGATTTGGATTTCAAATCAAAATATTCTGCCTCATGAAGACCAGTCATTTTGACCGGTGTTTGAGCAGCAACTGTTGCTAATAATAATGTAGTTAATAGTATTCTTTTCATTTTTCCTTCTTTAATTTAATGTAAAAACAGTAGGGTACTGTTCACTATTTAATGGTACTCCATTTTTGTGAATTTGTGAGCATAGGTGTTCATTTGTTCCTAATCTAGTATCATAAACAACTTCATCACCAGTATAGCGTACCGCATATCCTCTGCGTCGAAAATTAGTAGATCTATTCCCTCCTGATCCATGAACAGTCAATCCATGAAAAATATAAACATCACCGGGCTCTAATTCCCAACTAATAATGTCATAATCACCTCTTGCCGATTCAATATCGGGAATGGACTCATAATTTGGATTTATTTCATAGGTATGAATGCCTTCAGTCTCTCCAAATGCTTCAGGTTGAAACCAACGATTCCATCGATGTGATCCAGAAATAAATTCGAGTGCTCCGGTTGAGTTATCTACTGGATCAAGAGCAATCCAAAAACTCATTACTTTCCACCCTCGTATTGGCCAATAGGGTTGGTCATTGTGCCATCGGGTTCGGTTCAAGGTTCCTGGTTCTTTAACGAAAAGCTGATCATATAATAAATTAATATATTTTGATTCCATCAGCTTTGATGCTAATTCCGGCAATGCTGATTCAAAACAAAAAGATTTGAAAGATGAATCGTTTTCCCAAGTGCGCAAGTTTCCATGAAAAGCACCAGCCCCGTTTTCAGCCTTATAGCTATGAACAAAGGGGCCAGGATTTGAGATATCTTTTTCAATAGCTTTACGGAGTTTCTCCAACCATTTTTGATTCACACACTGGCGAAGTACACTTGCTCCTTTTTCATTATACTCACGTATAATATCTTTATTGAGGTTTAAGTGTAATTCTTTTTTCATCAAATTAATTTTTCTTTTTTCTTGTCTTTTTTATCTTTAAAAATATAATCCAACCTAAACCGGCTATTACAATGAAACCAATTTGGTTTTTATAATGAAGGCTTGAAAGAAGTATAATTTTAAAAAAGGGCCAATCAGGCGCTTCTATTTTTTTTATCCAAATAAGGCCATCCATATCGGAAGCATAGTTAATATAAAAATCACTTTTCAACCCTTCAATTGCAAATGGTTGTTTTTTGAAGAATTCAGGATAATCTTCAGCGGTTAAAGAAGGTGATCTAAGATCAATAAAAAAATCTTTTTCACTCACTTTACTTAATAAATCTCCAAGTTTTGAGCTGTCCTCTATTTTTGAATATCCAATATCTAGATTCAGATCATTATAGATTAAAATAGTTGAACCAGATTCGGCGAATGGAATAATTGTATAAACTTTTGAACCCAGCGCACCTTTTAATCGTTCTCCTACAGTAGGACCGACAGCGATATTCTTCCATTCACCCATCTCATTGATTATATTATCTTGACTATCATAATAAACATGTGAAAGGTGACCCCAGATCAATATTTTATTATTCGGTATTGATTGAATAAGGTCAAGTGTATTTATAAAGCCTAGTGAATCACGAACAACTTTATAACGGCTCAAATTAAACCCACCCAAATCTTCGCATAAAGCCAAAGACGCTCTAAAGCTTTTTGGCATTGTTTTTAATATCACATCATGGGGAATATTTGGATACTGTTTCTTCACTTCCGGCACTGCTGAATTCACCCATTCTTCAAATAAACCTATTGCAGATACTACTTTTTGATAATCTGAAGATCCATATTTTATACAATGATTGGATATGGGAGAGATTGAAGTCAACCATTCTTCTAAAACAAAATTTTTGGGAGGATCTGAATAACGCATTAATCTTTCAGCTAGCATTTTAAATGCTTTCTCATTTTTCATTCCCTGTCCAATACCTTGCTGTACATCATATGCTGTAATATATAATGGATTAGTGCTTTGAAGGGTTGAAGCTTGATAAGCGATTAATTTTTGCACTTCAGGAGTATTCCAAATAAAGGGAAATGCAGAAAGTGCTTCTGTAAAATCTGCTTCATTCTTTTTTGAAGAGAATAGTATATCTTGAGTTACCCAATAATCTGCAACTCCTCCTTCCATAGCAATGACATTAAAGGCATGATACTGATTAAGATATTTGATCATTCCTATTCTTACTAATGGAAACTCGCGCGTCAAATGTATTGACTCACCTAACATTACAATATCTATATTTTTTACAATAGGTGATAAAAAAGAATATTGTTGTTGATTGAGATAATCATCGCTATCAATATTATTAATTATATTTTGTAATCCAGTTTCTTGGCTAAATAAAGTTTGAGGAATACTTAAAATAAAAAATAGTAGGAATATTTTTCTTATTCTAAACATACTTAGACCATTTTATACTATATTTGAATGATATCATAAAAAATTTTGAATTATTAATTTAGAATATAATACAAAAAATAAGATAGGGCGAATCATCATGAATAATATAATTGCCTTCATTTTCTGACTAAACCACCTTTGAACATTTATCAAATTGTCGAGTGGATATAATGAGAAAATCTTTTATGAATCATGATTGTATTTTAATTGTTATTTTGTATGTTAGTCAAATAGCTATTTTCTTTCATCAATATTCAAATGAATCATTGAAACTCAAAAGATATTTTAATAAGGAAAAAGCATGGATTATTTAAAATCTGGCAAAAAAGTGTTACAAAATGAGATTAAAGCTTTACAAGCGTTAGACCAATCTTTAAGTGAGGCGTTTAATGCTGCGGCAGAA
>Ga0114993_10007015_pt1 | contig 10489 bp, 11 predicted proteins | sample ArcticOcean_MG_C_FD_87042 | JGI IMG/M metagenome (GOLD analysis project Ga0114993, IMG submission 87042) | Marine microbial communities from western Arctic Ocean - ArcticOcean_MG_CB2_150 | ecosystem: Environmental > Aquatic > Marine > Oceanic | place: Arctic Ocean: Canada Basin | collected...
GCTGGACGTTCTCGATCATTCCTGAAACAGTAACCATCCAGAATTTCGGGTTCAAAAACCATGACTGAAGAAACCTACGCCGGCGAAATAACCCCCCAGAATACCTGGGACATGTTGGCCGAAAACCCAAAAACACAATTAATAGACGTCCGTACAGACGCTGAATTTGCTTATGTCGGAAGCCCCGACCTTTCCAGCCTGGGCAAGGAGCCGTTGCAGGTTTTCTGGAAGATTTTTCCGGCCATGGACGTCAATCCGGACTTCGCCGAACAGGTCACTCGGGGCCTTGGGCCTGACGCCGACAAGGACACGCCATTGTTGTTCTTATGCCGATCTGGCATTCGCTCGCTTCATGCCGCCGAGGCCATGACCTCTGCCGGCTGGACCGCGTGCTACAACATCACGGGCGGGTTAGAAGGCGACAAGGACGACGGCGCGCACCGGTCAACGGTCAACGGCTGGAAAGTCGATGGATTGCCCTGGAATCAGGGTTAGCCCAACGCCCGGCCGAGATCTTCCTTTATATCTTCCGCGTCTTCCAGACCCACTGACAGCCGCACTAGCCCATCCGTAATGCCAAGGGCCTGCCTTTCTTCGGGCCCGAGTTTATGGTGGGTGGTCGTAGCCGGGTGTGTGGTCAGGCTTTTGGCGTCTCCCAGATTGTTGGAAATATCTATCAGGCCTAGACCGTTCATGAACTTGAAGGCGCCCTCCTTGCCGCCATCCACCTCGAAGGAAACAATGGTGGAGCCACTGCTCATCTGGCTCATTGCCAAATCGTGCTGCGGATGGCTTTCAAGACCGGGATAAAGAACCTTTGTGATCCCTTTATGCCCGCTCAAGAATTCGGCAACCGCATGGGCATTTTCCGAATGCCGCGCCACCCTGAGGTCAATGGTTTCGAGGCCCTTCAACATCACCCAGGCGTTAAAGGGGCTTAGTGATGGGCCTGTGTGGCGGAAGAACGGCACTAGGCAATCTTCAACAAATTCAGCGTTATTGGTCAGGATGGCGCCCCCCATGGTGCGCCCCTGTCCGTCGATGTGCTTGGTCCCCGAATACATAACAATGTCCGCGCCCAGTTCCAGAGGGCGTTGCAACACCGGTGTCGCAAACACGTTGTCAACAATGACTAATGCGCCTGCCTCATGCGCTAAGTCACAGACTGCCCGGATATCGATTATCTCAAGACACGGATTAGACGGAGACTCCAGAAACACGCATTTCGTTTTTTTCGATAACGCCTGTTTCCATTGCTCCAAATCGGTGCCGTCCACCAGCACATGTTCGATTCCGTACTTGGGCAGTATTTCCCTGATGATGTGCAAACACGATCCGAACAAAGCGCGCGATGCGACCACCCTGTCGCCGGCCTGAAGCTGGCAAGCCAGGGATGCGAATACCGCCGCCATTCCTGTGGAGGTGGAGACACAGGTCTCGGCGCCTTCCAAAAGCGCCAGGCGCTTCTCAAACATGGTAAGCGTCGGGTTGGCGTAACGCGAATACATGTAGCGTTCGATGTCGCCGGTGAAAGCTGCCTCAGCCTCTTCAGGGGAGTCGTAGACATACCCAGACGTCAGAAATAACCCTTCGCTGGTTTCGCTAAAAGGGGATCGTTCCGTCCCGCCCCGTACGAGCCGGGTCGATTGACGCCATTGGTCCGGATTCAATTTCTTGCCGCTCATGGAAAATTCTCCATCTCGCGTCGATCCGGCAAGAAAAAAGCCCCAACCGCTCGGGTCAGGGCTATTAACAGCTCCGACCTTTTAGCGGTTTTTTTAACGTGGGCGCAAGCCGGTCGACCAAATCACCACGTAACAGTGGGGAGTAAAGCTCTCTTGGGCGGACAAGGTCAAGAAATAAAACCACCGTGATCGCCTTTTCCCTCGTCTTCTTTTATAAAGTTACCATATCAACAATGCCTTGGCCGTCCGCATGCCATAGCGATAATGCAAAAAAGAAAGTAGTTTTTTATGACCAACCTTGCCGTTACCGATGAGCTTTTTTTTACCCGTGCGGGACTGGACAAAGTTCGCATTCAAAATCTGGTCGATGACGCCCTGACGGGAACGGATGATGGCGAATTGTTTCTGGAATACTGTCAGTCGGAAAGCATCGTGTTTGACGATGGTCAGGTCAAAAGCGCCGCTTTCGATACTTCGCAAGGGTTTGGCCTGCGCGCTATTTCCGGTGAGGTCACCGGCTATTCTCATGCCTCAGATCTGAGCGAAGACGCCATTAGACGCGCCGCGGAAACAGTTAAAACTATCCGTACCGGTAAGGGCAGCACATTCCAAGCCCCCCCCGGAACCAACAAAAATCTTTATCGGGACGATAATCCGCTGGCCTTGGTTGACTTCGAAACCAAGGTTAAACTGATGACCGACATGGATGCCTATGCCCGCGGCAGAGATGAGCGGGTCGCCCAGGCCACCGCGTCCCTGTCCGGAAGCTGGCAGGCGGTTGAAATTATGCGGGCGGGCGGCGAGGGAGCCGCCGATATCCGTCCCCTGGTACGGTTGAACATTTCCGTGGTGGTTGAAAAGGACGGCCGCATGGAAGCCGGTTCGTACGGCGTCGGTGGGCGTGTCACCTACGATCAATACCTGGACGAAAATACCTGGAAAGCGGCGGTCGATGAAGCCTTGCGCCAAGCCCTGGTAAACCTGGAATCGGTGCCGGCCCCGGCCGGCGAAATGCCGGTGGTGCTGGGACCGGGCTGGCCCGGGATTTTGCTGCACGAAGCCATCGGACACGGACTGGAAGGCGATTTCAACCGCAAGAAGACATCGGCCTTCGCCGGGCTCTTAGGCGAACGGGTCGCAGCCCCGGGCGTCACCGTTATCGATGACGGCACCATAGAGGACCGGCGCGGATCATTAACCATTGACGACGAAGGGACGCCCAGTGAAAGCACCGTCCTGATTGAGGACGGGATTCTTAAGGGATATATGCAGGACCGCATGAACGCGCGGCTGATGGGGGTGGCGTGTACCGGCAACGGCCGACGGCAAAGTTACGCGCATGCCCCGATCCCCCGGATGACCAACACCTACATGCTGGCCGGCGACCACGACCCGGAAGAAATCCTCAAATCCGTCGATAACGGCATCTACGCCGTCAGTTTCGGCGGCGGGCAGGTCGATATCACATCGGGGAAATTCGTCTTCTCCTGCACTGAAGCCTACCGCATCGAAAACGGCAAGAAAGGCGCTCCGGTCAAAGGCGCAACATTGATCGGCAACGGCCCCGACGTACTGACCCGCGTTTCTATGATTGGCAACGATATGGAAATGGACCCCGGTATCGGGACCTGCGGCAAGGACGGACAGGGTGTTCCTGTCGGCGTCGGCCAGCCGACAATGAAAATAGACAACCTGACCGTCGGCGGCACCGAAGTCTAAAAACCTTAGTAGGTATATTCCTGGAAAATTGGAGTAATCTCACCTTCCCAGCGGCCCTCATAGGCCGCCAGCAATTCATCGGCCGGCGTTAATCCGGAATGGGCGGTTTGAAACAGAGGTTTGAGAAAGTGGGTTTCGTCCATTCTTAAGCTATCAACGCGTTGCCGGTTATGGAGGCCCTTGTGCGAGATTTGCAAAGCATTGAGGGCGACTTCCTTGACGGTCCGGTTGCGAAAGGGCGTCTTCAGGGCCAATCGCGGAACCTCGGCCCTGAGCGCTTGTAATTCCTCAATAGACCAGTCCTTGACCAGATCCCAGGCGGCGGCGCGGGCATCCCCGTCATAAAGCAGGCCGACCCAGAATGCCGGAAGAGCGCAAAGGCGGCTCCACGGCCCGCCATCAGTGCCCCGCATTTCCAGAAACTGCTTCAGGCGAACCTCGGGAAAGGCCGTGCTCATATGGTCGATCCAGTCGCCTAATTGAGGCTTCTCGCCAGGCAACGCCGGGAGTTTTCCATCCATGAAATCCCGGAAGGATTGACCCGAAGCGTCAATATATTTGCCGTCGCGATAGACGAAATACATGGGCATATCGAGCAGATAGTCCACATAACGCTCAAACCCGAACCCGTCCTCAAAGACAAACGGCAGCATGCCGCTACGGTCCGGGTCGGTATCGGTCCAGATGTGGCTGCGATATGAAAGGAAGCCGGACGGTTGGCCCTGTTTGAACGGTGAGTTGGCCCAAAGCGCCGTCGCCACCGGCTGCAGGGCCAGTGAAATCCTGTACATTCGAACCATATCGGCTTCCGAGGCGAAATCCAGATTGACCTGCACGGTGCAGGTTGCCTGCATCATTTCCAGTCCCAGGTGGCCTTTTTTCGGCATGTATTCCCGCATGATCCCGTATCGGCCCTTGGGCATCCACGGCATATCCGAGGCGGTCAATTTGGGGTGATACCCAAGACCGATAAAACCGAGGCCGAGCTCACGGGCGATGGCCTTGACCTGTTGCAAATGGCCGGTGACTTCGTCACAGGTCTGGTGGATGGTTTCTACCGGCGCGCCGGATAATTCCAGCTGTCCGGCCGGTTCCAGACTGATATAGCTGCCATCCGGCTTGGCAAGGGCAATCGGATTTCCGCCTTCCAGCACCGGAGTCCAATCGAAGCGGGTCAAGCCGTCGAGAAGCGCGCGCACACCTGCTGGGCCCTCATATTTCAAAGGACTGAGGTCTGCCAGATGATAGGCGAATTTCTCGTGTTCGGTGCCGATTCGCCAGTCTTTCTCAGGTTTGCATCCGGCTTCCAGATATTCGACCAGGGACGCCTTGCCCTCGACAGGGGTTAGCTTGGATGGTGTATCGGCACTCATGGACGTCTCATTTCAAGTCAATATTAAAATCAAGGCCGGCGATCACTACCGATGACAGCCTGCCAACAAGCCATGGCCGTCAGCGCGGCCGTTTCAGCGCGAAGAATCCGCGGGCCCAAATCCAGGCCGATAACAAAATCCAGTTTTCCCAAGGCGTCAAGCTCGTCGGCGCCAAACCCACCTTCTGGCCCGGTCAGAAAACCACAGTCCTGAGATAAGCCGCCTGAGCCTGAGCGCAAGGCTCCCAGGGCTCCCGCAATGGGTTGGCCGGCCCCACTTTCGTCCAGCACAAAAAGCCGCCTGTCCTTCGGCCAACCGTTCGTAAGCTCCTCCAAAGTAACCCGCCCGGTTATTTCGGGTATGGTCAAACGCCGGCATTGCTCCGAGGCTTCAATGGCATTCGCGCGCATGCGTTCGATATTGACCCGGGCCGAATTGGTGTTTCGGGTGAACACCGGACTAAGGCGCGAGGACCCTAATTCCGTTGCTTTTTCGACAATAAAATCCGTACGCGCCTTTTTTAACGGCGCAAAAGCCAGCCACGGGCCGGGCTCATCCACTTGGGCTCGGACCTGGTCTTCCAACGTCACCGAACATTTCTTCTTGCCTGGAGTTTCGATAACGCCGGACCATTCGCCGTCCCGCCCGTTGAATAGACAAACGCCGTCCCCCATCGCCAAGCGCATGACGTGCGACAAATAATGCGCCTGAGAAGGAGCCAGATTAAGCTCCATCCCCTGGGCTAGGCCCGCCTCGACGAACAGGCGGGGATTAGAGTTTGACTGTGTCATTTTGAAATCATTATCTTTCACAGGGTTATAGCATTAACGCTTGTTGGTTTCGGGTATAGTTTTAAACATGGCAGAGACTTCCGACAATTTCGCCACGGACATTCCCCGGGAGAGCTGGATTGACCGTTTGGCTCCGTCAAGCACCCGGCCTTACCTGCGTCTAGCCAGGGCCGACCGACCCATCGGGACGTGGCTGTTGGTGTTGCCCTGCTGGTGGAGCGTGGCGCTGGCGACCCCGGCCTGGCCGGATGTGAAAATGTTTGCCCTGTTCGCCATCGGCGCCCTGGTCATGCGGGGCGCAGGGTGCACGGTCAATGACATCGTTGACCGGGATTTCGACGCCCGAGTAGCCCGCACCGCCACCCGTCCCATCGCCAGTGGTGAGGTCAGCGTAATCCAAGCCCTTGTTTTCCTCGGCCTGTTGTTGGGATTGGGGTTGCTCGTACTATTACAGTTCAATGCCTTTGCCGTGACGCTGGGGGTTAGCTCGTTGGTCTTGATTGCCCTCTATCCTTTCATGAAACGGATCACCTACTGGCCGCAATTATTTTTAGGCTTTACCTTTAATTGGGGCGCCTTGCTGGGTTGGGCGGCCGTTACGGGAACCATGTCCCCTCCGGCCATCGCCCTATATGCGGCGGGAATTTTCTGGACGCTCGGATACGACACCATCTACGCCCATCAGGACAAGGAAGACGATATTATGATCGGGGTTAAATCCACAGCCTTGAAATTCGGCAACGCGACGACGCCGTGGTTGTTCGGATTTTACGGCGTCACTATGGGTCTGTTGGGGTTTGCCGGATATCTGGCCGGGCTTGGTTGGCCGTTTTATTTAAGCCTTGCCGTGGGAAGCTTACATCTGATCTGGCAAATCAAAAGCGTTGACATCACCGACCCCAAAAGCTGCCTGTCCCGATTCAAATCCAATCGGGACTTTGGCCTTATTGTGCTGGCCGGGATCATCGCCGCACAAACCTTCGCCTAACGATCCTTCCGATTCCGGCAGATCTGCGGTTTTTTGCCCGATATGGAATAGGCCATTTCAGAGAAAACCTTAAAACCCGGTCCGCCGTAACACGGCATTGGCTGAGAGTTTCCAGGATCGTAGCTGATCTCCATCAAGGCGATCGTATAAAGCACCATCGCCGCCGCCATGGCCCCGACATACAGCCGTCCATGGCGAGGCGGAGATTGACGGTTTCTGAATTTCATGGCCCCGAATTCAACCGGGTTCAGGCGACCTTCACTAGCGCGGGCCTTCACCTCACGCTCCAGGTGTCTCACCCAATGGGGCACGGTTTGCCGAAGCATATATTCGACGTAGGTGTTTTCCAGCACACGGGTATCAGGCTCGCGGCCTGTCCAGCGCCGGAAGGCAAGATGGAAAAAATCGTATTCCGTTATGCCCAGTTTATCGGCGGCGCGGATAACCTTGGCGAGGTCTGAACGGTCTTGAGAGCAAGCAACGCGCATAGTGAAACTCCGGATTTAGGAAGTTCCCCTCTCATTTCTTTTAAAAATAGTCCTGTTCCGGAACGAATCATAGGCTAATCGGCGTAAAGCCCGGATAATCGAAGGGCCGACTCGTGGACATCATCGCCTCGGTTCGAGCGAGGCGAACTTGGGCATCGGCAATTGCGTCACCGATAAAATCGTCGATTTTCCGGCCAGGGTCCGTGCAGTCCCGGACATACCTCTGGACTTTTTCCTGGGAAAGCGATGGCCAGCAGCGGCCTTCGGCCTTGATTTCGCTGAGCGCGATAGGGCAGCCGTCCCGCTCCAATACCCCCCGTCGACTGCAATAAACGAACGTCGAGGTCAGTTTTCGCCCCCGGTCGAGCTGAAGTTCAATGCCATCCAGCCTGCCGAAATGATAATTTCCGCTAGGGACTTCGGTTTCGTGCATGCGGCTTTCCTCCTCCGGCGTCAGCCAATTGATAAAAAGCGTCATCACCGTGCCCGGGCAATAGGCAAGCGTTGCCGGGATAGCCCCATATGTCGCCACGTGGGGCGAATAAACCACATCGAAATTGCACAATCGCGCCAGGATAACAGGAATAGGCCCGCAATCCGGTTCATTGAATTTGCGCAATTACTGCTCAGGCGACTGATTTGACCCAACGGCCAAAACCGGGCGTCGGCCGGAGACAACCGGCAATACACCATCGATGGACAGTTCCCGGTGCGTCCCGTCGGCAATGATATAAGACCGCGATGGGATCGTGTATGGATAGGATTTGGCTCGAATGAGGGCTTGATGTTGAGAATCTTGCGACATGGGATGAACCTGGGGCTCAGTCGTCGCCTTCCAGATACTGGCTGATATCGACATCGTCGAGCTGTTCGGGTCTCAGAAACTTGTCGGCATAAACTTTGAACACACCCGACGTCAGAAACAGTTCGAACAAATCGGCATCAATATGGGCGTCTTTTTTCATGAATGACATAATATTGACGCTGTCACTGAGTTTCTTGGGCAGTTTATAAGGACGGACGGCGGCGGTCAGGGCCTCGAAAATATCGGCGATAGCCATAATATTCGCCGGAGTCGACATGTCGTCCTTGTTCAGTTTTTTAGGATATCCCGTGCCGTCCATTTTTTTGTGGTGGCCCCCGGCGTACTCGGGAACCCGTTTCAGGTGTTCCGGGAACGGCAGTTGTTCAAGCATGATGATCGTTTGCACGATATGGTCGTTGATTTTAAACCGTTCTTCCGCCGTCAGGATGCCACGCGCAATGCACAGGTTGTAAATTTCGCCCAAATTGAATTTAAGTTCCGGCACATCGAGCTTGAAACCGTGTGGGTCGTCTGCGGCCGCGGCCTGAGCCTCTTCGCGGTAAAAAATGTGATTGTCCCGGTCGCCGAGCAAATTTTCCTGAACCGGTAATTCCGGAGCCGGGGTCCGATCCCAGCGTACCTTTTCCTCGTGAGCAACTCCGATCCGATTATCCAGGGTTCGCGTCCACGTGGTGTTGGCGATTTCCTTAACCCGCTCAATACGTTCCGGTGCCATGAATTCGCCACCAATATTGGATTCGGCGATAAAGGCAAAATCGTCATCCAGTTTTGCCAGTCGCGCATCCAAATCAGCGCGAAGAGTGTCGGCATCGCCCTTGCCGTCGATAACGGCCTTCAAGTATTCGATTTCGGCTTCGCGCTTGATAACCTCGAAACGGGTACGGATTTCGTGGATGCGATCATAGATCGTTTCCAGCTTCGTCGCCTTGTCGACGACATATTCCGGGGTCGTCACCTTGCCGCAATCGTGCAGCCAGGCCGCGATATGCAGTTCGTACCATTCATCCTCGGTCAGATCGAAATCAGCGAACGGGCCATCTGTTTCCTTGCACGCGGCTTCGGCCAACATTTTGGTCAATTCGGGAACCCGTTAGCAGTGACCGCCCGTATAGGGGGATTTGGAATCGATGGCGGATCCGATCAACTCGATAAAGGAATCCAGCAACGCTTTTTGCGCGTCCAAAAGCAGCTTATTGTCAAGCGCAACAGCGGCCTGCGAGGCAAGCGCTTCGATCAGGGGTTGGATATTGCCGTCGAAGGGAATCACCTCGCCGCTATCCAGTTCTACGGCGTTAAAAAGCTGCAAAACGCCGATAACCTCGTTCTGGGAATTTTTCATCGGCACCGTCAGGAAGGATTTCGATTTATAGCCCGTGCCCTCATCGAAATTTTGGTACCGGAAAAATCATAATCTTTGGAATCATAAGCATCCGGGATATTGATGGATTTTCCGGTCAGCGCGGCGCTACTGGCAATGTTTGCGTGGTTTTCCTTTCCTGTTTCGGAATCGAACAGACGCACCGGTGGGAAGGTTATTTCCTTTCCTGTCGTACCACCCATGGCAATTTTGAGGCAATCCGTGCGCATGATTTCGAATTTCAGATTGCCGTCCTCGTCGGACAGATAAAGGGTGCCAACATCTGCATTCGACAGGTCCTTGGCTTCGAGAAGAATGGTCTCCAACAGGCGATTGGTATCGCGTTCAGCCGACAGGGCGATGCCGACCTCAATCAGCCGCTCGAAACTGGACGTTTCGCCTTTTTTGACATTTTCGCTGTTTTCTTTGCCATCAATCGCCCACCACCCTGAGCCAGAAAGATAAATCCCGTGGAGACTACCCCCCTAAAAGGCAGGTTGAGCATCCTGCCTTTAGACCTAAACTGTCGAACGTAATAAAAAGTATCGATTTTTTTGCCGGAAAACAACCGAAGCCGCATGCAAGTGCCTTGACGGTTCTCTCGTCATACGGTGTTTATAAACCGCCTTTAGCTTTGGAAACCGGTGTTATGGCCTACTCTTCCTTACGAGATTTCATTGACTGGCTTGAAAAAGACGGGCGTCTGGTGCGCGTATCCGAACCCGTTTCACCCAACCTGGAAATGACCGAAATACAGACCCGTCTGCTGGCAGAAAGCGGTCCAGCGGTGTTGTTTGAAAACGTCGTTCGCGACGACGGCACCCCTTTTGACATACCGGTACTGGTCAATCTTTTCGGTACCGTCGAGCGCGTTGCCTGGGGCATGAACCGGGAACCAGACCAGCTTCGAGAGATTGGCGAAACTCTGGCCTTTTTGCGTCAACCGGAACCACCCGCTGGTATTCGCGACGCCTTGAAATCGCTGCCGCTTCTGAAAACCGTAATGGCCATGAAACCAAAAACGGTAAAATCCGCCCCTTGCCAGGACATTGTCCTGACCGGTGATGACATCGACCTTTCCCGGCTGCCTGTTCAAACCTGCTGGCCGGGGGAACCGGCGCCGCTGATAACCTGGCCTTTGGTAGTCACCCAGGGCCCCGAGGCCGAAAAAGCAGGCGGCGATAAACGCGACGACTTCAATCTTGGCATTTACCGCATGCAGGTAACCGGCCCCAACACCACCTATATGCGTTGGCTGAAAC
>Ga0114993_10007017_pt1 | contig 10488 bp, 19 predicted proteins | sample ArcticOcean_MG_C_FD_87042 | JGI IMG/M metagenome (GOLD analysis project Ga0114993, IMG submission 87042) | Marine microbial communities from western Arctic Ocean - ArcticOcean_MG_CB2_150 | ecosystem: Environmental > Aquatic > Marine > Oceanic | place: Arctic Ocean: Canada Basin | collected...
CTCTTAGCAATTAAAACGTTTCCTAACGTCTCCATACACTTATGGACAACTGTGCCCATCGTAGCTTTGAGATTTTGTTTGTCTTTCATACCTAAATTGTAGGTTAAGAAGTATTTTTGTTCACAAAAAGAGAGCGTACCGATCGAGCTGCTGCGGTGATAACATACTAACATCTTCAAACACCCTTATGATGGACAATGACGTAAGACAGAAAATTTTCACTAAACCGTTTCAAAATTATTGTACTTATCCAAAATATCTAATCTATCATTCGCATCAATCAAAAGATTTAAAGCCTCGTCCAAATTATTTCTCAGATCCCCCGTACTATGATCGCCAATTCCGGCGGGATGATCTAAAAGTATTGAAATAGACATCTCTGCTGAAGAAACGTCTGCTTCGGCCTTTTTTCTTAAGTAGGACACCGCTGCTTCTTTATACTTACTCATTTTCATCTTTCCTTTAACGGCGTTAGCCGTTCAATTCAACAAAACACATAATCCCGTAATACATACAATAAGCATTACAATAAGGGAAAAGCTATTTATCCACGGGGAATCTTTCATATTCATCACTCACATATCTTCCGTAATTGCCAGTGCGGTATCTATTAATAAAGATTTCTCATTTACGATTAAGGTTTGTGACAAATTAGGTAATATGTTCTTAAACATACCAATGATTCTAATATTAGATTTTATCAAATCATTATGATATACTTTAGATGGGTCAAGTTGTGACGTTGCAGAATACCTATTCATACAAGTAGTAGTGTATTCCATAGCCTGTTCATAGTTCGTTATAGGCTTTTCGGCAGAATTCCCCATGAGAATAGTTGCTCCTTAATAGCCTCATTTTGTTCTTGAATATTCATATTTGCATTATCAATTATAGCATCATAAAGTTCCCGATATTCTCCGGCCTTTTCGCTTGAATGACCGCCAGTCGTTTCATTACGAGTGAGATAGATCACCTTGCCTTCCTTTTCTTGAATGGCGTGAATCTCGTTCTCAAAACGACAGTCAGAAATCAGGGCAAGGTCGGGCGACATATTGTCGATATCGTTTAAGCAGTAATCAGTCCAGACCTTTCCGTACATTTTTCGCAATACATCAGTACCCGCATATTGCATGAACTCACGACCCGTCATTCGTGGCTCGTCGTAACGTCCCAGCTTCTTAAAGAAAAGATGGCCTGCGGCACCATGAGTATCTAATGGGTCAAAAAGCTCGGCACATGCTTCATCGTTATCATGAATGATAACACCCGGCATATCAGCCCACTGGTGTTTAGTTAGACTATTTTTCTGTTCATCAGTACCATAGGCCTGTTCGGGGGATAAACCAAACAGGTTAACGCATATGTCCTTTAAAGGCTTGGCAAAACTAAAACCCCTCACGAAAGGCCAAAATGTATTGGATGCGTAGGTACTAAAACTTTCGTTTCGTTGTTCCAGTTCGAATATTCCAATACGTTCGTAATTTTTATTCTCTTCGTTTTTATATAGTGCGTTTACTAATAATTTTCCTTCTGGTGAAATATCAAACTCTTTAATAAAGCCGTGCCGACGCATTTCATAGCCGTGTAAGTAATTTACGGCAGTGGATTTGCCAGACTGTTTGGCCCCGGCGATTGCTACAATATTTGTCATTCTTTAGCTTTCTTTGTCGTATTGTTTTTGTGAGGCTCGTAAATGATCCGTTGATCGTTTTTCCTGTCCCCGTCTAGTAAAAAGTGGACCCAACATCATAGTCGCACTTAAAAAGGCATTACCACAACTTCTATTCAAATCTCTGTTTAAACAGGATGAAATTTTTCTCAGAAGATTTAAGATTACGCCCTTATTGACGGCTGGTTTTGTTAATTTGCGGTCTGATGACATCAATTATCTCCTCAGTAGTCATATCGCCAATATCGTGTTTGTCAAACTTTAGATCAATAATATTAAATATCTGTCCGAATTTCTCTCTGATCTCATTTCTTCCCTTCCGGCCAGGTTCGTCGTTGTCTAAAGCGAGGTACAGGGTGTTCACGGAAGCTTCTTCTAATAGTATAGTCTGTCTGTCACTAATTTTACAAGTAAAAAGCCCCACACAGTTAGTAATCCCGGATTGCCACAACTTTAGGATATCTCCCTGCCCTTCAACAAGGACGGCGGAACCAGAAATTTTTAAGCTGTCAAAGGCTTTTCCATAGTTGTACAGAGCATTTCCCGTGTTAAAACCTTTACTATTCACCCATTTTGACGACTGTTCAGTAGAAGTGGCCCGGCCAACAGCACCAATCATATTAGTGCCGGATTTATCATAAACAGGAAAGACCGTGCGATTGTGCATTTGCTTACCTCTAGTACTACAATAACCCACATCAAACTCTGTCAGGACTTCCTTAGAAAAGCCCCTAGCAAGATAATATTTACAGGGGATACTTAACCCTCTAACCACTTGATCTCTTCTACAAACAACTCTATTATAAGATCTATTATGAAATATCTTGTCAATCCGGGAGTCCTCAACATTATACTTTAAGTTGTCCTGTCCTTCTATTTTCCCAGACACAAACTTCTTCAAGAAATTTACTGCGTCAATAAAGGTTTGTTCTTTGTCTGTCTTCTGTTCAAGCACTCCTTTTATCAAACCAATGATATCGTTTCCATGATCTTCGTGACAACCGTGGGAATTACAGAACCATACTCCGTAATATTCAGAAGTTGGGTCAACATTAATATTAAAGGCTGTGGTATTGTCCCCATCGTGGACTGGACAAGTACCTATGAGTTTGTTTTCAGCCTCATAAAAACTACCAAGGTCTAAAGTCTCAAAAATTTCCCTAATTTTATCCGTCGCTTGTCTCTTCATCGAGTTCTTCTGTGGGTCTGTCAGGGACTCCATTATTTTCCTTTTCTTTCTCTTTCTTAACTTCTTTTAATGTCCCAAGCTCTTTAATCTCAGCAATTTCACCAGTCATCTGCATACAAATATATCCACCATCCATACCAGGTCCATGACGACTAACAACCGGGATTAATTTCCGATTACCAGCCCTATCCCCATATAGAGCTTTATCTTGAGCAAATTCTTCATCAGTCTTGGCCTTGAAAATAGAAAAGGATGTCGCCAGCCAAATAAGTCTATCCGATCCAGACACGGCGTCTTCTGTTTCTTTAGTAATACCGTCCCGGTTAAGCTGAACAAAGGATAGACAGGGACAATCATACTCAACACAGAAGTTATGGAGTTTGGTAATCTGGAAACCCAAAGCTTGAAATTCCGCCATATTACCATTGAGACTATCTGAAGACATGAGTTTGAGATAATCGTAGATGATAAGACAGTCTTTCATGCGGCCATTTTCATCATAGCCTACTTCTTTTAATAGCCACCGTCGTGCCACTGAGAGGATTTCGTCAAATGGACGACCGGAGACATTAATGTAGTGATAAGGTCTCTCAGACAGTGCCTCAGCGGCTTTCTCAACCCTGCCTACGGAGTCTTCAGAAAGGGTGAATGAGCTACTGGAGATATCGTTAATTGCCACCTTACTCATTAAGGCCAACAGCCTATTTTGATGATCTGTTTTACTCATTTCTGTATCGAGCATTAAGACCGGAATATTCTGATCCGTAATGAATTCGGCTATATTATCTGCGAGCACCGATTTCCCAGCTTTTGATCTAGCCCCGACCAAGTCCACACACTGCCTTCTTAATCCCCCACCAATAGCTTCGTCATAGGCAGGGTATCCAGTAGACAACCCAGGCGGTCTAATCTCTTGGGTTTTAAGACTCTCAACATAATCAATAACATTATCACCAATTAATTCGGGATTTGTCTTATCTTCCCTAATGTACTCTGCGGCAATCTCTTCAATCCTACTTTCCGCAATAGACAATATCTCAGTTACACTTTGATCTCCGTCAATGTCGTTCAAAGCTAAAAATATATGTCTTAGGGAGTTCTGAATTTCCCTGGCGAATTGTAGCTTTCTAATCTTAAGGGCATGAGTTCTTACATTCTCTAATTTTACTTCATACCTCATTAGATGCTGTAAGTGTTTTAATACATCTGGCTTATTTAAATACTCGTCCAGATCTAACTGTTTAGCTGAAGACAGAACCGAAGAAAGGTCAATGGATTGGGAAGTTTCTAAAGCTTTGCTGACGCATTTAAAAATTACCTTATTATGATCAATCGTAAAGCTATCCTCTTTTATGATCGACTGAATATCTACAAAAGCGTTTAGTCCATGATTGATCAACCCCGACAAAACGGCTTTTTCAGAAGCTACGTTATTTAGCGTTTGGGCAGGGCTGTCCGCATTTGATGAGGTCACAGTTATAAGGCTCTCTCTTGAATTGTGGATTTACTTCAATTGTTTTACTACAATCTTGACAGAACACCGTCGCCATCTTGAATTCGCCACGAGTCCTCTCTGTTGGGGCGACATTATCATTAAGTAAATGGTCCCCTTCTTCTTTATCCGCCTTAATATCTGGATTAAAATTATTAACAAAACTTCTTGTTTGTGCGACCAACTTCTCCTTATTCATGGTGAAGTCCTCACTTTTCAGTGAAGTGTGTCCTTTGAAGACGTTTTCGCCTTTAGTGACGACCTCGGCAGACACAGTGGGGGCACGTTTTGCACTGTACTGTGGATCTTCTTCTGGAAAGATTGCATTTTCCCCTGTTAAAAGGAAAAAGCCCTGTTCAATTAAATCTTCATCACCATTAACAATGCCATTTTTCAGTTTTTTAATAGCTTCTGTGAGTCTCATCGTGTTCTCGCTAACTGGAAGAGTATATCGGCAGTTTTGCCAAGCGGGGGAAATTTGTTATTATACAATGTACATATCGTATGTGACTTTCTCATAATCTCTCTGAGCTTATTTGCTACTGGATAAGAGTCACATATGATCTGCTCCTTAGTCTCGTACTTAGTATAATCTTCAAAAGTCGTAATAGGCAGATAATGATGGAGTAGATCTTTAAAGGCATTAGTTGCCCAATCCAGCCGGGCGACTTCTTTGTTATGATCGTGAGTCAATTTAGAAATATACGTTTGGATTAGATAAGAATGAGTTAAGGCTTCTTCATTAGTTAAAGCCATAAGTTGTTCTTGACTAAAATTTAATGACTCATATACAGCTACATCAGATTCACATAAATTAATATTATTTGCTAATTCGTATTGATTTAAGAAGGAATCCAGTTCGTCTAAGACTTTTGTTACTTCCAACTCTTCAGTAGATTCGACCATTCTTCTTCCTTGTCAAAGGGCAATACTATCATTGTAATGTCGTTAAGTTCACACCACTCTATTTTTTTAACGTCTCTACGCTTGTGCTCTTGGAACCCCTTTTTGGTCTTATGAAAGAACTTACTGAAGGTGTAATGTTGCTCTCCATGTACCTCTACCATGATACAAAGTTTGGGAAAGAGAAAGTCCGCATAAAGAAGACCCGTTGCTCTCGTTCTTGATCCTGGTAAAGTAGTTTCTTCATAAACAACTTCAAAAGGAAATAATTCAGAGATTAACTTTCTGGCTTTCGTATGATATGCGGACTTATTCTCTCGGAACGACTTATGATTGGCCTTACTAAAATTAATGTTGTAAGACCTTTTGTCGAAACCTATAACTCTCACGCTAAGAATTCTTTCATATCTTCTTGGATAATATCCATTACTGTCTGGTTAGAGTTTAGAAAAGCACACAATTTAGCTTTACCTTGGAAGGAGTACTTTTTAACGTCCCAAGCTTCATCTCCAAGCTTGCTAAGGTGCTTCTCCAAAAAAGGAAGGGAGTACCAGGCTCCGGCCTTTTTGAATAAACCAAAGTCATCTGCCAAAGCTACAGTCTCTTCGACATCGTCTAGACCGTGATTGAAACGGAAAAAACTAATGGCATCAGTCTTATCTGTACCTTGAGAAGAGGTAAGAATCTTCCAATGAATCTCCTGACCAATACGGTTTCCGTCTCCATCAATCCAGTTTTTACTTTGGCCAACTTGTAACATAGTGTCGTATTGGTAACCAATCTTAACGCCACCGTCAGCTTTCCATTGTGCGGAATTTGGCATTGATGATTGAGTAGAAATTAGATGATGAATACCTACAATAATAGCTTTGGTTTTTGGAACGACTTGCCCCATTCTTTTACAGAAATTTCCAAGCAATTTTGGAAGTCCGGGACGAAAATCACCACTGACATAACCTTCAAGTTCTTTAGCCGGAAGCAGGCTTGATAAGGAATCAATAATGAATAGAGCACCCTCATTATCAGGTTCCTTAATTTTGGCTTCTAAAGCATTAAGGAACATTTCAGCCGTAAGAATAGTATTTCCGTCAGATTGAATTAATTGAATCTTATCTAAGTCCAGTCCTTTGATTCCGGCAAGATTGTACTTCTTGATCCTTCCTTCTGCATCAAGATATACTACATTGCGACCTTCAGCTTGAGCATTTGCTGCCATCTGAAGTACGGATGAAGTTTTTCCCGTTTTCGCTTTTCCAACAACTTGAACCCAAGTCCCTTCCAATAATCCGCCATTTAATGCAAAATCCAAAGCTGGCGAGATAGATAAGCTTTTTAATTGACATTTCTCATCAAACACCTCTCTACCAGTTTTTACAAAATTCTTCTCAAAATTCTTGAGACTTTTTTTGACGGCAGCATCACTTTCTTTACTCATTCAATCTACTCCACAGGTTTTGTTTACCAAAGGGTTTTTTTGGTATAAGCTTACTTTTGTCCTGGTCTACCTTCCCCTCAAATTCCTTATCTCTCATTAGACTTTGAGCTTCTTCAATAAACGGTACAAGCCTCTTATTAGAAAACGATAGTACATTATTGACCGTCTTGGTTCTGAATCCTACAAGTATGGAGAGTATATCATATTTCTTCAAAAGTCTAGAAGCATACATAGTCTGTAAACCAAAAGTCTTTTTGTACTTAGGAAGCCGCCAGAAAAAATGGGGCAATACACCCTCATTACTTATTTCCGACCGTCTCTTAAATATTAGCTCTGCCAAATGAGCAGAGGGGGTAACATATAGCTCCCCATACATAGACTTATAAGGGTGGTTTTTTGATGGTTGTAATTGCGTCATTATAATACTTACTTTTCAAACCAGAACTTCTGGAAGCGTCACCTCTTGAGGCGGCAGCTTCTGTCATGCCAACAGCACCATACTGAGTATTCTTCATCATAAACTGATCGTCAGTTACAGGTGTATCTTCTACCTCTACCTCTTTTACTAGCTTTCCCTCACGAATTGATTTCTTCATATAGCGATCAATAACGTCTGTTGGGATACCAAGTTCAATAGCTAATTCTTTAGGTTCAGATTCTAAATGGGCATCAATAAAGAATTTTTGAAGCTTATTCATACGATATCGTTTAGGTTTTTCATCAGCCATTTTGTTTCCTTTGTGAGAGAGTCAAAAATCTTCGCTCTCTGGTTTTTAAGTATCTTAGATATAATCGAAAACAGTCTTCGTTGACCCTTTTGAATGTGTTTTCAATAGATTTTCGTTGTGAACAATCGTCCCCCCAAGGGTCCATCATTAGATTCATCTTACAAAGAATCGAATATGTCATACTAATTTTGCCGTCTATGTTTTTAGATAGTGTCTTAGCGAAACAATTGTCATTATTTTCACATTCTTTACCTTCCTTATTAAAGTAGGTCTCGTGATAAATAATAGGGTCGGGTAAAAAATCATCCATTTTCAATAAACCTCACTTTTTCTTTCTCTGTCATTTTATTAATTTTAGTATGGTCGTCACTACGCTCCTTGGCGACCTTATCTATATTCTCTTCGTACTTGCCCCTTTCTTCCGAAAGCTTATATTTGCCCATTTTCGAACTATTACGTTCGGCCAACTGTCCTAAAGTATTAGCATCGCCCCTCACGATTGGTGGTAAACCCAAATTTATTATTCTACTAAGAGCCATTTTCGAGCATCTTGGACACTTTTTCTTAGGTTTGTCGTGAATAGACTGCTCTACGTCTTCCCATAAAAAACCACAGCTACAGCAAGAATAATCATATAGACTCATTTAATGCCTCAGTTTAGATGGGGTGGGTATCTTTGACAATAATTTCATACTCTATTATCTTAAAATGTTCGAAATCAATTCTGGAATTTTTATCCAGCTTTTTATTTTTGTGTCTAATAATACTCTTTGCCGAAGTTTTTGCTATGCCCAATGTTTTGTAACACCAAGTTTTCTTATAGGTCTCGACAGGGTTGTCGTCCTGATCCCTAATCATGTAAATTTTCATTTTCAAGTGCCATTAAAATTGATTTAATAATAGGATTTCTTTGAATATCATCATGCGTTAATTCACAGATTCCAACACCTTTTAAATGACTAAGTCTTTCCACACAAACTTGTAATCCACTTCCACTTTTAAGATCCGTCTGATTAACATCACCGTTAATGATAACCTTACTATTCTCTCCAATTCTAGTGATGAACATCTTAATCTGAGTTAGAGTACAGTTTTGGGCTTCATCAAGAATCATATATGAATCATGATAGCTTGCCCCACGCATTAACTCCAAAGGCTCAAATCTAATAATGTCGTCTTCAAGAAGTTGCTCAAAATATTCGTCACCTAGAAAAAAGCGAAGGTTTTCTTCCATAGGCTTTAAATAAGGTCGGACTTTTTCTTGCACATCCCCAGGAACTGCCCCAAGACTTGATCCAGCCGAAACCAAAGGTCTAGTCACAATAATCTGCTTTGTTTTCCCCTTTACAAGATGTTGTGCCGCTATACCTGCCGAAATAAACGATTTGCCAGTTCCAGAGGGACCAAAACAGAATGTTATGTCCTCTTTGATTATAGACAAAACGTAGTTCGTTTGGTTAGTTCCTTTTGCCTCTAACGATCTTTTTATCTTTCTATTGACTGTGGGAACTGGCTCGTCATAACGAGTCTCGAATTCAGAATCGTTTCTAAATCGTTTCTTTTTCATATAAAACTCTTGTTTATTAGGATTAGCGACCGCTACTCCCAAAACCAGATGAAGATCTTCCTGTTTCGTCAAGTTCCTCGACCTCTTCTAAATCAAAATGTTTGGCGTCTTGAAAAATAATCTGAGCGATTCTATCTCCACGTTTAACCTGATGCTTAGGAATGCTTAGATGTCCGGAAATATTATTGTTACATATTGCTACAGACACATCACCAGTATATCCATAGTCTATTACACCGCCATGACGGTGATAGCCTTTACTTCCAAGCCCCGAACGATCCCATAGTAGTCCAACCATTCCTTCTGGAACGGCAATCGCCACACCTGTTCTGATCAATGTGGTGACTCCCGGATATAACTCTGTGTCTTCATCCGCATATAAATCATACCCAGCATCAGTAGGATTTGTCTTAGTCGGCATCTTGGCTGTTGGAGATAGTAGCTTTACTGAAATTTTCATTATGATCCTTCAATTCGAGAGTTTTGACCCTATCTTCAAGGTCGTAGATTCCTAAGGCCGCTTTAGTCCAGTAAAAGGACAAGGATGTTATTCCGGCAATAAAAGCTATGAGCAATACATAGCCTAAAAGCATGTCGATAAATGTGGGTTTAGCGGCCAATTTTTTCTCCTTCGGTTGTATAAATCAACTCCGTATGATTTACTTGTCATAAACATCCTCTACTATAAAGCCGTAACCGTTATAGTTAGTACCTTGATCGTTATTAAAGTCTTCCCAATGAGACAAATGATCAAATGTTAGTTCTACGAGGCTAATATATCTTAGATTAAATAAAATAGGTGCAAGAGTGTCTTTGAGTGACTCACTTCGTCCTGCCGGGTTCATGGCATTAGTCCTTCATAATGGTTTAATAACACGTCTTCATATTGTTGAAATACAGAATCAAAATGTTCACCAAGTTCCTCAGCATAAAAATTTTTGTATATAAGGTAATTTATTGAACTCCAAAGGTAATCTTGGTTTTTAGCATGTAGCTCATTTAATACACAGACTCTTACACGATTATTCATATTAAGAACACTTACTAGCCCCACATCCGGGGCATTTATTACAACCTTCTTCAAAAATCATATTAGAACCACATTCCCCACACTTCTGAGAAGATTTAGAGCCATTGGGAATATACTTCTTTAATGCCCGTGCGATAGCTTTTGATAAAGAGGTCATAACTCCCTGAGTTTTCTGAAGTTGATCTACCACATAATTGATTTCCGCTCCATGTCGTAAAGACATAGAGATCATTCTTGTAAGAGCTTCCTCATTATCCGAACATGCTGCCGTAATAGGTTGTAGCTGCGATTCATCGTCGAAAGTAGCACGATAGCACTTGGGGCGTTTAAGTTTACGAATAACTCCTGTTTTAATTCCCGGTTCAATAACTCCATTACGCCCGGAAAAGACTTCATAAGGTTTTCCATCAACTAATCCAATCAATACAAAGTAAGGTTCACCTTTGACACTAATGTGATAGACTTCACACGGAAG
>Ga0114993_10007029_pt1 | contig 10471 bp, 7 predicted proteins | sample ArcticOcean_MG_C_FD_87042 | JGI IMG/M metagenome (GOLD analysis project Ga0114993, IMG submission 87042) | Marine microbial communities from western Arctic Ocean - ArcticOcean_MG_CB2_150 | ecosystem: Environmental > Aquatic > Marine > Oceanic | place: Arctic Ocean: Canada Basin | collected...
CGCCGCGGCTGGTGAACTGGGGACGCTCCGAGCGGGAGCCCTGGTCTACGCTTTGGACGCGGTGCGCGCTGCGGCGCTCGCGGGTGACGCTTCATTGCCGGGGGCGCTCGGCGCGCTTCAGTCGGCGCTCGAACTCGCCGAAGCAGAGGCCCCCCTGGAGCCGGGGCGTCCGGACGTCGTGAGCCTCATGAATTTGCATCAGGCAAAGGGTCTCGAGGCTGAGGTCGTGATCCTGGCCGACCCCACCGGCTCGAGAACCAGAGTTCCTGACATACACATGCGTAGGACACTTGATGGTGCCGCAGTGGGATATCTACGTGTCACGGAAGTTCGGGAAGGTTTTGGGGGAGATCAGGTCCTAGCGTTGCCCGAGGGTTGGGATGCTTACCAGTCCACGGAAAGCCGCTTCGCGGCGGCGGAGGAGGTACGGCTGCTCTACGTCGCGGTCACGCGAGCGAAGAGGGAATTGGTGGTCGCACGTTGGCCGGATGGCCCCGACCGATCGCCGTGGCGGGCACTCCATCCCTGGTTACGCGAACACGCGGTGGAACTCGATCTGGAGGTGCGGACTCCGGAGCCACGGGAGCAGCTCGAGATCACCCCCGAGGCTGTGGAGGAGATGGGACGCGAGGCGGCGGACCGACTCGAGGCGCTCGGAATACCGTCCTTCCAGTACCGGTCCGTAACCGCGCTTGCCAAGGGGGGTGAGCCGAGCGTGACGGACGGTCGAATGCGCGGCCAGAAGGGCGGCCAGACAGACGGTCGGAGAGGTGGTCATAAAGACGCTCGACCGGGCGATCAAATAAACGCTCGGACCGGCAACGGCCAGATCGATCGACAGGCCTTCCGTGGCTTTTCGTGGGGGAGCGCGGTTCATGGCGGGCTCGCCGTAGCTGCGGCGGGTACCACGCCCGAAGCATTGCGTGCTGCCTGTCGCGACCTGCTCGTCGAGTATGAGAGGCCGATGGATGACCACGGAGATCCGACTGAGCTGCAGGAGATGCTCGGTATCGTGGAGTCTGTGCTTGAGTCGGATCTGTGGCTGAGAGCGCACCGGGCCGAACGGGTCCTCTTCGAGGTGCCATTTGCCGCCCCGCTGCCCGCAGGCGTGGCCGCCACCGTCGTGTCTGCCGCCACCGACAGGCAGCCTGACGCGCGCGGTCCCGATCAAAAGCCGCGTAAGCAGCTCGACCTCTTCTCGTTGCATTCGGTCCCGGACAGTGAGATCGAGCCTGAGCCCGAAGAGTCTTCAGGTGTGCTCGAGATCATCCAAGGCGTGATAGACCTGGCGTTCTTGGAGGACGGGGGTTGGGTGATCGCCGACTACAAGACCGACCTAGGGACCGATCCGGACTTCGGGAGACGGCTCGACGCTTATCGGCGGCAGGTCGACATCTACGCGGAGGCGTGGGCCCGGCTCACGGGTGACCTGGTGAAGGAGCGCGTGTTGTTCTTTACGGCGCAGGGGCGCGTGGAGTCCTGGTAGGACGGGATGCCATCGGCGGTCGGGTTGCCATGAGTGTGCGCGGCCCTGCCTATTGTCATCCCTGGCCGAACGAAACGCAGGTCCATCCTCGAGGTTGCAGACCATGAAGTCCACTATCCCTCCGGGGATTCACAGGCTCGTATCAGTGTGCTGCTTCCGCCGTAGGCTCGCTCTGCTCGGCATCCTCCTTTCGTGTGGATTGGCGAGCGCTGACGCCACCGCGCAGGAGACGCCTCGCACAAGGGTCGTTTTGCTCGGCACGGGGACGCCCAACGCAGACCCCGAGCGCTCCGGGCCGGCCACCGCGATCGTGGTCGACGACCGCGCTTATCTGATCGACGCGGGTGCCGGCGTCGTGCGCCGTGCTGCGATGGCGGCACGGGACCGGGGAATTCCTGCCCTGCGAGTGGCACGCCTCCACCACGTGTTCCTCACACATCTGCACTCCGACCACACCGTCGGATTGCCAGACCTCCTACTCAGTCCATGGGTTCTGGATCGTCCGGTTCCGCTCAACGTCTACGGCCCTCCCGGCACCAAGAAGTTGATGGATGGCATCGTCGAGGCGTGGTCGGCGGATATCAGTGTGCGCATCGACGGCCCTGAGCCGCGCGATGCCAACCGTGACGCATATCGCCCACTGACCACAGAGATCGAGCCCGGGCTCGTCTACGAGGACGACCTCGTGAAGGTCTACGCGATCCTCGTGGACCACGGGGGTTGGGAACAACCGGTTGGGTACCGCTTCGAGGGTCCGGACCGCACGATTGTCGTCAGCGGTGACGCCCGGCCGAGCGAATCAATTGTGGAAGCATGCAACGGGTGCGACATCCTGGTGCACGAGGTCTACAGTGCCGAGCGATTTGCCACACGCCCTCCTGCCTGGCAGCAGTACCACAGCCGTTTTCACACGTCGACTGTGGAACTCGCGGACATCGCGAACCGCTCGGGAGCAGGGCTGGTGGTGCTGTACCACCACCTTTTTTGGGGCACGGACGACGAAGGGTTGATTCGCGAGATCCGGGCTGCCGGGTACTCAGGACCGCTGGTGTCGGGGAAGGACCTGGACGTGTACTAGTCTGGCCGGGCGCTCCCCCCCCCCGACTCAGTCAGTAATAATCGGCGGTCCAGCGTCGACCGTTCGACCCTTGAGTGCCTCTGCGATGCGGAAACGCAGATCTTCCAAGTGAGCCTTCTGCATTCCGTCCGTCCGGGGGATCACCACTGCGATCAGCTCGTCGAGCTCCTTCAAGTGGCTACGCACCCCCGGGTGGATGTCTGACATCTCCGCGTCAAGCTGGGGCCCTCTGCCTCTACCACCACGGCCGCCACGCCCACCGCCAGCGTTCGGATCTGCCGGGGGAGGATTGATCTTCGTGCTCATCGTCTCGATGTAGCGCCTCTGCAGCGAGCGCCGATACACGTCGATCTCTGAGGCGTCGGAAAGCTCAGTAAAGACGCCGTCCCGCACGTCCCCGAAGAGCTCCAGGATCGTGTAGGCATCGCTGTCGTCCAGTGAGTGCCCGTATTCGCTCATTCGGATGAGCCTGCTGTTCTGCAGAGTCAGGTTGAGCACGGAGGTCTGGGCCGCCAAGACACGTCGGATCGATCCGACCGGTTCGATGCGTCGAACGATGCTGTCCACCAGGAGGAAGTCCGGAGTCTTGAACGCCATCTCGTTCAGGAATGCCACGGCTTCGACCTGTCGGTCACGGCTGACTGGGGAGTAACGCGCTCCGGGCTGGCTGCCGTATTTCTCCTGGGTGTCGGCTCCTCCGATGAGGCGAGCCACGTGGGATAGTTCCGTCCGCCATTGTCCCACCATGCGCCCATATAGCGTCTCGAGGTCATCGTAGCCATCGGTCGGCTTGACGGTCGCGTCGATCAGGTAGGCCATCGCCCTCTCGAGATTGGCGATCCCCCACCCGGTGGATTTCACCGGGTCGGAGTCTCCTACGGCCTCCGTCTGATCGGCTGGATCACTGCCGGCGTCATCGGACGTCGTAAATCTGAGCCAAGGAGAGTCGTCCTGTTCGCGTGCCCACTCATCCAAGATCGGGCGTTCGTCCTCGGCGGTGGCCGCCTCGGGAATCTCAGCGTAGCCCCACTTGGTCGCCCAGCGGTCGTACGGACCAATGCTTGGAATGAGGAGCTCCACGGGGATGTTGTCTTCAGGCTGGACGAGGTAGTTGTAACGCGAGTAGTCCATGAGGGTCGGTGTGTGGCCCCACTCTCGCAGGAAGCTCTCGCTTCGCAGTGAGTCCGCAGGGTACATCGCGCTGGCCTTCATGTTGTGCTGGAATCCGAGCGTGTGACCCACTTCGTGCGCTACGACGTACTGCAGCAACTCGCCCATCAAGTCGTCCTCGAACGGGAAGATGCGTGCTCGAGGGTCGACGGCCGCCGTCTGCGTGAAGTACCACGTCAGGTTCAGCCGCTGCACGTTCTGATAGAACTGGATGTGAGCGCTCAGGATCTCACCGGAGCGTGGGTCGTGTACGTGCGGTCCTGAGGCGTTCTCCGTAGTGGACGGCAACCAGCGGATCACCGAGTAGCGGGCATCCTCGGGCGACCAATCAGGGTCGTCCGGCGGGTCCATCGCCAGGATCGCGTTGCTGAACCCGGCCGCTTCGAACGCTTCTTGCCACTGCTCCACGCCAGCCTTGAAGAAGGGGATCCACTTCGCCGGCGTAGCGGGATCGATGTAGTAGATGATGGGCTTGACCGGGTCCGACATCGCCTGAGCGGGATTCTTCTTCTCCAGACGGTAGCGTGAGATGTAGCACGTCTCCTTGACCTGCTGATCCGCGCTGGTGAAGTCAGTGAAGCGAGCCGAGAAGTACCCGACGCGGTCGTCGCACAGACGCCCCTTCATGGGGACTTTAGGCAGATGGTGAAAGCTCCAACTCACGACGACCGTGTTCGAGGCGTTGTTGTTACCGCCTCCACGCCCCCGACCCGTGGGTGCAGGCGCACCACCACGGCCGCCTCGGCCGGCTGCACTATTCGAGAACGTCAGCGTGGAATACACGTTCACGTTGTCCGGATAGGGCACGGCTCGGTCGACCCAAGTGCGATCGCTGTCGATGTCGCCCGGTACGCGGCCGCGTAGTCCGAGTTCGGGCGGAGGGTCCGTGAAGGTTTCGCTCACGTCGATGACGATGGAGCCGTCGGGCCCGTACGCTTCGATGTCCCAGACCGTGACGATCGGTGCAACGTTGGCGTTACTCACGGCTTCGGCTTCGGGGCTACCGTCGTCGGCGATCGCCGAGTAGGACACTTCGCGTAGCATGACACGGTCACCCTGCTGCTCCCACCTATAGACCGCGTTGCCGATGGCCTGACCGCCATACCCGATGCCGAGTGCCGTCTCCGCGATCTCTATGACTAGGAGTTGGTCTTGGCCCAACATCTCCGGCGGAATCTCGAACAGGAGTTGGTCGCCGATTTTGTGCGTGGTGAACATGCCGGTACGGGTCTCTGCCTCCGACGTCACGACCTCATCGTAGGACTGTGGGTCGGAAGCCTCTTCGTCCTGATCGCCTTGTCCGCCACCCCTTCCACCGCGGCCGGGGCGTTGCTGGACAACGGCGCGGGCGGCTGTAGGGGCGACTTCGGGAGCGGCTGCCTCAGCCTGGAGGGGTTGAGCCTGGGCATACCCCCAGGTTCCGAGCAGCACGATCAGGGTGCGGAGTGTGAAAGCCCTCATGTTCGATCTCACCGTTGAATGGTGTGTACAGAAGCCGATTGTGCTGTGGATTGATTGACGTGTCAAACGTGCAAGCGTTACTGCCTCAGCCTGTTGGGTCGATAGACAACGAACAAGGAAGGTCAGTCGCCTGCTCGCAGCACGTCCCGGATGACTTTGTGATGGTGGTGGGCGTGGATCGACGCGAACCGCAACCACTGCACAGCGTTGAGGTTGCCGAACGCGAAGTGTTTTCGCGTGGCGTTAGAGGTTTGCAACGCCGTGAGAGAAGCCTCGAGTCCGGTGACGCGCTTTCTGATTCCTCGAAGCCTTGCTACGAGTTCCTCGGCGCTCGTCCCCTGGGGCCGGGTCGGCTCTGGGGCCTTCGCCCGCCCCCTGGGAAATGCGCCGACGAGTAGCACGATCCGTCCCAGGAGGCTGGGGGTACCCCCTGTGTCGAGCTCGGAATCCCCATCTCGTGCGCGCTCGATCCAACTCAGGATCATCTCATGGGCGACGGTGAGGTGTTCTAGGTGGTCCCTTACACTCCATCCAGAGACTTCCGGTGCTGACGCCTCGTACCGGGTCGGATCGGTTGCGTGCTCGATTTCTAAATCCAAGCTCGCCAAAAGTTTGGCGTGGGCTCGGAGGAGTGCCCTTCTCGTCATTGTGCTTCCGTGGCGTAGCCGTGCCCGTTGAACTCATGCCCTATTTCACCCCTGTCTCGCTCACGCATCATATCTCTTAGCGGCCTGATCCGGAGCCGCTTCGGTCGAACTCAACGCGCACCGTGAGCGCGCGACCCCGATACTGCATCGGGTCAACGTCGCCGACTGTGTGTGTAGTGCGTAACCCCAGTCCCACGAGGGTAATCACCACATCGACCGGCTGGGCGCCTAGGAGGCCGAAGTGGACAGGGAGATCGTTCTGGGCGTCGTAGCCCGAGCCCGTGTCGACGAGCCCCGAGCCCAATAGTCGGTCGGTCCCCGCCGCGTAGACGCGGACCTCGGCGCCCGCTCGGGTCGCCCCGCCTTGTTCGTCCAACAGTCGAACCTTCAACGAATGTCCAGCGAATTCCGGGCGCAGCAGGTTTTGCATGAGATGATGCATGCCGTCGTCGCCGACACCGGTGAGAGCTAGGTCCAAGTCCCCATCGAGGTCGTAGCCCACCCACGTCGCCGCATGGTCGGAGTTCAGTTCGAGCAACTCCGGGGGAGTAACATCGATGAATGTGGTGCCGCCCTCGCGTCGGAAGAGCCAGTCGCGGTATTGAACGCCGCCGGTCACCGTGCCGTTCACATACAGGTCGTTCGTCCCGTCGTTATCGAAATCACCCCATGCGCAGCTGTCGTACCGTGCGTCCACCGCCACTCCGGACGCTCCGCCGACCGACACCCAGCCGTTCGCCGTTCCGCGAGCGATGTCGTTGGGGCCATAGTTCGCGAAGAAGACATCGAAGCGCCCGTCGTTATCGAAATCGACGACACAGGGCCGCACCGTACCGAGCGCTTCGTCGCCCACCGATCGGCCACCGCCCTCGATCACCGTGCCACCCGCTACGTCCGTGAAACTTCCGAGGTCTTGGGTCCAGAGCCCGTTGGCGTCTCCGTTCATGTTGGCGGTCACGACGTCGAGGTCACCATCCTGGTCGGCATCGAACCAAACAGCGCCCACCGTCCGGCGGGGGTCTCCGATGCCGGACGTCTCGGTCACATCAGTGAAGCCGGCTGACGAAGCGGTCACATCGGGGAATGACGCTGTGTCGATCCCATCGCTGGACGGTGCTGACACCCCGATGAGGTCATTCCTGTAGAGCCGGTTCGCGCGGTCGCGTAGCGCCAAGAAGAGGCCGAGATCCCCATCGGCGTCGTAGTCGACCCATGATGCCTGGCGGGTGACGCCCTCGTTTAGCAGGAGCCCGACTTCCTCCGCCATTTCGACGAAGCCACGCTCACCGTCGTTTCTGTAGAGTGCCGTGACCGGTGCGTCTCCGGCGTATCCGAGCAGTAGGTCCGGGTCGCCGTCCGCGTCGAAGTCGCCCCAAGCCGAGGTGCGGACGGACCGCTCCGTAGCGCGCCCGAGCTCGGACGCGATATCGACGAAGCCTGCAGTTCCGTCGTTGCAGTTCCGTCGTTGCGGTACAGGCGGCTCGGTGCGTCGTTGAACCCGACGAAGCGATCCGGGTCGCCGTCCGAATCGATATCGGCCCAAGCGTCGGTGAGTGTGCCACCCGCCGCAAAGAGCTGTGGCTGAGCGGCCGTGAACCGCACTGGCTCCGGCTCGCGCATGGACGCTGGACGCGTGAGCGCATACGCGATCGCGGTGATTCCGAGAACGGTCAGGACCAGCTTCGCGTGCCCTCTCATGAGGTGCCGCTGCCTCCCCTTTGCTGTCCCTTTGCGCCTACCTGTGCCGTCCCCCCCCTGCTCCTGCTTGTGCTGTCCCTCGGCTCGTTCCTCTCCACGCCGCTGGCTCCGACGGGGAGGTCCCACCCTACTACCGCTACCTGCGTTCGTACAACACCTGTCCGCCAACGATCGTCATGTCGACCTCGACACCGAGGATCCGCTCCGGGTCGATCGTGAGTAGGTCCTCCGAGAGTACCACCATGTCCGCGAGCATGCCGGGCTCGAGCGTGCCCTTCGTGTCTTCCTTGAACGTGAGCCATGCCGCATTGCGCGTGTAGCCACGAATAGCTTCTTCCATCGTGAGCGCTTCGTCGGCGCCGTACACCTCGCCCGACATGCCTTTGCGCGTCACGGCCGCGTACAGTCCAACCATCGGTCCGATGGGAAGGATGTCGCTGCTGATCGCCATGAAGATCCCGTAGTCCATTGGGGTCTTGAGCGGGTTGTTGTGGGCCAGCCGGTCTCCGTCGAGATTCGACGCATACCGGCCCTCGAGCGTGTATGTGAAGTTCGGTTGCTGCGAGATCGCGATGTCGTACTCCGCCATGAGTTCGAGCGTCTCGACCGGCGGCGTTACCGTGAAGTGATTGAGGTAGTGGCGGTGGTCGTCGCGCGGATTGGCCTCCAGCGCGTCGACCATCGCATCGACGGTGAGCTGGATCGCGGCGTCACCGATGGCGTGGAAGCCTAGCTGCCAGCCGAGCTCGTTGGCTTCCATGATCAAGTCGCGAAGCTCCTGCTCGGGCAAATTCAGAAGCCCCCGGTACTCGCCCATGTCCTTGTACGGCTCGATCGTGTAGGCGGCCGGGCCCGTGAAGCCACCGTCGACGAGCACTTTGATTGCTCCGACTCGCAACCGGTCGTCTCCGTCCCCGGACATGCGCCCGAACTCGGCGAGGCGCTCCGCGCTACTCCACCGGATCTGCACGACGGCGCGCGGCAGTGCCGTACCGAATTCATCGTAAATGCTTTGCCAGCGCGCAAAGCCGTCGGGGTTCTCTCCGGCCTGGACCAGGCTGGTGATGCCGAGCGCGAGCTGGTCCCGCAGCACCTGCACCCGAGTCTCACGCAGCTCCTCGGCGCTCGCATCCGGTACGAGGCGCGAGACCATGCCCTGACGTTCCCGGATCACGCCGTTGAGCTCACCCCTCTCATCGTACTCGATCACTCCACCTTCGGGCTGAGGCGTGTTGCGGTCGATGCGCGCGAGGGAAAGCGCCAAAGAATTCGCCACACCACTGTGGCCCCCGGCCCGCGTGAGTATGACCGGATTGTTGGGGGCGGCTTCATCGAGGTCCGCCCGCAAGGGCCGGCGGCCCTCCGCGAGTTCGTCCTCGCTCCACCCGTATCCGGTGATCCACTCTCCCTCACCCATCTCCTCAATCTTTGTACGGATGAGATCCTGAATCTCGATGATCGACTCCGAGCCACCGAGGTTGATGGCCCTGCGCGCGCTGCCGCGGATGTGGGTATGCGTGTCGTTGAAGCCGGGAACCACGAGCCGGCCATCCAGATCCACTGTGGTTGGCGCCGAATACTCGTCGGCGAGCGAGGCGTCTCCGACCGCGAGCACGAGCCCGTCCCGCACGACGATGGTTTCGTGGATCGAGAAGCCGTCGTCCACGATGGCGATCCTGCCACCGGTCAGAATCAGGTCCGCAGTCTCGGGTGGCTCGCAGGCAATGAGTAAGAGCCCGAGTGCGGCGACTATAAGCCGCACCGAGAAGTGGTGCTTCGCGATCTGCATCGGGTTCTCCGGCGATGGGGTTAGCCAGAAACCATGCTGGGGTCCGCGGGGATTGCGGGCAAGTGGAGACGCCGCCCACCCGATTTCATCCCTTCAGCTTCCCCCATCCCGCTTTGAAGAGCACCCCGCCCAACAGCACGATGCGGAACGGCCCCAAGGCGATCAGGAGGATGGCGTTGCTGAGGCGCTGCACGAGCTTGTGTTGTACTCCCTCGAGGCTTCGGTCGGGGAAGACTGCGAGGCCCATGGAAGCGAGCACTCCGTCGAAGAAGAGTGCTCCGTAAGCGAACGCGAATCGACACTCTAGGTCGCCAAGCGGTCCTCCCCTCGACAGGAAGGGCATGGAGATCCAACGCTGGCGAGTTGAGGCGTTGGGCGACGATGTACGGGTTGATGAAGATGCCGGCACCGATAACCGCCGCCGACGACCACCATCGCGGTATCGAAGCGGCCCAGCTCACGGCGAAAGGACACGGCGTTTCCGGTAGAAGGATCTACGGCAGGGTACGGAGTGTGGTTTGGGCATGGCTAGGGCATGGCTAGGGCATGGCACATGCGCCACATCCCTGGTTCATACAGATTCTCCGGGTTCCAACTTCCGATCCCTCCCGACCGGACCTCCAATGACAGTCCTCGAAGCCATTGCGACTCGACGTTCCATCAAGGCATTCACTGACCGAGAGATCTCGCGAGAAGAGATCGAACGGTTGCTCGACGCGGCCTGCCAGGCGCCCAACCATCGCATGACCGAGCCCTGGCGCTTCTATGTGCTTGGTCCCGAGGCGCGCGCGGGTTACGGGGCAGCTCTCGGTGCGCGCAAAGCGAAACGCGTAGAGGACTCCGACGACGCGCAGGCCGTCGTCGACAAGGTGGCCCGTACCCATCGGGAGCTACCCTACATGCTCGCGGTGAGTATCGTGCTCGACGAGAACCCGGAGATCCGCGAAGAGGACTACGCGGCAACCTACATGGCGATCCAGAACCTTTCGCTGGTTGCCCATGCGATGGGGCTCGGCACGCACATCAAGTCTGGCGGCATCATGGACGACCCAGGGTCGCTGGCGGCGGTGGGCCTGCCCGAGGGTGAGCGCATCATTGCCACGATCAACGTGGGAGAGCCCGCGAGTGTTCCGGACGCCAAG
>Ga0114993_10007030_pt1 | contig 10471 bp, 6 predicted proteins | sample ArcticOcean_MG_C_FD_87042 | JGI IMG/M metagenome (GOLD analysis project Ga0114993, IMG submission 87042) | Marine microbial communities from western Arctic Ocean - ArcticOcean_MG_CB2_150 | ecosystem: Environmental > Aquatic > Marine > Oceanic | place: Arctic Ocean: Canada Basin | collected...
CTAGTACGAGAGGACCGGAGTGGACAGACCTCTAGTGTGCCGGTTGTATCGCCAGATGCATCGCCGGGTAGCCATGTTTGGACGGGATAAGCGCTGAAAGCATATAAGTGCGAAGCCCTCCCCGAGATTAATTGTCCCACCCTTCTTAGAAGGGGTAAGATCCCATGTAGACTACATGGTAGATAGGCCACAGGTGTAAAGGCAGCAATGCCCTCAGCTGAGTGGTACTAATGGATCGAGGGCTTGACCCACATTAAGGTGCGGCTGTCTCTCGGCTAATCGGAGTATTTGGAGTCAGATAAATACGAATTAACGGTTGTTTAATCGCGCGAGGGGATAATCATCCCGTCCGCCGCTAGACGCCTGCAAGTTGATCGGTTAGGATTGATATGCGGGGTGGAGCAGCGGCAGCTCGTTGGGCTCATAACCCAAAGGTCGGCGGTTCGAATCCGCCCCCCGCGACCATTTCAACCGGCCCGGGCTCTCGAGTCCGGGCCTTATTTGTGAACAGTCCCCTGGTGGTTAGAGCGCAACGGACCCACCCGTTCCCATCCCGAACACGGTAGTGAAACGTTGTAGCGTCTACGATACTGCGCCGGTGACGGCGTGGGAAAATAGACCACTGCCAGGGGGCTTTTCTTTTCAAGAACTATTCTCTGAATGCAAGACGCATTTTTAGAGATATCTTTAGAACAATATTTAAAGGGTCGCTTCGTCGGCCCTTTAAATATTTGAGCGGATAAACGCCGATGGCGGAAGCACCCCCCTGCCCAGCGGACCTCTGAACCGCCTCCATGAACGCCTGGTGAACCGTCGTCTGCTAGAGAATCTCGACCCAGGGATTTGTCGCGATTCTGTCGACGAACCACCGATCGACCGGCTCCGTTAGAGATCGCCAGGTGCCGCCAACTACCGGAATTGGCCGGCCTCATCGACGGCGCCCAGCTTCATCACTTTCCAATTAACCGGTACGGTGCGCATCGGCTGTGGATTGTTCTAAACCTAAATCTTTCGGATTCGCTCAATCCGCTAGGCGATCATGCGTATTGGTAATGGCGATACCTCTCTTTGGGCGAAACGATCAGCGGCGTACGATCACCTCAGAGTGCGAACAGGAGGCCTCGTAGACCGCCTTCTGTGTACACGTCCAAGAAATGAACTACAGATGTGTGCCTTGTTCACTAGGAACTCCATCGGGCGTTACCTATAATGATGAGCATCTAAACCCGATGAAAGGCCACAGGTAACTTAGTTTGACTGACACGAACGAACACCAGACCCCCGAAACTGCCGACGGCAGCGACGAGGGAATCGACACAATCCCAGAGAGCACGGAAGCCGTCGCGCCCGCTGCGGAGACCGAAATAGTCGTCGCCGTGACCGAGACGGAATCCGAGGCGCCCGAAGCTGTAGTTGTAGCTGAGACTGCGGAACCGGAGGCTACCGTTGCGGTAGCTGACCCGCCCGCCGCTACCGAAGTGGCTTCTGAAGCTGCCGCCGAGAGTGCCGAGCCGGAGGCCGCCGTTGCGGTGGCTGACCCTCCAGAGGATCAGCCAGAGACCGTGGCGCCGGAGGCCGAGCCCGTGGACGAGTCCACGCTTACGATGGCGGATTTGCTCGACGAGTACATGCCATCGCGCTCGCTCAGACGTGGGGACATCATTGACGGACGTGTCATGCGCCACGACCATGATGGGTTGCTGGTCAACATCGGACATAAGTCAGAAGGCGTAGTTCTCTCTAAAGAGATGCGAACACTTTCTGAAGAGGACGTCGCTGACCTCACGGTCGGCGAGGAAGTAATTGCTTACGTCCTCAACCCGGAGGGCCATGACGGATCGGCTGTCCTCTCTATCGACAGGGCACGCGGCGAACAGGGCTGGCGTGTACTTGAAAAGGCGATGGAGGTTGAGGAAACCGTCACTGGCAAGATCGTCGGTTCCAACCGCGGCGGCGCCGTGGTGGAGTCAGAGGGCGTACAGGGCTTTATCCCGTTGTCCCAGCTGGTCGGCAAGGCTCGTGAGCTTTACGTACCGGGCGGAGAAGACCCCAAAGAGGGCTTCATCGGCATGGACATCGAGTTCAAAGTTATTGAGCTCAACCGACGCCGTAACCGTGCCATATTCTCGGAGCGCTCAGCGCTGCAGTCCTGGAAACTTACTCAGAAGAAGCGCCTGGTCCAGGAATTGAACGAGGGCGACGTTGTAAAGGGCCGGGTGACCGGAATCTCCTCATTCGGCGCGTTCGTAGACTTGGGTGGGGCGGACGGCCTCATCCACATCTCAGAACTATCCTGGGAGCCGGTGAAGAGTCCAGAGGATGTCGTCTCAATTGGCGACGAACTGGACGTACATGTGCTGCGCGTTGACAGGGATAACCTCAAGATAGCGCTCAGTCTACGGCGCCTGGGACCGGAGCCGTGGGAGACGATCGAGGAGAAGTACGCGGTCGGCCAGACGGTGACCGGTACGGTGACCAAGCTTGCCAACTTCGGGGCATTCGCCCGTATCGAAGGCGGAATTGAAGGGCTGATCCACATTTCAGAGCTCAGCCCGCAAATGATCAAGCACCCGCGAGAGGTTGTCACGGAAGGTGACGAACTTGAGCTCAGGATTCTTCGCATCGAGCCGGAACGACGCCGATTGGGGCTAAGCCTCAAGCAGGCAGGGGACGATGCGTACGAACCTTCGGATGATCGACGACCGGAAGCTGCTGCACCGCGATCGACTGGAATCTTCGATGCACAGTCACTATCGGAAATAGCCGAAGTCTTCTCGGATAACGAGTAGACGAATCGACCCAACACCAGGAAGGGCAATTCATGCCAGGTAGGTTCGAAAAGTTCTCGGAACGCGCAAGACGCGTTTTGTCCCTTGCCCAGGAAGAAGCCCAGCGCTTCAACCACAACTACATAGGGACAGAACATATCTTGCTTGGGCTTGTGCGCGAGACCGAAGGGTCTGCAGCAAAGGTCCTGTCCAACCTGAACGTCGAACTGACGAAGGTACGATCCGCGGTCGAATTCATAATCGGCCGTGGCGAACGACCCTCGTCCAGTGAGATAGGACTTACCCCCCGCGCGAAGAAGGTTATTGAGCTGGCGGTCGACGAGGCTCGTCGGCTCAACTACCACTACATCGGCACCAACCACTTACTCATCGGCTTAATGCGCGAGGGTGAAGGGGTTGCTGCCGGCGTTCTTGAGAGCCTCGGTGTGTCTCTGGACAAAGTCCGGGCAGAAACGGCCCGGATCCCGGAGCAATCTGCACAGGGTGGCGGACAGCAAGGCGGCGGACAGGCTCAGACCGGCACGCGCACCCCAACTCTCGATGAGCTGGGTGTGGACCTGACAGAGTGGGCGCGTCAGGGCAAGCTTGACCCCGTTGTCGGCAGAGATGATGAAGTACAGCGTGTGGTTCAGATCTTGAGCCGCCGCACGAAGAACAACCCGGTCTTGATCGGCGAACCCGGCGTCGGCAAAACGGCGATCGTCGAGAAGTTGGCCCAGATGGTCGAGTCCGGCGACGTTCCGCCAACCCTTACGGGCAAGCGCGTCGTTACGCTGGACATGGCCTCCCTTGTGGCAGGCACGAAGTACCGTGGTGAATTTGAGGAACGCCTCAAGAAGGTAATTAACGAGCTCCGGCAGTCCGGCAACTGCGTGTTGTTCATCGATGAGATGCACACGATGGTCGGTGCCGGTGCGGCGGAAGGCGCTGTCGATGCCGCCAACATCCTCAAACCTGCACTAGCGCGGGGCGAGGTTCAGGCGATCGGCGCGACGACGCTGGACGATTACCGGAAGTACGTTGAACGGGACCCGGCCTTGGAACGACGTTTCATGCCGGTGATCGTTGACCCGCCGGATATCACAGACACGGTGGACATCCTCCGTGGCATCAAGGGCAAGTACGAAGAGCACCACGGCCTCGCTATTACGGATGAGGCTCTGCGTGCGGCGGCATCGCTCGCCCTCAGGTACATCCCTGACCGGCACATGCCGGACAAGGCGATCGACCTGATCGACGAGGCAGCTTCTCGTGTCCGCATCAAGAACAGTGTTCAACCCAAGGAACTCCAAAAGGTTTCCAAGGAGCTAGAGGCCGTTCGGGCAGACAAGAATGACGCGATATCAAACCAGCAGTATGAACGCGCCGCCGAGTTGCGGGACAGTGAAATGAAACTGTCCACGCAGGTCGAAACGCTTCAAGCCGCATGGGATGCTGAGAAGCCGGACGCCAAAGAAGTCACGGATGAAGACATTGCTGAAGTCGTGAGCATGTGGACGCGCATCCCCGTCACCCGTCTGGGTGTTGAGGAGACAGAGCGCCTGATTCACATGGAAGATTCTCTTCACGAGCATGTCGTCGGACAGGACGATGCGATCTCATTGATCGCAAAGGCCGTCCGCCGCGCACGCGCAGGCATCAAGGATCCGGCGCGTCCAATCGGCGCATTCATGTTCCTTGGCCCGACGGGTGTCGGGAAAACCCACCTGGTGAAACAACTCGCTGAATTTATGTTCGGCGCAGAAGACGCTATGGTGCGGCTGGACATGTCTGAGTTCATGGAGCGCCACACTGTTGCGAGACTTGTGGGAGCGCCTCCCGGGTACATCGGATTCGACGAAGGCGGGCAGCTGACAGAGGCTGTACGGCGGAACTCGTACTCCGTGATCTTGCTCGACGAGATCGAGAAGGCTCACCCGGACGTGTTCAACATCCTCCTTCAGATCTTTGAAGATGGTCAACTGACCGACTCTAAAGGTCGGAAAGTGGACTTCCGCAACACTGTCGTCATCATGACCAGCAACCTCGGGTCAGACCTGATCAAGCGTGACACCACGCTCGGGTTTGGCCGGGTGAGCGAACTTGATGAGTCGCAGAGCGAAGAGCGCTACAAGCGCATGTCTGACAAGGTCATGGATGAGGTGAAACGCTTCTTCCGGCCTGAGTTCTTGAACCGGCTTGATGGCACGGTGGTCTTCCACCCGCTAACCAAGAACCACATCGTCGAGATCGTCGACCTGATGCTGGAAACGGTTCGAGCGCAGTTGCTTGAGAAGGGCATGGTGCTCCAGGTGACGGACGGAGCGAAGGGCTGGCTCGCCGAGAAGGGTTACGACCCGACCTTTGGTGCACGTCCCCTTCGCCGTTTGATCCAGGACAAGATCGAGGACCGGCTATCGGACGAACTCCTTGCCGGAGCGTTCACTGCGGCCGACCTGGTGGAACTGCATATCGACGAGGAAGGCGCAGTCACCGTGACGACGCCAAAGTCCAAGGGCAAGACGGCCTCTAATGAAGAGGGCGAGGAAGCTGTAACGGCCGACGCCGAGTAAACAGCTTCAGCACCAGAAATGACTAATAGAAGAGGGAGCCAGCGGCTCCCTCTTCTTGCGTCTGGGCGGTACCCTGCTCCCTGCGGCACGTCTGGTTCGAGTTCTCTATCGAAAACTGCTGCGGGTGTGGCCGCGTACATTCGCACCCCTAATCACAAGCTGACGGAGCCGGCCATGTCCACAAGTCTCAGTATCGGCGAGTTTGAGATCACGACCGTCCAGGACCATCAGGGTATGGATCGGAATCCATCAGAAATCTACCCCGAGGTTCCGGCGGTGGCATGGGATCCTTACCGGGGTTTCGCACTAGACCCGGATGGTTTCTACCGATCTCAGTGGCGCGGGCACCTGATTCGCTTGTCCGGCGTCGGACCGTCCGTACTTGTAGATACTGGAATGGGCCCGGGTCCACACGATCACACAGGAAATCCGGGCGAGCTTATCGATAGCTTGAACGCACTCGGCGTGAGTCCGGAAGAGATCGGTATCGTTGTGATCACGCACACCCACGGAGATCACATCGGCTGGAACGTTTCGTACGATGGCGACACGGCGAGGGCTACCTTTCCGAACGCCCGTTACCTGGTCGCCCGGGCGGACTGGGATCACTACTCCCTGCCTGAGAACTCAAATGAGGCTTTTGAACATTCTGTAAAGCCGCTTGAGAACCTGGGGGTTCTTGAGCTGGTATCCGGGATTCACGAGATTATGCCCGGCGTTTCTACATTGCCGACCAACGGCCACACGCCCGGCCACCAGTGCGTGCTGGTCGAGTCCAACGGTCAGACGGGCGTTATCACCGGCGACCTGTTCCACAACGTTGCGCAGATTTCGGAGCAGGACTGGTGCCCGGTATTCGATTGGGACACGACGATCTCCACACGTTCCCGTCAAGCACTCCTTGGGCGAGCAGAGCGTGAGGACTGGACTGTGTTCTCGGGCCACCTCGGGATCGACAAGAGTATCGGCAAGGTGGTGCGTCCTGGAGAAAAGGCCTCGTGGAGGGCTCTTTAACGTGGCGTCATATCTTGACCGATCCAAATAGCTGCCCCAGTGGGGCTGTGACGCGAGGCTGTTGTCGATCAGGCTGGTAAACCGGATACTCCTGAAACACCTTTAATGAATACAGTTCAGGGGTCATCGGATTGCCACGAAGCGACGTGAAGACCGTATACATCTGCTCCGAGTGTGAGACCCGCTTCCAGCGCTGGGAGGGTCGTTGCTCACGTTGCGGCGCCTGGAACGCGTTGAACGAGTTTGTGGAGCCCCGAAAGAAAAAGGCGACCAACGGAATTCGGGCGATGGTCGGAGACGGCCGTGAACAACTCAATCCGTATTCGGCTATCGAGTCGATCGAGCTGTCCCAGGTTGAAGTTGATTCATCTAAGAGACTGATCACCGGGATCGGCGAGTTCGATCGCGTGCTTGGAGGCGGTGCGGTCGCCGGCTCGGTGATGCTGCTTTCGGGCGAGCCGGGCGTTGGCAAATCCACTCTGTTACTTCAAACTGCCGCCTCTGTCGCCGCAACCCACGGCCCGGTCCTCTACGTTTCCGGCGAAGAGTCCGCTGAACAGATCCGGATGCGCGCCGGCCGGCTGGGTATCACCGGTGACCGCATATTCTTGCTGAGTACGGACGATGTGGACGGCATCATCGCCCGGATCGATATCCTCCAACCCAGCCTGGTCGTGATCGATTCAATACAGACAGTAACCGCGCCGGACATCCCCGGCTCGGCGGGAAGCGTCAGCCAGGTTCGAGAGAGCGCCCGAAGGCTGACCGCCCGCGCTAAGACATCGGGTATTCCGCTAATACTCGCCGGGCATGTGACCAAAGACGGTTCGATTGCTGGACCGCGCGTCCTGGAGCACACCGTGGATGTCGTTTTACAACTGTCCGGCGATCCGGCAAACAGTCTTCGCACGCTTCACGGCATCAAAAATCGATATGGCCACACCAACGAGGTCGGCGTTTTTGAGATGGGGTCGAAAGGCATGCTGGAGATCACGGACCCCTCTAAATCTCTTTTGACCGACCGTTCACTCCGGCCGGAACCGGCGGCGGGAACGGCCGTAGCTGCTGTGATCGAGGGTACGCGGCCCCTTATCGTCGAGGTCCAGGCGTTGACCTCGCCGTCTGGAGGACAGACTGCGAGACGCGTTGCTACGGGTATCGATCTCGCACGCATGAATCAGGTGGTGGCGGTGCTGGCCAGAAGGGTTGGTCTGCCGCTGGCTTCGCAGGACGTGATCGTCAGCGTCACAGGCGGGATGAGACTCACCGAACCGGCCGCCGACCTTCCGGTAGCACTGGCAATCGCATCCAGCCTACTGGACGTCGCTGTGGATCCAGGACTCGCGGCGGCGGGCGAGATCGGCCTTTCCGGAGAGTTGAGGGCGGTTCCGCAAGCGGATCGAAGGCGGTCTGAATCCGAGCGCCTGGGTTTCGAGGGATGTCTTCTTCCTTCGCATACGAGCAACAATTCCCAGAATTCAGGGGACCGTAAAGCCAGACGCGGGGTTTCCACACTCGCAGAAGCCGTACGCATAGCTCTGCCACGGCAAGCTAACGGGTTACACTATGGCGAATCGAGAGTGGTATCCGAGCCGAGCGTTTGAAGTTAGGATCGGCCACTCCCGAGAATTTGAGGAGTGACCGATGACGAGCACCCCGGCGAGACCGGTGAGTCCCGAAACCGAATTGACGCTGGTCGAAAAACGCGAGCGCTTGACCGAAATACTACGCGGCTACGGCTCGTTGATCGTGGCGTATTCCGGGGGCGTGGACAGCGCTTTCCTGACCGCCATCGCGCAGGAGACTCTCGGCGACAAGTCGATCGCCATCACCGCCCACTCCCCTAGTCTGTCTGAAGATGAGCTCGTAGACGCCGTTGATCTCGCGGAAAAGCAGTCCTGGAATCACCGCGTAATCATCACAGACGAGATCAACGATCCCCGTTACGCGGTGAACGATCTTCAACGCTGCTTCTTCTGCAAGACCGAGCTGTACACGCACCTGATCGATATCGCCAAATCCGAGGGTTGGAACGAGGTCGCGAACGGCACGAACGCTGACGATCTCGGTGACTTCCGGCCGGGGCTTGAAGCGGCGCTCGATTTCACGGTCCGAAGCCCCATGGTTGAAGCAGGCCTAACGAAGGCCGATATTCGAGCACTATCTAAGGAGATTGACCTGCCGGTCTGGGACAAACCAGCACAGGCATGTCTCGCTTCAAGAATTCCGTACGGCACGATGGTAACGGTTGAGGCACTGACCCAGATAGCAAAAGCCGAACGCGGTTTGAGACAGGCCGGGTTCCGTCAACTGCGGGTGCGCCACCACGGAGATGTCGCGCGTATAGAGGTACCGGTAGAGGACCTGGCGTCGCTGATCGATGAGGAAACCAGGAATACGATCGTGAAGAAAATTCGCGAGGCCGGTTATCTCTACGTGACGATGGATCTGGCCGGGTTCAGGTCCGGTTCTATGAATGAGGCTATCGGGGTGTCGGTGGCTCCGGCTGGCGCAGAGAAAAGCGGCGGCCTTTCATAGCGTCTCCGGTAACGCTCAGAGTTCCGCTTCCGGCAAACGCTGACGGGATGTACCCACGATGAAAACCGCGTACATCGACATGATCGGCGGGGCGTCCGGAGACATGCTGCTGGGCGCGCTAATCGAAGTCGGTCTATCGATCGACGATCTGCGATCAGAGCTGGCCCTGATGGACATCGGTGGCTACACGCTTCGACAGGAACGCGTAACGCGCGGTGCATTGAACTGCACCCTTTTACATGTGGACCTTGATGACGAAGGACAACGCAGGCGCGGATGGGACGAGCTGTCAGGCACGGTTGAGTCTTCAAAACTGCCAGATGAAGTGAGAACAAAAGCCATCGAGGTGTTGGACCGGCTTACCGATGCAGAGTCGGTGGTACATGGCGTGGACCGGCATCACCTCACGCCTCACGAGCTCGGTACGGTCGACACACTTGTTGATATCGTCGGCGTCATCGCCGGATTTCGTCTGCTTGGTATCGAACGAATATCGGCCGGGCCGTTCCCCGCCGGAACCGGCTTCGTGATGAGCGATCACGGCCGAATCCCCGGCATCGCACCCGCGACGGCACAGATCTACGCGGCGGCCAACGCGCCGGTACGGTCAGCGACCCAGTGGAGTCCGAAGGGTGAAACGGTAACGCCGTCCGGCGCATCCCTCGTAACTTCTATTGCCAGCTTCGATCAGGCCGAGATAAGCGTCAACAAGATTGGATACGGCGCCGGCTCGCGTGATCCGGAGGACTACCCGAACGCCCTCGGGCTCTGGATCGGTGAGACAGAGATAAGTGCGGGACCATCCGCAATCGGATTGCTGGCCGGTGGCCTTTCCTTATTGGAGACCAATATCGATGACATGGGCGGTGAAGGGTTTGGATACGTTCAGGAGCGGCTTCTTGAGGCCGGCGCTCTCGACGTGTGGATGACGCCGATCCAGATGAAGAAGAACCGGCCTGCCGTGTTGCTGTCCGTACTTGTTAAGGAAGACGACGCAGATCAGACCGCTATGGTGATCCTGCGTGAGACGTCCACACTTGGAGTACGTCGCCGTGCGGTCGAGCGATACACAGCGGATCGCGAGATCGTGGAAGTAGAAACATCTTTAGGGACGGCACGGGTCAAAATAAAACGCGTGGATGGTGATGTGGCCGGGATCACGCCTGAATATGAAGATTGCAGGACGCTTGCCATCAAACACGGGCTGACTCTCGCAGAAGTTATGAGACGCGTCGGGGACGAAGCGCGCGCCCGTATCTGAACTAATTCCACAGGCCGGCAGACATTCAACAACGGTGGATCATACGGTACCAATGCCGTAGATCTACGTGCCATCGCCCCTGTGTGTCTGGGGACAGCGCTTAGGCCAGGGAATCCGGGCTTGCGATGTCCGATTTCTACCGTCTATGTAGAGATGCGCAACCCCTGCCACTTGATCGCAGAGCCGTATACCTTCAAAATTGATTGTTCTAGCGCTGGTATTCGAAATGATCGCAAATTCAAAAGGCGACCATTGAAGACGCCGTCGTTCGATAAAACTATGTCGGGTGAGCGTCGGTAACATGCCCCAGTGGCGCA
>Ga0114993_10007032_pt1 | contig 10468 bp, 7 predicted proteins | sample ArcticOcean_MG_C_FD_87042 | JGI IMG/M metagenome (GOLD analysis project Ga0114993, IMG submission 87042) | Marine microbial communities from western Arctic Ocean - ArcticOcean_MG_CB2_150 | ecosystem: Environmental > Aquatic > Marine > Oceanic | place: Arctic Ocean: Canada Basin | collected...
ACGGCGAATGCCAACCCCGACTTCATCGTCCCGGGCTTCGTTCCTCTCTGGGGCACGCTCGTGCTGAATACAGGTCAGCAGGTAGCCGGAATGCTGGTATACGAATTGCCGCGCAACAGTTCATTCGATGAACTCCGCTGGAATGCATCAGATTCCGCGATTATTCGGTACCCGTAGCCACAAACAATCGTAAAAACGGCCTGGATTCACGCTAGAATCGGGCCACGATGTCAGCTACCTCCAACTCGAGCCCAAGTCCAACTGCAAAACGTGGTAGCCGCGCGTCCGGAAAATCGACGAAAAAGACTACTGCTTCCAGGAAGAAAATATCCCCAGGACGTCGCCAGTTCCTGGAATTCAAAGCAAAGTATCCGGATTCGTTACTGCTGATCAGAATGGGCGACTTCTATGAGGCGTTCGACGACGATGCCCACACTCTCTCAAAAGTGCTCGGTATCGCGCTGACTGCCCGCGAATCAGGAGCCGGAGGCAAGGCCCCTCTGGCTGGTATTCCTTACCACTCACTCGATAATCACCTGGGTACGCTGGTGGCATCCGGTCTGAAGATTGCCATTGCAGAGCAAACCAGCGACCCCGCCAAATCGAAAGGCCTGGTCGATCGAGCAGTCGTCCGGGTCGTAACTCCAGGAACGGTACTAGAGCCTGCGTTGCTCGATCAATATACGAACAACTACCTCGCAGCCGCGGTCAGCGATGGCGAGCGCGCCGGACTCGCCTACGTCGATATATCGACCAGCGAATTTGTGACGGGGGAATTCCCCGCATCTGACCTCAAAGATGAGCTGTTTCGTCTTTCACCGGTCGAGCTGATTGCCGATTCAGCAGCACTTGAGCTGATTCACTCGGAAGAAGAGTCTTCTCTGGTAACACGCCCGCTCGATGAAAGGCGACTCGACACGGAATTATCGACCGCACGGCTCATGGATCACTTCAAAGTGACCACTCTGGAAGCATTCGGCTGCGAGAAAATGCCACTTGCGATCGTTGCCGCATCATCCGTGTTGGATTTTGTGGCGGATACTCAGTTAGGTACGATCCCGCAATTAACGTCGCTTCGCACTGAATCATCCAATTCATATATGAAACTGGACCATAAAGCACTGCGGGATCTGGAGGTTTTCAGTTCGTCGTCCGGCAAAGCGAACGCAGCGAATCTCTATCGCACACTCGACTTTTCAATGACAGCGATGGGTGCAAGAGCCCTTCGATCATGGCTGACCCGCCCATTAATCGATTCCGGTGACATTCAAAGACGCCAGGAGATAGTCGCGGCTTTCTTCGACGATCAGGGCGTCCGAGCAACGACACAGGGTCTGTTGAGCAAGGTATCTGATCTCGAGCGACTGACGAATCGCATTAGGACGAACACCGCCAACCCGAGAGATCTCGCGTCGCTGCGCACCGGTCTGGCGGTCATTCCCCGGATACTCGAGGCTCTGCCAGAGGGTGTCACTCCCGGTGGATCGGTTATCGGCAGGATTCACTCGTCTTCGGAAGCGGTTGATCTACTAAATGCTGCTATTCCCGACGATCCGTCCATCTCGGTTGGCGAGGGATCAGCGATTAAAGAGGGGTTTCACTCTGAACTGGATGAAGTTCGATCTCTTTCAGGCGATGCCAGATCCAGCATTGCCGCTCTCGAGGCCGATCACCGGGAAGAAACCGGGATAAAAAGCCTGAAGATCGGGTACAACCGTGTATTCGGCTACTACCTCGAAGTCACCAAGGGCAACACACATCTCGTTCCGGAACACTTTGAACGCCGACAAACACTGGTAAACGGCGAGCGGTTCATCACTCCACAGCTAAAAGAACTCGAATCTAAGATCCTCAACGCACGGGATCGGATCAGCGAACTCGAACGAGATATTTTCCGGCGCGTCTGCGCGGAAGTAGCGGTTCATGGCGACCGCATCATGGAATCTGCGAAGGGCCTCGGTGTGCTCGATGCCCTTGTGTCGATGTCACAGGCGGCGGCCGAAAATGGCTGGATCAGACCGCTGGTCGATGACGATACTGAACTCGAAATCAGGGCTGGACGGCATCCCGTTGTCGAATCGGCTCTCGGACCGGGGCGTTTTGTGCCGAACGACCTCGATCTTTCGAACTCCGAACGACAGGTGATGATCATCACCGGGCCGAACATGTCGGGTAAGTCGACGTACATACGGCAGGCGGCTGTTCTGGTGCTCATGGCGCAGGTTGGCAGCTTCATTCCGGCTTCGAAGGCCCGAATCGGTGTAGTTGATCGCATATTTACTCGTGCCGGCCTTTCAGACGACATCTCTGGAGGGCAGTCGACATTTATGGTCGAGATGGTCGAAACGGCTTCGATTTTGAACCAGGCAACCAGTCGATCACTGGCGGTTCTGGACGAAATCGGCCGCGGTACTTCGACTTACGATGGTCTAGCGATTGCCCGATCAGTGGCCGAACACATCCACAACTCGCCAAAGCTCGGCTGCAAAACGCTTTTTGCCACTCACTATCACGAAATGACGCAGCTGGCCGATCAGCTTCCTCGTGCGCACAACCTGCGTGTGGCCGTCGCAGAAGAGGCGGGCGAGGTCCTTTTCTTGCACCAGATAGTCCCCGGTGGTGCCGATCGCTCGTACGGAGTGCACGTGGCACGACTGGCGGGAATGCCCGGATCGGTGATCAGCAGGGCCTGGGATCTGCTGGATGAACTGGAGAACGGCTCCAAGGCGACAGGAAACTCCCCCGGGTATCAACTTCAAATGCCTTTTGGTGAACAACAGGTCGGTAACGAAACTCTGGACGAACTGAAAGACCTCGACATCGCCAACATGACCCCGCTCGAAGCCATAAATGCCCTGTTCAGGCTCCAGGAACAGGCCAATCGAACTCCTGAGTAGCTGAAACATCGGTTCGGGCACGCGTGTACTCAGGAATAATCCGTTGTACGATGCGCCGAACTATGATGTGGCTTTTGTCGAACTCGTTTGCGCTATTCATAGGTTCGAATTGCCAGTTCGGTTTAGGAGATTGGAATGGAACTAGGCTTCTTCACAATGCCCCTGCATCCACCGGGTGCAAATATCGCCGATACGCTCGAAGCTGATCTCAACCAGCTCGTTTATCTCGATCAACTCGGGTACTCAGAGGCGTGGATCGGTGAGCATTTCACCGCCGAGTGGGAAAACATCCCGGCGCCCGATCTTCTAATTGCCCAGGCTCTTGGTGTCACTTCTCAGATCCGTCTTGGGACCGGGGTTACGTGCATGCCCAATCACGATCCGTTCACGATAGCCCACAGAATCGCCCAGCTGGACCAGATGTCCCGGGGGCGCATCATGTGGGGTGTCGGTTCAGGGGGATTCCCCGGTGACCTTGCTGTGCACGGTTTCGACCCTCGGTCCGGTGATAATCGAGAGATGACACGCCAGGCCGTCGATCTGGTTCTTCAGATCTGGAAAGATCCAAAACCCGGCAACTACAAGAGCAAGTGGTGGAACTTCAATATCCCTGATCCGCAGGATGACATTGCACTACGAGTTCATCTGAAGCCATTTCAAGATCCGCACCCTCCAATAGGAGTGGCGGGCGTATCACCAAAATCCGAAACACTGACCATGGCAGGGGTACGTGGATGGCTTCCGATGAGCATCAACTTTGTTCCGGTGCAGATGCTTGTTTCACACTGGGAGGCGGTCGCAGATGGGGCAGCCAGCGTCGGTAAGACGGCTGATCGCTCCAGCTGGCGTATCGCCAGAGAAGTGATGGTTGCCGATTCAAGTGCTGAAGCCCGCAAACAGGCTCTAACTGGCACGTTGGCGAGAGACATGGAGGGCTACTTCCTCAAGTTGCTCCCAAAGTCGAAGATGTTGGGTCTACTCAAGATCGATCCCAATATGCCCGACTCCGATGTAACAGTTGAGTATTTAGTCGACAATATCTTCATAGTGGGCTCGCCAGAAGAGGTTACCGAGAAGTTATCTGAACTTGATTCGGCAGTAGGTGGCTTTGGCACCTTGATGGCGATGGGTCATGAATGGGAGCCTGAAGGGTTCTGGAAGACTTCGATGGGCTTGCTCAAAGAAAAAGTACTTCCGAAGGTCGCAAGCAACAGCTCTTGATATTCGACTAAACATGCATGCAAGTAACAGTATAGTCGAGTATAGACTGATACTCCATGTGGTTGAATAATTACAGCGCTCGCACGTTCTATCCAGCTCATCAATTCTCTCGAATCTCGTAGCGCCATCACTCACGTCACCGGGCCGTGTGTCCTGCAGAATTGATGTTCGATACGTTCAATTCTTGGCTTTGACGGGATCTGAATTAGTCAGGTGCGGGTCTGGAAAACATGGAAGCTGGTCTCTTCGTATTACTGGGACTATTCGTCGGCGCCGGGCTAAACGTGCTTGTCGACAGGTCCCCTCCCCATGATTACGTCGATGGCGTAACTAAAGGCGCACGTCCCCGTCCGATCAAATACTGGGAATGTCTTCCTCTTCTATCTCTGTACGGAGCGGTGAAATCGACACGGGTTCCATTCCCAAACTTCTGGATCCGATACCCGCTAGTCGAACTGACCACCGCTGCCCTATTCGGACTCGCCTGGTATCGAGTCGCCGATCCAGCATGGCTGTTGGTCGTAATCCTCGTCCTGATATCCGTACTGATCGCCCTCGTATTTATCGACTTCGAAACCACCTATCTCCCCGATGTGCTCGTGCTACCCGCCCTGGGTGTCGGTCTGATTGCATCTTTCTTCGTTCCTGATCGAGAATGGTGGCAGGGACTGGCAGGAGCTGCTGCTGGGTACGCTATTTTCTACCCGTTTGCATGGATCGGCGACCGTCTGAACCGCCCTGTGATGGGTTGGGGCGACGTGAAACTCTCTGCCGCGCTTGGAGTAATGCTCGGCCTTGCACCGCTGTTACTTGGCCTTTATATGGGTGTACTGATAGGCGGATTAGTAGCGATAATCGTTTACGCAGCCCGTCTATTCGGTTCAATCGAATACTCATCCCCTACGCTCCCTACCTCATCGCTGGCGGGATCGTCTCAATGCTGTACTTCCGCTCGATCGCCGACTGGATAGCAACGCAAATTTAGGAGTGCCAAAACATGGCTCGTGTCGATGCAATTCAAGTGGGGCCGCTAGCCACTAACTGTTATGTAATCCACTCCGGGACCGGTACTGATTGTGTAGTAGTCGATCCCGGCGGAGACTCCCCACGAATAATCGAGTTCCTCGATGAGATTGGCGTACTCCCCTCCCAAATCGTTGTCACTCACGCCCACGCTGATCACACGGGTGCTGTGGCGCCACTGGTTGCGCGATTCGGCAGCAAGTTCATGATCGGCGACGGTGACGAACAGGCAGTCATGGACCAATCACCGATGCTAATCGACATGCTCGGCGACTTCGAACAGCCGCCTACGCCCTCTCGAGTGCTCCAGGGCGGCGAAAAGCTAACTGTCGCCGGCGTCGAGATCGAGATTCTGGCGAATCCGGGTCATACACAGGGCAGTATCTCGCTACAGGTTGACGGTCGAGTACTGACCGGTGACACCCTGTTTCGAGAGTCGATTGGACGCTACGACCTGCCAGGAGGTGACGGCGAGCAGGAAATCGAAAGCATCAAGGACATCTTGATGACTCTCGATGATTCAACGATAGTTCTGCCCGGTCACGGCCCCTCCACTACCATCGAACACGAGAAACAATCCAACCCGTATCTCCAGTAGTTCCGTCAGACGGTGTAAATAAGCAACAAAAGAAAAAACTCCCGGGTCATTACGATCCGGGAGTTTTTTCTTTTTTCTTGGCGAGGCTACTAAGTCTCGACCGATCCTCTAGATAACCCTTTTAGATGAAGAGGGGCCCGAAGATCAGCGACACGATTGCCATGAGCTTCAGCAGAATGTTGATAGCGGGACCCGAGGTGTCCTTGAACGGGTCACCAACAGTGTCACCAGTAACAGCTGCAGCGTGGGAGTCTGAACCCTTGCCGCCGAAGTTTCCGAGCTCAACGTACTTTTTGGCGTTGTCCCATGCTCCGCCAGCGTTTGCCATGAAGATCGCAAGCAGGAATCCAGAAACGATAGAACCGGCAAGCATTCCGCCCAATGCCTCTGCACCCATGAATCCGCCGATAACGATGGGAGCGACGATTGCGATCATGCCAGGCACGATCATTGCCTTAAGCGAACCCTGCGTGCTGATCGCAACTGCGCGAGCAGCGTCAGGCTTCACGCCAGGCTTGCCTTCTCGCAGTCCAGGGATCTCCCTGAACTGACGTCGAACCTCTTCGATCATCTCTCCAGCTGCCGTACCAACGGCCTGCATTGTGAGACCCGAGAACAAGAACGGCAGTAGGCCACCGACAATCGTTCCCATCAGAACTTGCGGGTTCAGCAGGTCGAGTGAATCGATGCCAGTTACGAAAGCGTATGCCACTAGAAGCGCCAGAGCCGTCAGCACAGCCGATCCGATAGCGAAACCCTTACCTGTAGCGGCAGTGGTGTTTCCGAGGGCGTCGAGAGCGTCTGTGCGCTTACGTACCTCAGGATCAAGGTGAGCCTGCTCTGCAATACCACCAGCGTTATCGGCAACAGGGCCGTAAGCGTCGGTGGCGAGTGTGATTCCAAGAGTCGACAGCATTCCGACAGCGGCGAGGCCGATGCCGTAGAGACCAGCAAGTTCGTTAGCGAAGTAGATACCTATAACGATTGCGATTGCCGGGATAACCGTGCTGTAGAGACCAACCGACAGACCAGCGATGATCACGGAAGGGTGGCCGGTTTCCGACTGCGAAGCGATCCACTTCACCGGGTTGAACTCTTTACCGAAGATCTTCAGACCCTCGTAAGAAGTGAACCATTCGGTCGAAGTTCCGATCACCTGTCCAACGACGATACCCGTGACGACGACCCAGAACAGGTCGAAGCTCAGTGTGTCGGTCGACATGATGTAGGCCGCAGTACCGATCAACGACAGGGCGCCAGCGCTGAAGATTCCATAGCGGAGAGTCCAGAGTAGTTTGCCCATATCGGCGTTGTCGCCAGTACGTACAAGGAACATTCCCAGTATGGAGGCGATGATGCCGATACCAGCGATTACGAGAGGCAGAACAGCCTTCTCAGCCTCAACGTCGAACGGAATTTTTGTAACGCCGGTCGCCGTAACGGCGAAGAATGCCAGCGAAATCGTAGCGATGATCGATCCAACGTAAGACTCGAACAGGTCGGCACCCATGCCGGCTACGTCACCTACGTTGTCACCAACGTTATCGGCGATCACAGCAGGGTTGCGAGGGTCGTCTTCTTCGAGACCAGCCTCAACCTTACCCACGAGGTCAGCTCCAACGTCGGCAGCCTTGGTGAAGATACCGCCACCAACACGAGCGAACAGTGCGATTGACGATGCGCCAAAACCAAAGCCGGCGATGACGTTCGGGTTCTCAAAAATGATCCAGAGGGCGGATACACCGATGATGCCGATGCCGACTACCGTTAGACCCATCACAGAACCAGTGCGGAACGCTACCTGAAGTGCTTTGTTGAGTCCGGTTTGTGCTGCAGTTGCAGTTCGAGTGTTACCTCGTACTGCGATGCTCATTCCAATGAACCCGGCGAGGGCAGAACCAATTGCACCAAAAATGTATGCAATGGCAGTCCATGGGCCGTCGGCGGTAATTGCACCACCGGAACCGAGTTCGGTAATCTTGGCGTTGTCGAGAACGTTGTAATCAATGAACACTGCCAGGATTACAAAAATGATCAGTACAAATACAGCTAGGATCGAGTATTCCTTTTTGAGGAATGCTGCCGATCCTATTTTGATAAGTTCACCAATCTCTCGGACTTCTTCATTGCCTTCAGGTTGCTTCAGTACCCGCATAGCTAGCAGGCCGGCGGTCACGAGACCGACAACTCCTGCTGCAATTGCAAGCAGAATCGAATCCATTTATATATCTCCGCAAAAAAGACCTTCCACGTTCAAATGCAACTGGAATTAGCAGTCAGCGTCATGGGAAGGTCTGCATTAAAAACTGGAACCTAAGACTGTCGATTATCTTCGAAATTCGTAATCGACCCGCCTCCCAGCTTTTGGTTGACTAGTGAACGCTAGCATCGGCATATATGTCAGTCAACGAAACAGGCGACCGATTATGTCGATTGGAACTGTCGAAATGAACAATGACGAGGATTCATCGTGAGGCTATCTGAAGTCCCACTTGGGAAAGTTGCCCTGTTCTAAGGAGGACTTTTCATTGAGACAATGCCGAATCACCGGTGTTTATTTGTTAGGGCGGCGGTGTGGGCGTGAATTATTGAACACGGTTAATAATAGGTTGCTCATCTGTTCCAGTTAGCTTGACTATACTGAAATGGCGAATCTGCTGCCAGGTTTGCAATCGTAGTCCGATAGAAATGCTACTGAATAGAGTGTGAACGATGGGACTCGGTGCCGTCTGATCAGCTGATTCTTATAAGCTTCACCAACTAGTAAGAACGATCTTTGACTACGAGTGCAGGAGTGTTGCTTCTATGACCGTTACATGGCCTTCTCAGGATGATCTGCTGAACTGGTTGAAGTCCGATCTCAACAACTGGGGACGGTGGGGCAACGATGATCAGAAAGGCACTCTGAATCACCTGTCGAGTGAGAAGACGCTTCAGGCGCTCAGCCTAGTCTCAGAGGGCGTGACCGTCAGCTGTGCGCAGCCTGTGGAGTTCACCGGCTCTGCGGATGTACCTCGGCCGCCTCAGCACTTCATGGTTTCGGCAGGAGACACGTTTCGAAAGGGCGAGGGAGTCGATCACCAGGTAGCTATGGACTATTTTGGGATGATATTCCACGGTCACACCGTGACACACATCGATAGTCTGGCTCACTTTTTCTGGGACGGCCAAACGTACAACGGGCGACCCTCGAGCGTTGTTTCTACGATGGACGGCGCTACTGAGTTCGACATTATGGCCGCGTCAGGTGGAATCGTGACGAAAGGCGTTCTGGTGGATGCTCCGCTTCTCAGAGGGGTCGATTACATCGAGCGAGGCGATGGCGTTGGAGTTGCCGATATCGAGGCTGCCGAACGAGAGCACGGTGTAAAAGTGGAGCAAGGCGACGTACTGCTGCTGCGAACAGGGCAACTGGGTCGTCGAGCGGTTTCAGGACCAGTTGATGTAAGCGTTGGTGGATCGTCAGGGCCATCTCCGGAGATTCTGCCGTTTCTTCACGAGAGGGGAGTGGCGGTTATGGGTTCTGATACCGGTAACGATATCGGCCCCAACCCGTATGAACGCTTCTCAAATCCAGTTCACCAGGTGGGAATCGTGGGACTTGGGCTCTGGATCCTCGATAACGCGTGGCTCGATGATCTGGCGGAGGCCTGCAAGAAGCGTGGCAAGTGGGAGTTCATGATCTCGATACTCCCGTTGAAACTGCCGACTGTGACAGGCTCACCAGTGAACCCGATAGCGATCTTCTAGGTTATCGTTTAGTACCAAATAGAGGATAGTCGAGTATACTCAAATGTGGTAGCTTTAGCCTCGATCTTCTATGGCTGATGGGATGTGCTTGATGTTGCCTACGCGGCCGGATCGACTCATCTCGATACTCAACAAATCGATTCTCCAGTTGACGTCGTAAAGATCATTCTCCGCAAGGAATCGCTGCGCCGTAGCCTGGAGACGTTGCGCCTTGCGAGTGGAAATCTGCTCCACTCCGCTACCAAAACCATGATTGGACCGAGTTTTCACCTCGATGAAAACCCATGTGCCATTGTCGGTCGCAACAATGTCTACTTCGCCTTCACGCGTCCTGAAGTTGGTTTCGGCGATTTTGTAGCCCAGTTCTTGCGTCACAAAAACCCTGGCAGCGGCTTCTCCGGCACGTCCGATTCCGGGTGGGAGTCTCAATTTTCCGCTTGATGAGTCCAAATTAGGCAATTCCAAAGGTTGGAAATCAAACGCAGAGGCATTGACTCAGTCAAAAAGGCCCAACACGTCCTTAACAGGCTTGAAGCTGCGTCTGTGGATCGGTGAGGCGCCCAATTTTTTCAAAGCAGACATGTGAACAGCGGTTCCATAACCCTTGTGAGCCGCAAATCCATATCCGGGATACTCGTCTTCAAAAACGCTCGCCATCAACTTATCCCTGGTGACCTTCGCGATTATTGACGCCGCCGCCGCACTCTGGCTGCGCGAGTCCGCCCTGATGATCGACATCTGGGGAATATCAACACTCTTTAGCTCAACCGCATCGATAAGTAGGTGGTCTGGCTGAGGATCGAGCTCAGCGATCGCCCTCGACATGGCCAGCCGAGTGGCAGGCACAATGCCAATCGTATCTATCTCATCAGCTGTGCAAGCCCCAACACCGTAGCTAACGCACCAATCGACCAACCACGAATACGTACGTTGCCGTTGATCAGGAGAAAGCAGCTTGCTGTCATTAACCAGCCGCTCA
>Ga0114993_10007034_pt1 | contig 10466 bp, 5 predicted proteins | sample ArcticOcean_MG_C_FD_87042 | JGI IMG/M metagenome (GOLD analysis project Ga0114993, IMG submission 87042) | Marine microbial communities from western Arctic Ocean - ArcticOcean_MG_CB2_150 | ecosystem: Environmental > Aquatic > Marine > Oceanic | place: Arctic Ocean: Canada Basin | collected...
GTCGGGGGCCGCCCGTCAATACTCTCTCATCTTACGCCAAAGGTTCGTCCGACTCATTCCCAGGCGAAAAGGCCGCCGGCGCACACGAAGTCCTCGGGCGTGTCTACGTCCTCGAGCGCGCCGGGCGGCCAATCGAGATAGACCGCCTCGTGTGCATGGGTTCGCACGACGGCCTTGCCGCAGCCCTCGCCGTGCCAGTCGAGCAACTCAGGAAACAGCGCCCGTCGGAACAGGAGCGGCGGGGCAGTCACGTCCCTGTAGCGTGACACGAACAGGGGTGCTGTCGACGCCTTGGCCGCGGCGACGAGGTCACGCAGCATGTCCACAGAGACGTGCACCATGTCAGCGAGTATGACGGCAGCGGTTTCCACATCCGGCGCGAGGGCGTGCAGGCCCACATGGAGCGAGCCACTCGTCGGACCGGTGTAGTCCGGGTTGGTCGAGGTCTGGCAGCCGAGTCCCTCGAGTTCGCGGCGCACGCGCTCCTCCTCGAATCCGACCACGACCACAACCGGCGCGAGCCCGGCGGTGAGGGCCGCGCTTACCGCGCGGCGTACCAGGGTCTCGCCGTCGAGCACGAGGAGCATCTTGTTGCGGCCCATCCGGCTCGACGCTCCAGCGGCGAGTACGATTCCGGCAACTCGCTTCGACTCAGTCGCCGACATCGACGTGAATGGGTTGGCGGCGCTCGCGCAGGGAGGTCGGGTTGCGTCCCGAGCGTACGGCTAGGATCTCCGAGAGCGTGGAAATCGCGATCTGCTCGGCTCCGTCGGCCCCTATGTCCAGCCCAATCGGTCCGTAGACGCGGTCCTCATCTACCGGTTCGACGGCAGTCAACTCTCCGAGTATCTGGTCCGTGCGCTGCCTGGGTCCCAGGAGACCGATGTAAGGCACGCTCGTGCCGAGTATGGCGCGCAGGTATTCACGGTCGTCGATGTAGTTGTGCGTCATGACGACTGCGAAGTCGTTCCCGTCCATGGTGACACGCTCGACCAACTTCTCCGGTGTTGCTTGAATGAGGCTAGCTGCTCCAGGAAATCGCTCGCGCGTGAGCAGCCCAGGCCGGCGATCTACCACGATGATGCGGAAACCTATCGCCGTGGCGAAGCGGACCAGGGCACGGGTATCGTCACCCGCACTCACGACGACGAGCTGGGGAGGGGGCGTGAGCACATCGATGAACACGTCTCGGCCGGCGATGCTATGGATTGCCGATCCGCCCCCCTCCAACACTGAGCGAGCCAGGGTGGCCACCGAGTTGTCGAAACTGGAGTCGACCAGGTCACCCTTCGCACCCGTAGCCGCGACCGCGAGCCGACGGCGCGGGTTCGCCACGAGAACACAGCTTGCGAACGGTGAGGTTCCGTCCAACAGTGTTCGCTCGTACGTCCGCGCGGCTGTCACGACCTCTACGAGCACTTCGACCTGCCCCTCGCAGCCGACCCCGAGATCCCAGGCGGCGATCTCGTCTGAACCTGCGTAGTAGGAGCGGAGCTGAGACTTACGACTCGTGAGTACGTCGAGCGCGACTTCCTGCACGTCGGCTTCGAGGCATCCGCCACTCACGTTGCCGGTGGTCACGCCGTCCTCGGCTACGAGCATTTTCGCGCCTTCGTGCCTATACGCAGAGCCACGTACGCGAACGACCGTCGCGAGCGCGGCTCTCTTTCCTTCTCCTAGCAGTTCAGCGAGCCGGCCGAGAACCTCTCGGGTCTCGAGCCAGTGCTTCATAAGGTCGGCATTAGTACGAGACCCAGACTCGGGGTCGCAATGCGGGTCGTGGACACGCATCGATGGCACATCGAGGTCCGATCGAAGTCGGGAGAGACGTCGATGTGCGTTCGGCTACCACTCGTGTAGCGACCGAGGTCAGCCGCTAGGAGCCGCGGCTATCCTCCGGACGACCTGCTGGAGCGCCGAGAAGGGCACAACCCGGCCGTGGACGGGCACGATGCGGTTGACCCGAAGTCCCAGGTCACGCACCTGTGCCAGGAAGTTCGTCGCGAACGGTGACGCAGCACCGGGGCGGGGGGTGAACACGTCTGCCTCCACCAGAATTCGCTCCTTCGGCAGATAGACCATCAGCATTCCGGCGGCGTGGAGGTCGTCCTTCAGACGGTGGATGACGATCGTCCGGTCCCCGTCGGTCAGCTCGTACGGACCGTCACCAGACACCGTCTCTATCTGGAGCGGCTTGGGGTTGTTCGCCAGATGATCGGGGATCAGAGTGCGGGGGCGCATCACGAGCTCCTCGAAAAAAGCCCGGTGGATCTCGTGGGTGATCACGGTCAGCCCTTCGGCCACCGCTGCTCGGATACCGCCTGAATGGTCGGAGTGGAAGTGGGTGTTGATGACGTACTGAACCGGCTTGTCGGGCACCATCTCGCGGGCTTTCTCGATGACCGCCAAGGCAGTCTGGTCGTTCCGAGCTGCCTCTACGATGGCGGTATATGACGGAAACTCGATGAGCACGCTGTTGTAGCCCGCGCCCAGAACCCAAACCCCGGGGGCTAGCTCTTCGGACGTAACCTCGACAGGCTGTGGCACCGGATCCTGAGCCGACGCCACCTCGGCCGGTGCCGACAGGTCCTGGATCTCCGCGTTCACTTGGCTACTTAGCGAGAAGTCCCCGTTCCGGTATTTGTCCAGCGTCTGCGAGATCCTGCTCGGAAGCAGGAACTCGCCGGACTGCTCCCAATCGCTGAAGGACGTGGCGATCACCACGTCGCCGAAGAACGGATGGTGCGTCGTGGATTCGATCCGTGAGAGCAGGCCGGTAGCGGCGTCCACACTGAGGGTGAGGTGGAGGCCGTCGGCCAGGGTGACGTCCACGACCTCGTATCCTTCTTCCTCCATCACCGGGCCCACGGTGGCCTCGGGCTTTCCCTGGAGCGCTGCTTTAAGAGCGACGAGCGGGTGGTGATAAAGGTCGGTGTGGCGATCCCTTCCGATCTGCGCATTCAGGCGCCGCGGGTTGCCGTCGGCGGGGACGTCGAAGGCCACGTCCCTGTCTATCGCCTGGACCAGGGGCTGTTGGTTCACTGGTCTGCTCGTTCCGAAGTGGCCGGTCCGTACCTGCTCTACCCGCCAGCGTTGATTCTCGAGGTCGACCTCCTTTCGGTAGGTGTGGAGCTCGTAGATGGGGAGGTCGGCGCCTGGGGCGTGATGCTGTGCCAAACGGTACGTGGTGCCGGTGCCTTCCATAACGAATGTCGTGGCGGCTGAGATCGCCGCGGCACCGCCCATAGCCTCTGCTGCGTCCTCGATGACGTTTTGCCCGGTGCGGGCACAGCCGAGGAGGGTCACGGCTACCAACATCGTAAGGCTCAGGCAACGCTTCATGGCGGATACTCCTTTTCTACGGCGCCGCCCAGGATCCGGGCCCGGGTGGCCCGATTACAGGGCCTCCGGCATAGCCTCCGAACAGGGCGTCACTCTTGGGGTGAGCAAGCACGGTAGTAGGGAGGTCCCGCGTGGGGCAAGGAACACCGGGCGAGGGTGGGGCGGCGGATAGACCTCCCCAAGGTCGTTGCTTCTGCATCGAGGGAGTGACATGGCTTAAAGAGTGGTTTTTCTTGAATGCCAGGCTCGGCCTTCCCAGCCTCCGCAGCCGCTACGTACACCTACGCCCCGATGAGGCCGATCTTCGAGTGGGCCCCGTCACAGAATGGTTTTTTGGTGGAGCCCCCGCATCGGCATAGCGAGTATCCCCCCGGCTTGGGAGGTTGCACGCGGTTACCTTGATGGTCAAAGAGCGGAACGTCACCCTCGACCCGGTAGGGGCCGTTTTCCTTGATGGTGATCTTCACGTCAGTCAAGTGTTATCTCCTGATGAGGTCGTGTGATTGCGGGGTTGGGAGAGACCCCGCAGACCGGTGCCTGTGCCGGATGAGATGGATCTCGGTAGATTGAACGTCCCCACCGCCTCGGTCGGGGATCCCAGCACCTCACGAGGAGCGGGCCCGTGAGCCTTTGGACCCGGAATAAAACCGTCCCGGTGGTCGTGGGCGAGGTGACCATCGGAGGAGGCGCGCCGGTGGTGGTCCAGTCCATGACCAACACCGATACGGCCGATGCCGCCGGCACGGCTGCCCAGGCGGCCGAGCTGGCGCGGGCGGGGAGTGAATTGGTCCGGGTCACGGTCAACAACGAGGCGGCGGCCCGGTCCATACCCGAGGTGGTTGCCCGTCTGCGCGACGTCGGTGCATACGTTCCCATCATCGGGGATTTCCACTACAACGGGCATCTGCTCCTGACGCGCCATCCGGAATGCGCCCGAGAACTTGCGAAATACCGCATCAACCCGGGTAACGTCGGCACCAAGCGTCGGGACGCCAATTTCTCGGAGATCGTCCGGGTCGCCGCCGAATACGGCAAGCCGATCCGGATCGGGGTGAACTGGGGGTCGCTGGATCAGCGCCTGCTGACCGAGCTGATGGGCGCCAACTCCCGCCGCTCCGAACCGCGGGACGCCCGGGAAGTGCTGCTTGAAGCGATGGTCGAGTCCGCGGTGCGTTCGGCTGTCCTGGCTGAGGAGACGGGGCTCGGCCACGACCGGATCGTCCTGTCTGCGAAAGTCTCCTCGGTGCCAGATCTGATCAGCGTCTACCGGATGCTATCAGAGAGGAGCGATTTGCCGCTCCACCTGGGGCTCACCGAAGCGGGGATGGGGATGAAGGGGATCGTGGCCACCACGACGGCGCTCTCTCCGCTCCTGATGGAGGGGATCGGCGACACTGTACGTGTATCGTTAACCCCGCGGCCCGGCGGGGACCGCACCGAGGAAGTTAGGGTCGCCCAGCAGGTTCTCCAGAGTCTGGGTATCCGCAGCTTCGAACCGCAGGTCACCTCCTGCCCAGGCTGTGGCCGCACGACCAGCACCTTATTCCAGGAAATGGCCGATGACATCACCGGCTACATCCGGGAGAAAATGCCCGAGTGGCGCACGCTCCACCCCGGGGTCGAGGAGCTCGACGTGGCCGTTATGGGGTGCGTGGTGAACGGGCCCGGCGAAAGCCGCCATGCCAATTTGGGCATTTCGCTCCCGGGCACAGCCGAAGATCCCAAGGCGCCCGTGTACGTGGACGGGCAGCACGTTAAAACCCTCCAGGGCGAGGGGCTGGTCGAGGAGTTCAAGCGCATCCTGGACGACTACGTGGCACGTCGATACCAGAGCCGGCGGGCTGAGCGCGTCAGGGAGTCGGCGCGAACGTAGGTTGGGCTGGAGCCTACAGGTTCAGCCAGTAGTCGAATTTGATCGCGAACACATTGTCCGCTGGGGCGTCGAAGATTGAGCGGGCGTCGCGCCCGAATTCGAAGTCGCCGAAAGGCTCGGTTCCGGAGCGGCGCTGCTGCCACACCAGGAACAGGGTCGAGCCCGGCTGATACTCCCACCGCAGCACCGCGTTACCACGCAGGGATCGTGTGTTGAAGTTCCTGTTGTTGACGGTGAACGAGCCAGCAGGGCCGGCACCGTCAGGGTCAGTTTCGTATTCGTTGTCGGTCGCATCGTAGGAGATCGTCCCTGCGTCGACTCCGTACCTGTCGAATCCGTATTTTCCCGCCGCGCGCAGCTCGCTCAGCGCAGAGTAATCACCGCTCGAAAGCAGTGGCTGCACGAACAGTTCGAGGGAGAGGTCTGGAGTTAAGGTGAGGTTGAGACGGGTCTCTATCGAGACCTGTGTCCTCCTGAGTTCAGTGAAGATGTAGCGCCGCCCAAATGTTGCCGTGGCTGTCGGGTCGGTGACCGTGGTCACGTACTGAGTATTCGTCACACCCCGGCTTACATTGGGCCCAAATGAGATCGTCCAGTTATCGACCGGCCGTATCTGTACGTTGAGCCCGATGCGGCGGTCGATACCCTCGCTCTTGCCCCACGAGTAGTTGGCGTAGAGAAAGCCCGCTACCCTCCTGCGGCTGTCGGACCGGACGTTCAGGCCAACGGACTGTGAGGACAGCGAGCGCACGAGTGGACCGCCCCGCGTGAGGCGGTCGTCGTAAGCGGCAAGGCGCTTGTTGATGTTGAGCCCAGCCCCCCAAAAATTATTGAACTGGCCGTTCATGCTTACACCCATTCGCCCGCCCACGAAGTCCCCATCATGGTTCCAGTTGAAGTTCGGGCCCGCGTTGATGCGGTAGTTCCGGAACCAACCCTGCGGGGTGCTCTGTACGTAGGTGAGGTTCATCCGGGTGCCCAACCGGTCAACACCCGTCTGGAACCCCAGGTCGTTGATCTCGAACCCTGGACTCGTCGCGTACGCGTTCGCTTCCCCCTGCCAATGCAGCCCCGCTCGCTTGCCGAGCTCGATTCGAGCGGAGTATCCGCGCAGCACAGTGAGACTCGAGTCAACCTCGATATGCCCGGCGTCCGGTCTCTGGTAGTAGCGTGACGACCGACGCTGCGTACGGGTTATCGCGTCGGTCGACCCGGATACCCGGCTGAACGCAAAGAATCCTTCCAAGGACCAGGTCCTGCGCAGGAACTCGTGTGAGAAGTCGAGACCACCGGTATAGGCGTTCAAGGGCAGCTGGGCCGCGAGCGCCGGGTCGCCGAGGCTCCGGTGCACCGTCGTGCTGATCGCACCGATCTGGGTCTGGCCGGATCTCAGGGACTTAATCACACGTCCAGCGAAATAGTTGGTGCGGGGCTCGATCAGTGTGGTCCCGGGCGTGTCATCCGCGGTCAACCACAGGGCCGTCTCCTCACCGGTGAGCGCATTGAGCAGGCCGACGGACCACCCGTTCGCCGTGCGACCAGTCAGCTTAGCAGCGCCTAGGATGGTTGCGGTTTCCGCTTCGTCCGAGAAGATGACCTCGTGCGGGAGCGACCCTTGGGGCGCCCGCCCGATGCGTCTGGAATAAAGGAGATCCGGGACACCGCCACCGCCACCCCTGCCACCCCTGCCACCTCGGCTGCCTCCGAAGCCTCCGCCCTGACCGGCTCCCGCCGAGCCGAAGCGGAACAGGTTATTCCCCTCGACGAAGAACGGCCGGTTCTCCCGAAAGGAGGTCTCGAACGCGCTCAAGTTGATGACGGCGGGATCCACCTCAACCTGTCCGAAGTCCGGACTCACCGTTCCGTTCAGGGTCATGCTAGTGGTTATCCGATAGAGCGCGTCCAGGCCTGAGCCACGCTGAAATTCGGAGGCGTCGCGGAAGGGATCTCCCGCGGCACCCTGCACGAACAGGCCACGGCCGAGCGCGTAGGGGACGACTTCCAGCCGCTTGCTTGCCTTCAGGTCGGTGAGTTCGCTCAGATGCCCGAAGCGCGCGACCCCGCCGCGCTCGCGCGGCGGGGTAAAGACGAAGACACTCGTCTCCTGGAGACGGTTGATGCTTCGAGTGAATTGGATGCCCCACGTTTGCACAGGTTCGCTGCTGAAGCGGAGTTGGCTGAACGGGATGCGGATCTCCACGCTCCATCCCTCGTCGTCGACAGAGGCGGTCCCGTCCCAGACGGCGTCCCAAGAACCGTCTCCATGGAACCCGCCGTTGCCGATTTCGTCTCGCTTCACGCTTGCCGGGTTCAAGCTGAACTGATACGCGTTCAGGTGGTCATGGTGGGTGTCCATCGCCACCGTGAACCAGTCCGAGTCCTGGGCCCGCGAGTCGCGCCGACCGAGCCGCATGCGAATTTCCCCTGACGAATCCCACAGGCGGGCCCCGATGTAGATCGCATCAGTGTCGTAGAGCACATAGACGTCGGTCTTCTCGGGAGACGGGTCACCCTCGCTGGGGTCGATTTGGGTGAAGGTGCCGCCCGATGGGGTCGCCCTTTGCCATCCCGGCTCGTCCAACAGACCATCGATGCTGATGTCGGTATCGAGCCGAACCGCCTCGACCACCGGCGCATCCGCATGTGGGTCGGATCGGGAAGGGCGCGCACGCGCAGGTGCCGACCCCGCCGTTGCCGGATGAGGGTTATCGCGGGCCTGCTGGGCCTGGGCAGGAATGGCGCACAGGAGGAGGGCCAGGCCATATAGGGGCAGTAGGCGCAGGGCGCTCCGTGTCAGACGGAGGATCACGGACAGATTCTCAATATGGGGATGATGTCGACTAGTAGACTACAGCAGGATGCGCGAGAGAAGGTTGAAATGTTGAAAATTCGTCCGGCTGCTAAGGTTACTCGTATGTCACCAAGCTGAGGCAAAGCCATCGATCGGTCTAGCGCCATGGTGCGTTCAGCGACTCCGACGCCACCATCTGGGAGGGGCTCGGGTTCACGCTGATCGGGGGGCTCCTCTCGTCTACCATCCTGGTGCTCACTGTGACGCCGGTGCTGTACAAGCTGTTCGAGCACGGGACTTGAGGAGGCTTGCCATTAAACGCAGCATTCGGGTCGACTTGCCTGGAGGAGGCCAGGATCCCGTCGGCACGTACGGGGTTCTCTCCAGGTTGACCCAAGTCCCTCCCGTGTGGCCTGAACCGCCCCGGCCGGGCTGATTCTGACCGCATCCACAGGACGATGAGCGACCGAGCCACGCGCACCACCAGGTCCCGGGACACCCGCTCTTTGCCTAAGGGCGCGGCCTCGCAGCTGTCCCGCAACTTCATCAGCGCGATCGTCGAGCGCCACGTGGCTGAGGGCCGCTACACCGAGATCGTCACCCGCTTTCCGCCCGAGCCCAACGGCTTCCTGCACCTCGGGCACGTCAAAGCGATGGCGCTGAGCTTCGGCATTGCGGCGAAGTTCGGGGGTCGCTGCCACCTCCGCTTCGACGATACCAACCCCGCGACAGAGGACGAGTCGTTCGTCCGCGTCATCCAGGAGGACCTTCATTGGCTCGGCTATGATTGGGGCGAGCACCTGTACTTCGCAGCCGATTATTTCGAGCGCATGTACGGCATCGCGGAGGACCTGGTCCGGAAGGGGAAGGCGTACGTCGACAGCGCGACCGAGGAGGAGATCCGTGAGGCGCGCGGGTCGCTGACGGAGCCTGGGCGCGCAACTGCCTACCGGGACCGCGAGGTGGCGGAAAATCTGGACCTCTTACGCCGCATGCGCGCGGGTGAGTTCGATGATGGCGAGCACGTGCTGCGCGCGAAAATCAACTTGGCGTCCCCCAACATGGTGATGCGGGATCCGGTGCTCTACCGGATCCGGCACGCGCATCACTACCGCACCGGTGATGAGTGGTGCATCTACCCGATGTACGACTACGCCCACTGTCTGGGAGACGCGTTCGAGGGGGTGAGCCACTCGTTGTGCACGCTCGAATTCGAGAACAACCGGGAGATCTACGACTGGGTGCTCGAAGAGGCGGGCTTCGAGGAGCCGCGTACGCATCAATACGAGTTCGCACGCCTGAAGCTGGACTACACCGTGCTCTCCAAGCGCAGGCTCATCCGGCTGGTGAGCGAGGGCCTGGTCTCGGGCTGGGACGATCCGCGCATGCCGACCGTCGCGGCGTTCCGTCGCCGCGGGGTGCCGCCCGAGGCTCTGCGCTCGTTTTCCGGGATGATCGGGGTGACCAAGGCCGAGACACGCGTGGACGTGGAAAAACTCGAGTACGCAATCCGGGACGAACTCAACAGGGTCGCGCCCCGCGTGATGGGTGTGCTACGGCCCCTGCGGCTGATCGTGACCACGTGGCCGGAGGAATCGGAGGAATGGCTTGATGCGCCCTCCTTCCCCCCCGACGTGGGCAAGGAGGGGTCGCGGAAGGTGCCCTTTGCGCGCGAGCTGCTGATCGAGCAGGACGACTTCTCGGTCGAGCCCCCGAAGGGCTATCGCAGGCTCGCCCCCGGGCGGGAGGTGCGGTTGCGCTACGGATACGTGGTGTGTTACGACGGTCATGAGGTGGACCCCACGACAGGGGCAGTGACCGCGGTGCGCGTGACGCACGATCCCGCGAGCCGCGGAGGCGACGCCAAGGGGCGCCCCGTGGCTGGCACGATCCATTGGGTCTCGGCAGCGCACGCTCTGTCCGCTGAGCTGCGCCTCTACGACCGGCTGTTCAACGTGCCCGACCCCAGTGACGTGCCTGAGGGGACTGACTTCACCGTGCATCTCAACGACGATTCGCTGGGCGTCATCGGCGACGCCAGAATCGAGCCGAGCCTCGCGGACGCGCCGTCCGGCACCCGCTGGCAGCTCGAGCGCACGGGCTACTTCTGGCTCGACCCAGTGGACTCCTCGCCGGAGCGTCTGGTTCTCAACCGAGTGGTGACCCTGCGTGACAGCTGGACGAAGAAGGAAGTCGCGCCTGGGACCGAAACGGAGCCCGGCCGGCCGGCACCAGCCCCCGTCGGCCCCGACCGCGGCCGCGGGGCGCGGGACGCAGCGCGCGCCCACGACCCGGACCTCGCATCCCGGATGGTGAGTTACCGCGAAGCGCTCGGGCTGGGTGAAGACGAGGCGGACCTGCTCACCGGAGACCGGGCGATCTCCACGTTCTTCGATGGCGCTCTTGAGGTTCACCAGCAGGCTAAGATCGTCGCCGCTTGGGTGATCAACGAGCTGCCGA
>Ga0114993_10007038_pt1 | contig 10463 bp, 10 predicted proteins | sample ArcticOcean_MG_C_FD_87042 | JGI IMG/M metagenome (GOLD analysis project Ga0114993, IMG submission 87042) | Marine microbial communities from western Arctic Ocean - ArcticOcean_MG_CB2_150 | ecosystem: Environmental > Aquatic > Marine > Oceanic | place: Arctic Ocean: Canada Basin | collected...
TGGACAGCGGTTAACGGTTTGCGTTTCAGCACCGCCAGAAGATGGCAAGGCGAACAAGTCGGTTTGTAAACCCATTGCGAACTCGCATAAGACAAAACTGAATTAATTGAACGGGGGAGTCAAATTGACTCCAAGGTAAATTGATTACGCTGGACTTGGAATGGCGCCCTCAGCAGGCTCGTCGCCGCTAGCTTCGGTGTTAGGTTCTGGTGTGTTTGTCGAATCACTTTCTTCAGCAAGCAAATCGTCTACTGAAGGTCGATCAATGAGTTCACCTCTCATAATGGAATCAATTTCGTCGCTTTGCAACGTTTCATATTTCAGTAAGTTTTCAGCGATGCCTACAACGAGATCCCAGTTTTCTTCAAGAACTCGCTCCGCATCAGCAAATGCCAAATCGATAAGGCGTTTGATTTCTTCGTCTATCACTCTAGCAGTGTCTTGTGAGTAATCTCGATCAGCAATGATGGTTTCACGATTGGGATCTGGCATGTAATTAATGAAGCCCAGGCGGTCGCTCATTCCCCATTCAAGCACCATGTGCCGTGCATAATCCGTTGCCATTCGAATATCCATACCAGCACCGCTAGAAATATCGCCAGTCTTTCGTTTCTCTGCTATGCGACCTGCGCAAAGCACCCGTAAGTTTGATTCAATAAATCTTCGGTTATAAAAATATCGATCCTTTTCAGGCAAACTAAAGGTAGCTCCACCAGATTGTCCTCGAGGAATAATCGTGACCTTGTGGATGGGATCCGCATGAGGAAGAATATGTTGTACAACAGCGTGCCCAGCTTCGTGATAGGCAGTTGCAACACGTTCAAGTTCTTCAACCTTGCGACTCTTATTTGCTCGACCCCACCGTATTTTGTCGCGAGCTTCATCCATATCAAGTTGATCAACATATTCTTTGTCAGCAAGGGTGGCAATGATCGCCGCTTCATTGATCAGTGCTTCAAGATCGGCACCCGAGAACATAGGCGTGCCGCGTGCAACCCTTCCAAGATCAAGATCAGGGGCTGTCTTTATTTTCTTTGCGTGTACTTCAAGAATGGCTTTGCGGCCATCAAGGTCAGGGAGGGCGACATTGACTTGACGATCAAATCTTCCAGGTCGAAGAAGCGCAGGGTCAAGAACATCCGCGCGGTTTGTCGCAGCAATCATAATGACCTGGTCACTTGCTTCAAATCCATCCATTTCAACAAGGATTGCATTAAGCGTTTGTTCACGCTCGTCGTGACCTCCACTTGAAAAACCACTTCCTCGTTTTCTACCAACAGCATCGATTTCATCAAGGAAAATAATGCACGGTGAAGCCTCTTTCGCTTGCTTAAAAAGATCGCGAACGCGACTCGCGCCTACGCCTACAAACATTTCAACAAAGTCAGATCCCGATATGGAGAAGAAAGGAACATCCGCTTCGCCTGCAATCGCCCTTGCAAGAAGTGTTTTTCCACAACCAGGTGCTCCGACAAGTAAGACACCCCGTGGGATACGTCCACCAATTTTGGAAAACTTTTTTGGGTTCTTCAAGAACTCAATTATTTCATGAACTTCTTCTTTGGCTTCTTGAATACCTGCAACATCGTCAAAAGTAATTTTGATCGTATCTTTCCCAGCAACGCGGTGCTTTGACTTGCCAAAGTTTCCAAGCATCCCGCCGGGTCCGCCGCCAGCTCTAGCTGACCGAGAGATAAAGTAGAAGATTAATAGCAATAAGAAAATCATCGGCGCCCAACTGATGAGCATCGTCATGAAAAGTCCAGTGCCCGTGTCAGTTCGGTGATCAATATCCGCAGCCTTGAGTTCTTCAAGATAAAACTGCCGGTTTTGACCATCGACATTGAAGTAGACAATTTCGCCAGCGGTAAAATCAGTGGCTTTTGAATCGCCTTCGACATCCTCATCAATAACAGCAGTGATCTTAGAATCTTCAACAGTCACGCGGTTGTCTTCAAATTGACCAGCCTTTGCGCGAGTGAGGAAATCATTCCAACTTGAAATTTCGTTCCCACTGCCAGCACTATTCATCATGGTCCAAGCCATGATCAGCACGAAGCAGATAAGCATCCAACTCAGTATGCCTCGACTCATTCGAGGTTGTGTGGGGGTGTTCTTATCGTTTTTATCACCAGTTGGGTTTGCCATAAGGGGATCCGTTGTTCAATTCTTGTAAGTAACTATAGATAGTATCGGACATACGATGGTACGCCGCCTTGAGTTCAAAAGCAATTACCACGCAGCTTGTAGTTGATCGACAATATCAGAGGACAACTGTTGTACAAGTGCAAATTGCCCCATTTCTAGGGGTTCTGAGGAGGGTTGTGAGGGTATAAACAACGCACTTGTTGAAAAATTATTTCTTCCAAGAATGCGTTTCCCTGTTTGGAGGTTCAACCACTCAAAATCTATGGTTGCGGTTATCAAGACTTCATTATCAAGTCCTGTCGTTCGCGACTGGCTTATTGATCGTAAAGCGATATTGGTGATTGTGCCAGTTAACATCGTGTCTGCATGCGTGTCATCGAGAATGGCATAAGGCGTTCTCGCTTGGACTTGCTTGATGATTGCATCAGTCAACATGAACTCAACATTTCTTGACATCGTTTGATTTTCAAAAATAGGTACACAAATGCTTCGAAACTGTTGGTTATACAGCGAGGCAGTTGAATATCCTGTTGTTGGATTTGACGAACACGCCCCTACAAAAAGCACACTCGAAATGAGCAAAAAGAATCGGATCATTGGGATATCTCAACTGGTGAAGTAAATGTTCTTCCTAGCACTTCTAGTTGTAAAATTTGATAGGTGTCACCAATTTCATTCAATATTACTGGTGGTAATTGATCCATGAAAGCAGGAACAAGATACTCTAGCGCTTCGATGGAAGCTTGGGTGTGAAGATGGTTTTCCACCAATCTGCGAGTTGTGTATTCAGCAGAAATGGGATTATTTACTCGCATGTACCAGTGTGCAGTGAGGAGTAGTTTTTGGGCAATAGATTCATCAATGCGGACAATGGCTCCCGCAGCATTGATTTTCTTTGCGTAGGCAGGATTAAATGTTTTAATTTGCATTAACTCATCTCGTGCATCAATCAGTCCTTTGTCGTCAAACGCTGGTCCACGATAGGTAGCGAAACGTGCGTTGGCAAGTTTTGCTTTCGCTAACAATGCTCGATTTGAGGATGGATAGTTCTCAATAAATTTCTGGTATGCATCGGCTGCATGATCCATTTCCGCGCGGCGAAAAAAGAGTTCAGCAAGTTGGAAACTTGCGTCTTCTGCAAGAGGACTTGAATCAGAGCGAATTTGAACAAGGAAGAAAATTTCTTCTGCCTCATCGGTTGCGTCTAAGAATCGCATGCCCCACTTTTTACGGAGCGTTCCGTTTGCAAACTTCAGAGCAATAGTATATTCACGTTGCAGCGCAATTTGAAATGCTTCACTTTCGGGAAAACTTCTTGCTATGAATTCATAATCAAAAAGCGCCTCGTAGTACTCTTTTTGATTGTATAGGGCATCTCCCCTGATGAGATATGCTTCTGGAGTGAGTGGGTTGCGTTTGTTTCGATCAAGCCAAATCGTTGCAAGGCGAAAGGCTTCACTATGATGGCCTTCTGCAAGTTGCTTGCGGGCTTCTGACAACTTAGCTTCTGGGGAACCTTCTTGGGCTGGGTTCTGAAGTTCCCAATTATCATTTGCATTGAGTGAATAATGCTCTTGAGCACGAGCAAATGATGCGAGAAACAGGCAAAGACAACAAGTAGTGATACGGTGCATATGCGGCATGATAATCATGGTTGGCAATTAAAGTAGCCGATGAGCACAATAGTTTCTCACGCAGTGTGAGTGACGCGAAATGGGCAGGATGCCCGCTAAACGAGCCAGGAAGGCCATGATTCGCAAACGAACGTTTAATCGTTGTTCTTATGTATTGTGTGCGCTGTTTGTACGCACTTCTTTTGGCGGGTTTATGGCTGCTGTGCCGTTGCCACTACCGACGCCAAAAACGGAAAATACGCTCAGGTGGCTTGGGATATGGGAAGTTTGTTTTGCACTCTTGATCATCGTTGGTCTGATTTGGGGTATACGATGGATATTTGGGCGATTAGGCTTCGGAAATATTTCTGAAAAGACCACGACCTCGGGATCAAAAGGGCGAAAGATCCAAATCATAGAGCGGAAACCTCTAGGTGGACGTCAATCACTCTTATTGGTGCGTTGCAAAAATACCGAAGTGCTCCTCCACCAATCAAAAGGACGACTCTCTACCCTTTGCGTCGTTGACCCCAACGTGAATAGTCAGGAGGATGGTGCATGAATTATTTCGCAACGGCCCTTCCAGATAATCCAATCGCTGCTCTTGAACAAGCAGGCGCGTTGCTTCCAGCGGGTGACGGGTCGATTGGTTCAACGATCAATATACTTCTTCTGTTGACCGTCCTTGCCTTGGTCCCTTCTATTCTCGTGTTGTGTACGTGCTTCACTAGATTTGTCGTTGTACTTGCAGTGCTCCGTCAAGCACTTGGGTCACCATCACTACCGCCAACTCAAATTCTCGTTGGGTTGAGTCTCCTTCTCTCAGTCGTAGTCATGGCGCCAACGCTAGAGCGAATGTACGACGACGGCATAAAGCCTATGATCGATGGGACCCTGACAAACTCGGAAGAGGTGTGGGATAAAACAAAGAAACCTATTCGCGAATTCATGTTTGCTCAGATTGACTCGGCAGATAATTGGTCAACCGTGTACATGATGCTTGACTACAGAGGAGTTGATACATCAGACCCTCGGAATCTCACAACCGAAGATGTTGATACCTTGAGCCTGATTCCTGCGTACGTGTTAAGTGAATTAAAAATTGCTTTTCTCATCGGTTTTAGAATATACCTTCCATTGCTCGTCATTGACTTGTTGGTTTCTGGATTGCTTGTTTCAATGGGGATGTTGATGTTACCTCCAGTACTCGTTTCGCTTCCATTTAAAATTCTCCTCTTTGTCCTTGTCGATGGATGGGAACTCGTCGTGGGCAATTTGCTCCAGTCAGTCGCTTCGCCAGAGGGAGTAGCGTTTCTTGTTTCAGCAGGAGGATTCGTATGAACGAAGCCCTAGTAGAAACATTGCGATCCGGATTGATGGTGGTTCTCGTTGTTGCATCACCGGTGTTACTCATAGGACTGGTTGTAAGTTTGATCATTAGTTTGATGCAGGCAATGACGCAAGTGCAAGAACAGACGATCAGTCTCATACCAAGAATGCTCGCGATGCTCGTTGCAATCTTGATGTTGATGGGATGGATGATGAGTCAAATCACTGATTTCGCAAGTGAAACGTTTAGGATGACGCCATGACAACACCACTCGTCGGATCATTAGTGGCGATGTTGGTTGTGATTGCCAGAGTCGGTGGACTTGTTACAACTGCACCCATTCTTGCATCACCAGCACTTCCGAAAATGATTCGCGTTGTTATAGCCTTGACATTAGGGTTTGCTGTTTGGGCACTAATTCCTCCAATTGCGATGGTAACTCAGAGTGGAATTGGTTTACTTTTACTCCTTGGTGTTGAATTTGCACTTGGCGCGACAATTGGCTTTTTCATGAGCATCCCCCTTGTTGCATGTCAAATGGCGGGGACGCTGATGGGGCAACAGATGAGCCTCGCACTACCTTCCATGCTTGATCCAGTTTCAGGATCTCAAACTGACGTTTTAGGTCAAGGTTTCATGATGCTTGCAGTGGTTTCATTCATTGTTGTTGGCGGTGTTGAACAAACATTTGCAGCACTTGTTGCGAGTTTTGCATACTTACCTGCAACAGTCTTACTTGAACAAGGTGTTGTGCAATCTCTTGGTAATATGCTAGACACAGCTTTTGTATTTGCACTGCGTATGGCACTGCCAATCCTAGCAGTCTTGATGCTACAATCAGCAGTTCTTGCAATCGTCGCACGATCGATGCCGCAACTAAATATTTTTAGCATTGGATTACCACTTCGTATTCTTGTAGGCCTGCTTGTTCTTGTTGGTGGTCTTGCTTTTATTGGCCAAACGATGGAAATGTATTTGCCAATTGGAATCGAATCCGTTACTTCTTGGTCGGGGGTTGACTAATGTCATACGATCGTCAAGAAGCAACTGAACAACCAACGGCAACTCGACTAAGACGTGCGAGAGAAGAGGGTCAAGTAGCAAGGAGCAGTGATCTCTCTTCATCGTTACTTTCACTTGTTGCTATCGGTTTTGCTTTTTACTGGATACCAGAATTGATGACCTCTGCAAAAGCATTTCTTTCAAATGGGATTTCATTTTCCACTGAGGATCCAGCCCTCTTGCTGATACAAAGTGGAATGTCACTGTTGCAAATCCTATGGTTTCCCTGCGCGGTGTTATTTCTTACAGCAATTTTTGCTGGCGTTATCCAAGTTGGCGGACTATTTGCACCAATCGCTGCAAAATTTAACGTGCACCGAATAGACCCAATCTCAGGTTGGTGTCGAATTTGGGGTGGTCATGGTTGGATGAATCTTCTGTTTTCATGTTGTAAGTTAACCGTAGCAGTTCTTGCAGCTGGTTCAGTTGCTCTTGCATATAAACTTGAACTACTTGCAATATCGAACGAAACTTTGCTCAACTCGCTTAGTACAACTGGCGGGATCGCAGGAAAAATGGTGTTTGCTTCTGCAGGCAGCTTGTTTGTATTGGGGTTGCTTGATGCTACGTGGCAGCGATATCAATGGAAAACAGGTTTGAAAATGACACGGCAAGAAGTGATTATCGAGCGAAGAGAGCAGCAAGGCAACTCGAACATACGCTCGCGGGGTAGAACTGTTTTTCTTTCACAACATGTCAAAGAGCGCATCGTTCCATCTCTTGTTCTCATTGGTAAGACGCTTGCGATTTCAATCCGTTGGAATCCAACAACGATGTCATCCCCAGTTGTACTTGCGTTTATTCGTGGTGATGAAATTAAACAACTGATAAAAAAAGCACAAGTACAAGAAATTCCAGTGCAAACAAACCATTGGTTATGTAATCGCATTGAACAAGGATGTGATATTGGCAACGCGGTTCCACCAGCATTACACAGTGAAATTGCTGCAATACTTAGACTCGTGAGGAGAAAAATCGCATGAATCTAATTGCGAATCGGTTCGAAGGTTTCTTGGCGCAACTTGTAAGTAGGCGGCACTATCTTGTGCCTGGGTTGGTATTGAGTTTAGTAGCAGTGCTTGTGGTACCACTGCCACCAGCGATGTTGGATGTGCTCCTTGCTGCAAATATCTCACTTGCAGCTGTTATTTTGCTTACGACGATTTACACGAAAAGCCCTTTAGATTTCAGTGTATTTCCTGCACTGTTACTGATTACAACCCTTGGACGTTTGGTTCTGAATGTCGCATCAACACGATTGATTCTTTCTGCAGATGCAAGTTCACCCGAGGCAGCAGTTGGAATGGCGGGGCAAGTCATCGAGGCATTTGGTGGTTTTGTTGCTGGATCAAGTATTATTGTTGGTGCAATTATCTTTCTTATCCTTGTGATTGTTCAATTTGTAGTTGTGACAAAAGGTGCAACTCGCATGAGTGAGGTTGCAGCGCGTTTCACACTTGATGCAATGCCTGGCCGACAAATGGCAATCGATGCGGATCTTTCAACGGGTTTGATTGATGAGCGAGAAGCGACGGGTCGCCGGGATCGCGTGTTGCGTGAAGCAGATTTTTACGGTGCGATGGATGGTGCGAGCAAGTTTGTCCGTGGTGATGCAATTGCCTGTCTGGTCATTATTGTCGTGAACATCGTGGGTGGCCTTGGTGTTGGTCTCATTGAACGTGGTTGGTCGCCAGGTGCAACATTTGAATTGTTTACAAGATTGACAATCGGCGATGGACTTGCAAGCCAGATACCATCTTTTCTTATCGCAGTAGCAGCTGGACTGATTGTTGCAAGAGCAGGTGATCGACGTCCACTTGGTCTTGAAATTCCATCACAACTTGTTTCACAACCTGCAGCACTTGCGCTTGTAGCAACTTTTCTTGTTGTACTTTCTATTCTCACTCCAATGCCAACCATACCCTTACTTATTCTCGCCGCAGTGTTAGCAGGACTTGCGTGGTCTTCACACCAACAACGAATCGAGGAAGAAATTGCAGAGAATGTTGAAGAACCTATTATTATTCCAGAGACAACAACTGTCGCTTCGAGAGTAGACATTTTGCAAGTAGAACTCGGAATTGGATTGCTTTCACTTACCCAAGTAGAACAGGGCGGGTATCTACTTGAACGAATAGCGGCAATTCGCGCTTCAGTATCACAAGAACTTGGACTCGTTGTTCCTCCGATTCGAGTACTCGATAACATAGAACTTGCAAATTCGTCGTACAGAATCAAAATCAGGGGAGGTATTGTGGGCGAAGGGACGATTCATCGTGATAGAGAAATGGTCGTTGTCGGCGACGATGTCGGTAGAGGACTTGACGGTATCCGAGAAAAAGAACCTGTCTTTGGTTTATCCGCACTTTGGGTTTCAACAGACCGACATGAAGAAGTCCGTGAATTAGGTTTAACATCTGTTGATTCTCTTTCGGTTCTTGTAACGCACTTATCACATGTTGTAACGCAGTATGCTTCGGAACTCATCTCATGGGAAGAAGTTTCACGACTAGTTGATGGATTGAAACAAACATCTCCAAAACTAGTTGAAGAAACAATGGGCGATGGGTTGACGATTTCAAATTTACACCAAATATTGAAATCGCTTCTTGCAGAGCAAGTTCCAATTATCGATATGGAAACAATCGTTGAGTCGGCATCAAATAATACCAACACCTCAATCCAAAGCGCTGTTGAGATTGTTCGAATTGCACTTCGGAGACAAATTTGTTCAAAAGTTTCGTTACCCAATAATCGTGGTCAACAGTCGATTCATTGTATTACACTGCCACCTGCAGTTGAGGCAGTGATGTGTCAAAGTGGTTTTGACGAGTTGCAACCTGAGTCGATAGCAATTGCATTAACACATGCAGCTGCGCCACTGTTGAATAATGGGCGGCCTGCAGTTGTGGTTGTCTCAACAAGTAGTGCAAGAAGGTTATTGCGAGATGCTGTTGCGCCCTTTGACGCTTCAATTGTCGTGTTGAGTCAACAAGAAATTGTTTCAGAAGTGGATTTGGAAATTGTTGGTACGATTGACGTTGCTTCCCGCGCGTCATGAGGCTTTTACGAGGTATGATGCCATCGAATGAGTAATAAGAACCTCCCAACCAACGCACCAACGGCAACAATTGAAGAACGTCAAAAAACTGTTGCATACGCGCAAACGTTGCTCGATAACCAATCTGCTTCCGGTGTGAATACAACCAAAATTGAACAAGGTATCGAAGAAATTCGATCAATGGTTGGAGAAGTACTAGAACATGGTTCTGCAGGTTGGCTCTCGCCAGCCCTTGCTCAAGGGCATGCATGGTTAGTCTCGCAGGGTGTGCCCGATGAGAGTGCGACTGAAATTGTGCAACGTGCTGGCGAAGGGTCGGACATCGACAGAGAAACATTACACCTTCGATTGGTTGAAGCGTTTTTATCAAGATTGCCAACATGTGCTTTACCTCCAAGGCGTGACTCTGGTAAACGAGCAGTCATCGCGCTGATGGGTCCAACGGGAGTTGGAAAGACAACTACAATTGCAAAACTTGCAACACGTTTTCGATTACAGCAAGGAAGGCGTGTTGCATTAATAACCGCAGACACATATCGAATTGCAGCGATTGATCAATTGCGTAAATACGCTGAACTTGTTGATGCATCATTCTACGTCGCAAGTACACAACAACAAATGCGAGAAACGATTGCGTCCATTCATGATGTTGATGTCATTTTGATTGATACTGCGGGCAGGAGTAGAACCGATGGTGATCGAATTCTAGAGACTGGTGAAATTGTCGCAGCCGCGCAGCCTACGGAACGACATCTTGTATTATCTGCAGCGACATCATTGACGGCGACAAGGCGTGCAGCAGAGAGTTTTATGGTGACTGGGTGTGATCGTGTGATCATTACAAAATTAGATGAAGCGGTGACCCTTGGTGAAATTGTTACAACCCTTTGTGAACTTGCATTGCCAGTGAGTTGGTTTACAAATGGTCAAGATGTTTCTGCAAACATTGAAACCGCAAAAATGGAACGGTTAGTGGAGTCATTGTTGCCTGTAGGGTGCATTGCGTGATCGAGATTGCATCGTCTTATAAAGTGCAATCGAAACGGAAACGGTCAGGTCGTGCAATTGTTGTTACGTCTGGAAAGGGTGGTGTAGGAAAGACGAACATTTCGGTGAATCTTGCAATTGCACTGAGCAGGCTTGGCCGCAAGGTCACAGTGATGGACGCAGACCTTGGTATGGCGAACGCAGATGTTCTATGCGATTTAACCTTACGTTTTGGTTTAGAAGATGTTGTTGCAGGTAAAAA
>Ga0114993_10007039_pt1 | contig 10463 bp, 5 predicted proteins | sample ArcticOcean_MG_C_FD_87042 | JGI IMG/M metagenome (GOLD analysis project Ga0114993, IMG submission 87042) | Marine microbial communities from western Arctic Ocean - ArcticOcean_MG_CB2_150 | ecosystem: Environmental > Aquatic > Marine > Oceanic | place: Arctic Ocean: Canada Basin | collected...
TCGGTGTTCGAGACCTCCCGCGCCGACGCGCTCAAGCCCAAGCGCGAGATTCTCGCCGCCGTCATCAAGCTGCGCGACGCCGCCACCAAGCTGCGCGACGCCGTGCCCGGCAACCTCGAGCAAAAAGCCCGCGACGGTGCGCTCGGAGACCTGCGCAAAGCCGTCGATGATTTTGACGACACCCAGCCCCCGCTCACTTCCAGCCTCACCGCCGCCGATCAGTCCATTCGCCGGGCCATCGCCAAGGCCCGACCCGGGCGCGACGCCGCTGAACTAGCGCTCCTCGGCACGGCCGTGGCGAGGCTCCGGCACGACTGGAACGGCGCGCTGCGAAAACACCTGCCCGCCTTGCCCAAGGATCCCGCGACCCAAAGAATCCAACGCGCCAAGATCATCGCCGGCGCGGCCGGCAAGATGGATGAAATCACCGACCTGCTGGTCGCCGCCACGCGCGATCAACTCGCCGCCGACGAGGCCGCCGTGTTGCTCGACCACGCCGACTACCTCGCTTACGCGCAGGCATTGATGAACCGGGTCGCCCAAGCCGACGCCGCCGATGACACCGACACCTGGAAACGCCTCGCCCGCCGGGAGTCCTCCGCCATCAAGGAAGTGCAGGTCGTGGAGCAGCTTTTAACCAACGCCGCCCCGAGGTTTGCCGATAACATCGCCGAAAAATTTCGGGCCGCGCGCGGAGATTTAAAGGCGTCCCGCGAGGCGCTGGAGCCACTGGCCGCGGCCGATCCGCCCAGTCGCGCGCTCTTGGCGCCCGCGCAATCGATGCAAGGCCGGATAAAGCAAGTGGCCGAAATGATTCGGCCCGTGGCGCGCAGCCAGTTCGATGCCGCGGCCAAGTCGCGCGATGAACTCGAAACCGCGATTGGCGGCGTGGCAGAACCGGTGCTGCTGCTGCGCGACGCGGTCGACGCGCTGGCGGCCAAGGAAAACCCCTTCACCACCGACCGCACCTCTCAAGCGTGGAACGCCGCCGTGGAACAACTGCTCGCGCGCACCGCGCTGGAAGGTGGTCGACCGGACTCGGATCACCTGTTTTTAAAAGACCTCGCCGATGCCGCCGGTGCGCTAGAAAACGTGCGGGAGATTGACGACCCGCCCGCCGACCAGATTAAAACGCTGGACGCCATCCGTGGCGCGCTCGACGCACTGGAGCTGGCGCACCGGCTCACCGAGCTGGAGCTGAGCCTCAAGGCGCTCTCGCAACACGAACAATGGGAGCAGCGCGCCACGGACATCAACACTCTTCGGGCGCGCGACTGGGAATGGCAACGCGGGCTGCTGCGCCGCCTGCCCCCCAGCATGCGCCAGGCGGGGCTCGCCAAGCTGGCCGCAGACATCATCGAGAACGCCCGAGACAGCGCGGAGTCTCGCGACATTACGCGCGAGATGAACGAGCGAAAAACCAAGGGCGGAATTTTTGGGGTTGAAAAAAACCCTTAATGACACGACATTGAGGGAACATGAATATGAAATTGAATTCGAGGCACATCCGGATCGTTGCGGTTCTCTGCGCCGCGACATTTGCATCAGCCGTCACGGCCGGCGACCGCACACCCAAGGCAGTTGACAAACAGCTCGACAAGCTCAACGAGGAAGTGCGCCGCTCGCGCGAGTCATCGCGACCAGCCTTTGACGCCGCCCGGAGCGCCCTGCAGGTGGCCGCGCCCAAGCTGCCCGACATGTTGGATCATCTCGCCGACAAGTTTCGCAAGCTCCAAGATAAAACCGACAGCAAGGCCACGCAGGTGGGCGAGCGCAACCAGCCAATAAAGGAAGATGCCGAAAAACTCCTCGATCAACAGGAGAAACTTGACCGCCGACTCCAGCGCATCGATAAAGCACTGCGGCGTGACGGCAACGCGCAGAACATGACCCAAAAGGATGGCCGCGAACGCGCGCGCGATGGTGACGACGGCCGCGAAATGATCCGCCAACCCGCCGATGCCGCCAAGGAGGCACTGGAGGAAAGCGTCGAGACCGACAGCGCTTCCGCCCAGAAAAAATCCCTCGAGCAAGCCGCCGAGCAACAGGGCAAAGTGGCCGACGCCCTCGACCTGTTGGCCGAGCATTTCCGGAACCTCGAGGCCGGCGACCCCGAGGCCATCGCCGAGACGCGCAAAAAACTCCGCGACGCCGAGGAAGAGCTGGGCATTAAAAAAGATCTCGACGAACAGTTCGGCATGATCGAGCGCCTCATGGACATGGCCCAGAAAAAACCCGAGGACGCCATGAAGGCACTCGAGGAAGCGCTCAAGAATGATGATGTCATGCGGGATAAGCTGCGTGACATTGCAAATAATGCCGCCGAGGAAGCCAAAGACGAACTCGGTCAAGCCGCCGAGGAACAACAGGATCTCGCCAACGAACTTGATCCCAAAGGCAACCTCGCCGACACCGCCCGCGAAATCGCGCAAAAGGACATTCCACCCATCGAGGAAAAAGCCAAGGACGGCAAGGCCGACGTGCAGGAGGAACTCGACAAAGCCAAAAAAGCACTGGAGCAAGCCGCCGCCAACGCCGATCAAGCCGGCAAAAACCCGGAACAACGAGAAGCGTTGGAGAAGGCCATCGAGGAATTGGAGAAAGCCGTGAAGGAACTGGAAGCCGCTGCCGACAAGGCCGAGGCCGCCGCCGCCAAGGCTGATGATCCCACGGAAAAGGAAGCCGCCGAGGCCGCGCAAAATGAAGCCAAAGCTGCGGCTGAAAAAGCCCGCGAAGCCGCCGAAGCCGCCAAGCCAGAGGAACCCAACGAGCCGGACACCAATGAGGTGCAAAAAGCCGCGCAAAACGTCGCTGACAAGGCGCGTGAATTGGCAGACAAAAAAGTGCCCGAGATTAAAAAGGACGCTGAGGCAGGCAAGGCCGATGCCAATGAGGATCTGGATCAAGCCAAGGAAGCATTGGAAGCCGCCGTCAATAAAGCCGAGGAAGCCGCCAAGGACGCGGAGCAGGCGGATAACCCTGAGAAAAAGAAAGCCGCCGAGGATAAACTTGAACAAGCCGGCAAGGACTTGGAGAAGGCCGCCGAGAAACTCGACAAGGCCGCCGATAAGGCCGAGAAGGCAAAAAAAGACAACGCCGATCCCGCCCAGAAAGACGCTGCCGAACAGGCCGAAAAGAAAGCCCGCGAAGCCGCTGAGACCGCCAAGAACTTGAGCCAGCAACTCAACAAACCTGAGGATCAGGAAAAACAGGAACAAAAAGCCAATCAGGCCGGCGACATCTCAAAGAAGGCAGAGGAACTTGCCGACAAGGTTTCGGACATCGAGAAAAAGAATGAGGCCGCCAAAGCCGGAGCTGAAGGTGATTTAAAGGAAGCCAAAGAAGCTCTCAAGGCTGCCGCAAAAAAAGCTGGCGAAGCCAAGAAAGCCGCCGCCAAGCCGAATGGCAAAAAGGAAGCCACGGAGAAACTCGAGGAAGCCGCCAAGGATCTGGAGTTGGCCGCGCAGGAACTTGAACAGGCCGCCGAAAAAGCCGAACAAGCCGCCGAACAGGCTGAGAAACCTGAAGATAAGGAAGCCGCCGAGCAGACTAAAAAAGAAGCCAAGGAGGCCGCCGAGGAAGCCAAGGAACTCTGTGAAGATTGCAAAGGAGGGGGCAAAAACGGAGGCAAAAGTCCCTCGGCCAAGCAGAACGAACTAGCCAACAAGGCCGAACAAGCCGGTACCAAGCTGGCGCGGGCCGGTCGGCACCAAGCCCGATTGGGAGATAAAAAGGGCAAGGATTTGGAAAAGGTCGGCGAAGAAACCCGGCAAGTAGCTGAGCAAATGGCCCGGAACCAAAAGGATCTTGATCAGCCCAAGGACGCCGCCGCCGCTCGCCAAGCTGCCCAAGAGGCCGGGGAGGCGCTCGAACAGAAAAAAGAGGAAGCGGACGAGCTTTTAGACAAATCCGAGGAAGCAGACAAATCCGAGGAAGCAGACAAATCCGAGGAAGCAGGCAAATCCGAGGAAGCAGGCAAATCCGAGGAAGCAGGCAAACCCGGTGAAGGTGGCAAACCCGGTGAAGGTGGCAAGCCAAATGGCCCGCCGCGTTCAACCGAGGAATCCAAGCAAATGGCCCGTGCCTTGGATCGTCTGGATGCCGCGTTGAATCCTCCGCGCATTCACCAAGGCAAACCGGGAGAAGGCGGCAAGCCCGGCGAAGGCCAACCCGGCAAGGAGGCTGCCGAGCAGGCGCGCGAAGCCATGGAGCAAGCCGCCCAGGAACAAGCCAAGGCCATGCAGGAAGCGCGACAGGCGGGGTTGCGTCCCGGACAATTGCCGCCCCCCGGCGCGGGTGACGGCAATGGTGCCCGCTTCGCGAATGCTCCAAAACCGGTAAATCTTCCGGATCCCGACAAGGTGAATATTGAGGAATTGGTGGAGAACTGGGCGCGGCTCAAGCCCAAGGATCGCCAGCCGATAATTGACAAAATGCGCGCCCAGTGGCCCGAGTCATACCGGAAGGCTATCGAGGCATATCTCGCCGCCATCGGCAACCGTCAAGGCGGCCAACTGGCCCCCGCTCCCCAGCGGAATTAAACTGATGCGTTTGTTTAAATTCAGCATCGCGCTTGTCTTGGCGGCCATTCCGGCCCACGCCGACAAGGTGGATGAGGCGGTGCAAAAGGGCATCAAGTTTCTCGTGCGCAGCCAAGACAACCGGTCGGGTACATTTAATTCGCCCAACCGCAAGGTTCGCTGGGCTGCGGTGAACAGCTATCCCATGACTTCGTTGGCCGTCATGGCCATGGCCTCGGTGGGGCACCAACCAACCGATCCTGGCGAGAATGGAGAGGCGATGAAAAAGGGGATCGAGTTCCTGTTGCGCGACGACCCACGCCGCCGCCGGTCACGAGGCTACTATGGCATCGATGGTTCGCGCATGTATGGCCACGGCATTACCACCCTGTGCCTTGGTGAAATGCTGGGCATGGGCGTAAGCCGCCAACAGAACCGCCGCCTACGCGAGTCGTTGGAACAGGCGGTCAACCTCATCCTGTCCGCCCAGCGCCAGCGCAAGTTCAACGCCCGTCACGTGGGCGGCTGGCGGTACGAGCCCACCTCCAACGACTCGGATCTTTCCATCACTGTTTGGCAGGTGATGGCTCTGCGCTCCGCGCAAAATGCCGGCCTGCGCGTGCCCAAGCAGAACATTGATCTCGCCGTAAAATATCTAGAGCGCAGCTACCAATCCGGCCGCAACGCGCGCGGCGAGCCGACCAATCTCAAGTCCGGCTTTGGCTACACGCCTACCACGCGACAGCCGGGATTTGCCACCACCGCCGCCGGCCTGCTTTCCCTGCAGGTTTGCAATCGCACCGATGCCCCGGAAGTCATTGGTGCCGCCAATTGGCTGGAGGATTTTGACCTGCGCGCCAGCGAGCGCTGGTTTTATTACGGCACCTATTATTATTCGCAGGGCATGCAGAAACGCAAGGACGACGACCCCAATAGCGTAGGCAGTCGGCAGGCCCGGCTGGCGCGCGAGACCGTGGAGCGCATCATGCTGAACCTGCAAAAAGCCAACGGCGCATGGGACGGCACCAACCGCAATGAGAACGACGTCGGCCAAATCTACTGCACCTCCCTCGCCATCCTCAGCCTCTCGGTGAAATATCATTTCCTGCCAATCTATCAGGATTAAACTTTTGCGGTGGACGCCCCGGTGCTGCCCCGGCATAATCTTTTTTGGTTAACCAGCCGATGCAGTTTCACATAGACAGAGACGGAAAGCGCCTCGGCCCCTACACGCTCGAGGAGATAAACCAGTCCCTCAAGGAGGGCACATTGTTCCCCTCCGACCTCGTCTGGGAGGAGGGCATGAAGGATTGGCAACCGCTGGACGACCTCCCCGGCTCGGAAGTGCCCGGCCGGGAATCTGCTACCGCCAAGAAATCCAGTCCCCTCAAAAACGCACTGGTGGCGGTATTGGCACTGGCGGTCGTCAGTGGGATGGCCTACGGGGTGTGGCGGATCATTGGCGCAAACCGCGGGAACAACCAGCCGGCCGACAACAACGCCACCGCCGACAATAAAACTGCAGACATCAATGCCACAGTCGACCCAAGCCCGCCCGGCACCATCACGCTCACCGGCCATGCCTCGCCCATCACCGCTCTGGCCTTCAGCGGCAATGGAGCGATTTTGATCAGCGGAGATTCCGGAGGCAGGTTAAAAGTTTGGAATGTTGCCGGTGGCGCGGAGATTTTTTCCGGACAACAAACTGGCCGAATTCTGGATATCCGCGTGCATGCCAGCGGACAAATTTTCGCCGCCTTGAGCGCCGGCCAAGTGCGGTATTGGAACCTGGCCACCAAGAGCAGCCCCAAGCAGGTTGAGGCCAAGCCGCCCAATTTGGTTGGCGCACTTGATCCTAACGACGCCATGTTCCTAGCCCGCACCACTGGGGGAGGAGCATTGGAAGCATGGGAGGTATCTTTCAAGCGCAAGCTCTACGCCCAGACCGGCGCTCATTCGCCCACCCTCACCGCGATCACCTTTAGCTCTTCCGGCGTGAGCCTTATCACCGGCGGCAAGAGTGGCCGGGTAAAAATCTGGCAGGCGCAAAACGGTCAATTGATTCATGAAATCACCGCTCACACCAATGCCGTGTATGCCATCGCAGCGCACCCGGTTCCGGCGCAGCCCTATTTTGCCACCGGCGGCGAAGACCGCAGCTTGGCTGTGTGGCAGGCCACACCCTTCAAGCCACTGCAAAGACTCACCGGCCACACCGGCGCCATCCACTGCGCGGCATTTAATCCGGCAGACCTTCTGCAAATCGCCTCGGGCGGGGGCGATCGTCGGCTGATTATTTGGAACCTTAAAACCGGATCATCCGCCTACACCATTGCCGACCACACCGGCCCCATCAACGCCATCGCCTACAGCCCGGGCGGCTCACGGCTGGCCACAGGCAGCGAGGATCGCACCATAAAACTGCGCGCGCTCGGGCAGTGACGCGCACTTTGGCATTGAGAAAAACCGGTCGATCCGTTAACCGAGCGGCATGAACGACCCGCAACCGTTCCTCGAACTCATGGCCGCGCGTCATTGCCAGCGCGCATTTTTAAATGAACCCGTGCCGCGCACCGTGCTGGAGTCAGTGCTCACTGCCGCCCGCAATGCGCCCAGCGGCAAAAACACCCAGCCTTGGAGCGTGGAGGTGATGGAGGGCAAAACCCTCGCCGAACTCGCGCAGAAGCTGTGTGAATTGTTCGACGCCAACACCCCGATGTCCCTCGATTACGACTATCATCCCAAGACACAACTGCCGGAACACATCGAGCGCGCTCGTGACTGCGGCTACTCCATTTTTGCCCACAAAGGCATTGAGCGCCACGACCGCGCCGCCCGCCGCGAGCATTCCCGGCAAAACTTCCTTTTCTTCAACGCCCCGCTCGCCTGCATTTTCCACCTGCCCAAACCCGCCGAGAGCGGCAACTTCCTCGACCTCGGGATGTTCATGCAGAACGTCATGCTCGGCTTAGTCGCCCATGGACTGGGCAGCTGTCCCCAAGCCAGCGTGGCCGGCTATCCCGATGCCATCCGAGAATGCCTTGGGCTGGCCGAGGATCGCCTCATCGTCGCCGGTCTAGCCATCGGCCGGCCCGATCCCAGCGCGACTGTCAACACCTTCATCCCCACCCGATTGCCCTTGGCCGAATATGCCAAATGGCACGACTGAGCCTCGCAATGCAGGATTGCCTTTTGCCTGCCAAGCACCGCATGCTTGCCTCGGATGACCCAAGCCGAACACGTCAAGACCGTCTGCCAAGGCTGCGAAGGCAAACTGGAATTGCCGATAAACGCGGTGGGGGTCACCTTTGCCTGCCCACGCTGCGGCACCTATCTGCAACTGGCGCTCAAGTGCGCCTGCATCAACTGCGGCGGCCCGCTCTCGTTTGAGGTTGGCCACATCGGACACACCATCCAATGCGGCCACTGCAACGGCCAAACTCCCCTGATGCCCTCAGCCATCCTTGCCGACGCCCCCCCCTCCAAGCCATCTGAACCAGAACCAGAGCTGGAACCGAAGCCAAAAAAACGAACAGCGGCAGACACCCAACCTTTGCCCGTCAGAGAGCCAACTGAAGCCACACCAACCAGCGACGGCCCAACCCCAAAAACTCACAGCGCGCCACAAAGTCCATCTGCACCCAAACGCCCCGGTGGCGCGGGAAGCCCGGGGGGAGCAACCGCTCCTGCACCCAAACGCCCCTCCAGTTCGGAAAAACAAGGAGCCTCCGCCCCCCCCAAGCGACCCTCTGGAGCAGGCGGCCCCACGGCCCCAGTAAGTGGCCCGCCCAAACGACCCCCTGGAGCAGGCGGCCCCACGGCCCCAGTAAGTGGCCCGCCCAAACGACCGGGCGCAGCCGCCGACCAATCAGTTCCCGACGGCGTAAAGCCACCCGGCCAAGCTCCCAAAATGCCCAAGATGGGTGGTGGCTCGGACGCATCAGGCGCCCCTCCAAAGCGTCCCGCCGCTGATGCCGGCCCTCAAAAAAAAGGCGTCGCCAGCCCGTCCGCCGCAGCTGCCTCACGCCAAGCCGCCATCGCCCAGTCCAAGGCCAAGGAATCTGAGAAACCCTCGGACAAGACCGGCGGGGCATCGGGCGATCGGATTCAGTTGGTGAAAAAAACCGGCGTCGGCATCGGCATCGCCGCTGCGGTTGGGGGATTGGCATGGTTCGTGGTCATGCCCTATTTAGGATCTGGAGGAAGCAACCTGCTCATTCAAGCCAGCAAGCGAAACCCCAACACCACGGTGTTCCGCCCGGTGTTTGATGCCAGCGCCATCAAGGTCGATCCCGGATCCCTGTCCGTTAGATCCGGAGATGCCGGCCTAAAAATGCTCAGCGGCAGCGTAAAAAACAGCGGCAGCGAGTCCGCGCGAAACATCAAGATCACCGTTCAAATCGCCGGCAACGAAATCACCCACACCGTGAACAAGGAGGTGCGCCCCGGCCAATCCGTGGAATTCGAAGCACCATTATCCTTTGAGCCGCCACTCAACCCGCAGATCACCGTCAAAAAAATCGAGATCCACTAGAGTGAAATCCGGCGGTGGCAGGAGAACATCCCCGCTCACCATAAAAAACTCACCGCAAAATCAACGCATCCGCCACCTCGAGATCCAGCGTGACCGTTCGGCCCTTCCTTATAAACGATGCGCCGCTGGCGGTGGAGAGTTTTTTCTTGGCGAGATCGGCCGGCAGCTTCACCTCCAACCCCTTCACCGGCCCGCCGCTCCAGTTGGTCAAAATCACCACGCTGCCCTTCGGCGAATCGATGATGTTGGCCTCGACGAGTTTCTCGGAACAGACAACTGTGGGTGAAACCCAAAAAAGTGGGTTCCCCAGCAAATGGTTCAATGTCTCTGAGAATTTGTTTGGAATCAAATGAGACGATGCCCCCGCATGTGTTCCTCGATCCACCGGTATTTTATCCGTGGCCGTGTGGTAATAAGTGAGTCCCGGCAAAAACGCCATATAAACTGACCATCCTTTCCCGGATTTATTAATGTGAATGGCGGGCGTTCCGCTTTTAAATTGAATGTCGGCATTATGACTGTTTCGATTGAGCCGGCTGCGAACACCGAAAATCGGGACTGCCTTGGTCGACTTTTCAGACTTCCCATCCTTAATGGTTTCGCTGATAAGAACAAATTCATCGATGGCCTTCGCAAACGGCAAATCCTGCTTCACCATTTCCACCCTTGAATTCTCTGGCTCATCCAGTCCGGTTTGATTCACGTTGAGCAGTTCGCGCAATACGGCATTGGGCCGGTTGAGTTCATCGAACATCCCCGCACTCGCAGTGGCGAACAAGTGGCCACCAGCCTCAACCCACTTGGCAATCGCATTGGATGCCTTCCGGGACACATGCGCGTCGGTAAGATATATTACCTCGTAGTCTTTTAACGAATCACCCTCGATGACAAAATCCAGTTGCGTGCCTTGGTTGATGAGCGCCGTGTACAGCGTCCGCTTCCCCGCCGCGAAGGAGCCGTGGTTGTCGCCCCAGATGTCCGCCGTTTCGCTGAACCACATCGCCGCCTTGGCTTTGCGTTTGCGGCCGCTTTGGATGATGTCCTCGAAGAGCCCCAACTCGCGGAAGCTGCGCAGCACGGTGCGGTAGGTCTCGGGGTTGCTGCAGTGGTTCTCCGTGTAGGAGGCTTGCACGGGGCGGAACTCGAAGAGATTCACCACTTGCATGCCGTGGCCGAGCGCGCCGTAAAACAGGCGGCGCCAGTTGTTGGGAATCTGCCCGGGCCAGTGCGGCATACAGTAATAGTGGATTTTCATATCCGGCTGGCCGCGCACGCCGGCACGCAGGAGGTCGAGGTTGATGTTGTTCATCTGCTGCGTGGCCACCGGCATTTGGAAAATGTAATCTTCGCTCCACGGCATCGTCATTCCCTCCTCGCGGAAAATGGTCACCCACTTGTGCACCTCGCCA
>Ga0114993_10007040_pt1 | contig 10462 bp, 4 predicted proteins | sample ArcticOcean_MG_C_FD_87042 | JGI IMG/M metagenome (GOLD analysis project Ga0114993, IMG submission 87042) | Marine microbial communities from western Arctic Ocean - ArcticOcean_MG_CB2_150 | ecosystem: Environmental > Aquatic > Marine > Oceanic | place: Arctic Ocean: Canada Basin | collected...
AGTCCAATGAGAAAACTCCCACCATTGATTTAATGGCACAGCTTGCATGGAATGACCACTAACTGTTAGAGTTTGTACTGAAGGATAATCCGTAATTAACACCCCGTCTAAGACAATTGACCCTGCTCCTGCAGGATCAACATTGAAGGTAATATCTTCCGGCGGCACAGGGATTCCGAAATGAGCTACTATTGTAATATCGCCTTCTAGATTTACCTCCCACTCTATATTAGATGGATCAGCAAGAGGTGCAGAACCAGCCGTAATTTCCCAAAACAAAAACTGTACTCCGTAATTTTCTTCTGCCGTAAGAGTTATAGGCAGTTCCTCGAAATAAAATCCACTAAATGGACTTTCTGCAGGGGTAATATCTACTGTATTTATTTGAACATCACCCTGACCTACAATTTCAAGTGTGAGCGTTACGGGGGTTACATCGTAGCAGTCTTCCATCCCTGAAAGAAGTTCTGACTCACAACGGTCATCAATAAAATCCCTGAGCTCTTGCAGCTCATTTTGCCAACCACCTACATTACCTCCCCATCTATCGCATTGCCTAGGCATTTCAGGCTCTATTACAAGAACCATACTGTCAAGGACAGAGTGCATATAATCACATGTGAAATAGGTGTTTCCTAAATCCGCCCAACGGTTAACATATGTAGCGTAAAATGTTTCGTTACCAAGTAAAGCATTGAGAACAGGAATATGTCCCTGACCTCCAACATCTCCCATCTGTTCAGGATTACACGGATCTGCAGTAGCTCCTGTGTCAGGAATTCCGGTATAATTAACGTAATGTCCAAACGTCGCGTCCATATCCCAAAGAGCATATCTCCATCTCTTCGCACCTCCATCTGGATGTCTTCCCCTCCACCAAGCTGTATTCCAATTGAGCCAATCCATACATACCACATAACTGTTAAGTACGAAATAGTCTATCAAGCTAAGTGGGTGAAGTTGTGTTGTGACGTAATCGTAATTAGCCGCATCAGTCATATCCTGGCTTGTTACGAAGTTTACCAGAGTATACCAATCATTTCCAGAGCCATATTCCACCCAAGTCCCACCCCAAGTTTTTAAGAAGTCAACGAAATGCCTAGGTTGGTCGTAGTACTTAGTTGTAAAATCGATATCATCTACCTTCTCACGGTACTCATAAACGCCCCAATACAGGCCATTTAAATAAACGATGCAGCTCTCTGAAGTACGCTCATCTAATTTCAGATCCGCCTTGTGACTCAGGGTGTGAACATATGCATCTCTTATGTGGGCACCCGGTTCGAATGGGTAATTGTCATTCGCGGCAGCTTTAAAAATTAATCTTTGAAACTTGTTGCGGTCTTTTATCGCGAAAAGCTGAGCTTCAATGGCGTAATCGTAACCCATTTGGTCTCTAGTAACGTAGTCAAACCCCCGTTGTCCGTATGCATTTGAATCATTTCCGTGCTCGTTGCTATCACCAGTCGCTTCAACCCTAAACGATCCATTAGCATTGAAAAACTCGATGTGCATCGGCTCATCTCCTCCTCCACCCCATCCTCCTGGCCATGCACCATCCTCCTGACCATTTCCACTTACTGAAACCACAGAAATCGTGTGCGAATCAGCTCCAGTAAAATAAGTGTTAGTTGCAATGTAGCTAGGTGCATTTACTCCTGACAGATCAAACGATATAGCTCTAAGAACAGTCGTTGTAGAAACATTTATTGCCCCAGTGTAAAGTGTGCTGAAAGCATCCGGAGCGTATCCGTCTGTTGTGTACCTCACTTCATATCCCACGGGAACGTCGATAGCAACGTTGAGGCCTCCGGCGTAAAACCCAGCTTCGTCGCTGAACACAGGTGTCGTGGCATACCCCGAGAACATGTCTGCCCCATTTGCCGCTTCAGGTGTGGGATTAGTACATATAGACCAAAGAGCTCCCCCGTCACTGTCTCTAGCCCAACTGTGATCCGCCTGCGTCGTGCCTATGCTTGAAACAAAAACATACTCCTCTAATATCGCCCCGCCAGGATCACTAAATACCATTGCCTCACCCTCACACTGGTTCACTTTGAAGTTCGTATTCAGATTCCCCCCAATATACAGATTAGGCAGAAGTTCACCTTCTCCAGAGCACATCACAAGGAGATACCCACCCGCGGGAACAAAAGTACCTGCTGGGATTTCAAATTTATCAGGATTAGCTGGGTTATCACTTAAAAAATAACCTCCAATATCAGTAGCGGCAACACCCGGATTATAGAATTCGATGTAATCCTCGTTATCCCCACCCACACCAAGAGTGTAGTTAGAACATGAAAATTCATTTATTACAACCTGACCTTGTACGAGATGAATCGTAAAAAACAAGCCTGAAATTAATAGCAAATTCCTCATTGAGATATTATTATCTTCTAACTATTCCTTAGCCACTTGAAGCTACTGAATATCAAATCTCCCTGACATAGGAGCTATACGTTGTCCCGAAAGCTTGAAGAAATAAGCACCTGAAGTAAGATCTCCTTTGATAATTTCATGTTGAGTCCCTCTTACATTTTCTTCTCGCACAACTCTACCTAGAGCGTCAACAATTTGAAGGTGTAGCTCATCTCTCATAGGATTGGAGAATGAAAGGGTTGCTGAGGAATTCATTGGGTTAGGCATAATACTCACAACACCTTGAGCCATGTTCTCAAGTTCAACAGCACCTACACATCCATCTATAATATCAATAAGTGTATTTTGGTAAAATTCGTTTACAACATCTTCGCAGTGAAGCAGGCAAACATCTTCTTCTACATTCATCCAGTATAGACGTAAAAATGGAGTCCACTCATAAAACTTCAACATGCTTTCTCCTTCATAGCTTAGTCCTATAACTTCTGAACCGCCAGGCACGAAGGATGGCGTAATAGGGTAATTCACTACATCGGCAAGTGATATTGCTTGAGAAATTTCAATTCCTGAGAACTCGAGTTGATAACCTACTATTCTGTTATTCGGGTTCAGAACATGAACATCTAAGAAACCTTGATCCCAGTTTATATCTCCAATTTTAAAATGAGTTGTGTCGAAAATATTTGTGATTTCAGTCACAGGGAAGCTACACTTATCGTGGAATCCAGAGCTGTCTGGATGCTCGTGAGCTACGTTCCAGTATTGGCAACGCGACATTAAAGCTGCGTCTGTAACAGTGATATTATTATCTTGGTCGATATCTGTACAAGGAAGAGCATCGATGTCATTTCCGAGGATCCTTTCTACATATGAAACTGCATCGGTGTACTCTTGTGCTCCGTTGTAATCTAAGTCTCCTACAAGTGCTCCCCCGTTACAATCTCCATTACAATCTTCTATAGCTTGACCAAATAATGTTCCTTCACAATCGTTGAATGGCTCACAATCGGTATAAACATCAACATTAAGACTTCCCATTGATCTGTCGAAGTTTACACAAACTGCTGCGTAATTATTAGAATAATCCGTTTCCTCTCTTCCCAAAGCATCTGGAAGAAAATCCCAATTCGCACGTACTAACAGGAAGTATGTACCGTCTGCGACATCAGTAACATCAATCCACTGACAGCTAAGACCACTTGAGTAAATATCTCCACATCCTGCAGAAATACCCATAGTACTACATCCATACTGTCCTGTTCCGCCACCTGAACATTCAAGATCCATTACGCAGAAACCATTCTTAAAACCGATTGGGATGTACGCCCCCTCTAAAGTGAAGAGGTCGTACTTAGCGTATCCTTTGTGGTGCCAGTGATTATGGCAGTCTCCCCATTCAAACTGATCATTTGAAGAATCAGGTGAACCTATATAGTAATCTAAATCTCCAATGTTCTTAATGTGTGTTGTAAATCTTACAATTTCTCTATCACCGTATCCGTTTAGACATCCTTCTGTAATATAGCAATCAGATTGGCTGACTTGCATATCTGTAGCGTAAATACTATTTACAATTGCTTCTTCTACAACCATAAGATCTGGACCATTACAAGCTGGGTCACCAGGATAAATACAATCACCATTATCAATCTCAGCAGCGGGATTGTAATTACAAGCCTCCTCATCGGTACAACCAGCAGGTGGACCCACAAAAGTGTGTACCCAGTTCCAGTCTCCATCACAACCATCCACTGAATACCATCTTATCCAGTATGTTACTCCACCTTCTAAGAGCATTGTTTGAGAAGCTTCTTCTCCACAACCTCCTTGGTTATCGTCATAATAAATTGTTCCTATATTGCTGTTGTCGAAACTACTCATGCTACAGTATTCATAAACATATAGCTTAGTGTCACAACCCGTTTCACAACTACTGAAATCATACATTCCATTAGCGTTAGGTGTAAATGTGTACCAAAAATCACTTCCTTCTTGTGCAATCACATCTCCTTCTTCAGAAGGCATTCCTAAATCTACTGCATCATTACATGTCGTACCCGGTGCACACTCAAAGGCAACCTCATCGCCGTAAGTATAATTACCGCCAGAGGCGATTTCTACTCCATCGATGTATAACCAATATCCACCAGGCGAAAAAATACCATCACCATAAGAATCGTGTATTTCAAATAAATAACAAGGGAACATATCTGCTGAAGACACACATAAAGTATCAACGCCCCCTCCATCACCTGAAGCAAGCAACTCTCCTCCTACTGAGATATCCCAACTAATTTCATTGGGATAACCATCACTAATTATTTCAATTATCACCTCCGTTTCTCCAACGGCACAGGAGGTTTGGGCTGATATATTGAACGATAAAAATAGTGAGAAAGACAATGCCCAAAGAGCTGATAAATACTTCATAGTAAATTTTTGTAGGTTACAATACAGGTTTCAACATGCAAAATACAACTTTTTAAATGGAATATGTATATTCGCCAAAAAAAACACAATGTCAAATCACGAAGAACCACAACAGGACGAAATAGGAGGACCGGTAACTATTGCTCTATTTATTTTTGCAATTGTTATTATTTCGATTTACTTTATAGCTTCGTAGATAACAGTCTTGCTGCTATATAAAGTAGCGCTTATTTATTCTGAATCGACAATTGTCATCTCCTCTACGAGATGCCCTGCCCCAGCGTATTTATCGATAATCCAAAGCACGTAACGGATATCTACCATAATATTCCTGCACCGATTTTCATCGAATAAAATATCGCTCATTGTGCTTTCCCAGCTTCTGTCGAAATTGATTCCCACTAGATATCCGTCGCCATTAATTACTGGGCTTCCAGAGTTTCCTCCAGTAGTGTGATTGCTGCCTGTGAAGCAGATAACAAGATCGTCGTTTTCGCCATACAACCCCCAATCGCCATCATTAAGGGCTGAAACAAGGTCTGATGGGAGATCGAAATCGGGGTCTCCTGGCTTATATTTTTGAAGTATCCCTCGAGCTGTTGTGGTGGGGTTGTATGTCATCCCGTCATGCGGAGATGACCCCTCAACTTTCCCGTAAGTTAATCGAAGAGTGGAGTTCGCATCAATAGGGAAAAGACGATCAGGGAAAAGCTCTCTAAGCCCACGGGTATATATCGCTGTAGCAGATTGTATCGCTGAAGAGCCGGCACGATATCCTGGCGAGATGTTCGCGAAGTAATGAGATCTCTGCTCCAATATTAGAAGGTAAGCAGGATCATTTTTCAGTTTTGCAAACGTCTTTTTCTTGCGTTTTAAAAGAAGAGCTTCCAGGTCATCTGGGTTATCGAAAATAGAGTTTTTGAAAAAACTTGAAGCATACGAGCTCGATGAACTAGCTGAATTAAAGTCAGCGAACATTTTTTCGGGAATCAAAGTCGAAGGGATAAGATCTAGGTAGGTAGAAACAAGATCTCCTAGTAGGCGTTCATCTACGGAAGCATCATAGTTGCGAGCGTACTCAGAATTAGACTCCAATAACGAGGCTATTTCGTCATCAAGCTTGCCTGAAGATTCCAAGTTATCCCAATCATCAATGAGATCAGCGAAATCGTAAGCGTGAAGTAAGATATCAGGGCCGTAATAAACCAGTTCGATAAATAGAGCACGTGCTTCTAGATAAGAGAAATAATCTGCATTTGCTGCCTGAATCTTCTCAATCGCTGTTAAAAACTTAGGATTAGAAAGCTCGGGTACAGAACGTGATAGAGCAATGGTTCGGGATTGAAACTCCGATTCCAGGTCGAGCTTTTGTTGTACTGCGTGGAGTTCGACGAGTCCTGTTGTTTGGCCTTCCCACTTCTTCCATGCGTTAGAAATACTACTTTGCTTAGGTGCGTAAGCAAGTCTGAGAGCATCTGAAGATGCTCGTGCCGCGTTTATGATCTTAAGACTAGCATCACGCATAGCAATGCGCATGGGGTTGAGGCGCTCGATAACGTGAGTAACTGCATCCGAAGTCAGATACTGTTCCGTTCTCCCGGGAAAGCCGAAAACCATCGTGAAGTCACCTTCGTGAACACCATCTAAAGAAACGGGAAAGTGGTGAGCGGGGTTGTAAGGCACATTGTCTTCATTATAATCCGCAGGGTTGTTTTCTGAAGAAGCATAGATTCTGAAAACGCTGAAGTCTCCAGTGTGTCTAGGCCAAAGCCAGTTATCCGTATCTCCACCGAATTTACCCACTGCAGAAGGCGGAGCGCCTACAAGTCTCACATCGTTAAAAGTGCGCTTGGTGATTAAGAAGTGTTGATTTCCGAAATCAAAGGCGACAACGCCACCCGTTAAATCAGTTCCGTCAGTGAATTCAGCCACGATCTCAGAATAAAGAGCTTTGCGAGCAGCAGCAAGCTCATCCCCTTCTAGTCCATCAAGAGCTAAAGCTACCCTTTCAGAAACATCTTGAATTCTATCAATAAATGTCGCAGTAAGACCTGGATTAGGTAATTCTTCAGTTCTAGACATGGCCCAAAACCCGTTCTTTAAGTAATCATTTTCAACAGAGCTGTGATACTGTATTTGGCTATATCCGCAATGATGATTCGTTAGAAGTAATCCTTCTGAGCTAACCATCTCAGCTGTGCATCCTCCACCGAAATGAACTACAGCATCCTTCAGGCTACTGTGGTTCACACTGTAAATATCTTCCGCAGTAAGACGAAGTCCCATAGCTTGCATATCCCCTTCAAGTGCATGAAGAAGAGTTGGAATCCACATACCCTCTTTCGCACCCGCATCAATAGATATTAGGCCCGTAAAAAGCCACAACAGAATTATCTTAAAACTGATTTTCATGCTATAATTTTATCTAATTTCCTTACTGAACGATCGCTCTTGTATTCCAAACCACAGCACCACTCTCACCCAATACCTCAACTAAATAAATCCCTGAACTCATATCTGAAACATCAAGTTGCATCTTATCTATAACCTTAAATGACTTAACAATTCTACCACTCCCATCTCTAACACGACATAAACTATTTTCACTCACACCGCTAAGATTTAAAGTTGCTGAGCTCAACATCGGATTGGGAGAAATACTCCATTCATTCTCTACAGTAATATCAGAAGTAGACAATGCACAGTTCAAGATAGAAATAACAACCGCATCAGTAACCTCACAACCATAAGCATTACTAACTGAAACCCCCACAACAGCTGTTGTTGCAATTTCATCTTCCGTATTTAAAATGTAAAACTGCCCAGTCGATCCATCTTGCCACTGATAGTTATAATTCCCAACTGGCCCGAAGAAAAACTCGGTATCTCCAGCACACATTTCGAAATCTGCACCTAAACTAAACGGAGTAATCCCCACAAAAGGGACTTCTACGTCCATTTCTACTGAACACCCACTGCCATCTATCACTTCAACATTGTACCAGCCTGTTTCAGCTGCTGAAATATCCTCATCGTCCCAGTCAAAACTTTCCGGTCCATCCCAATCAATATCCATATCACCAGTTCCTCCCGTAATCTGAAGGTCTAAAGAACCACCTGAACCATTTTCACAAGACGAAGTCACAATAACATCTAGCTCAAGAGGTTCTGGATTCACAATTGTATAAGATCCCGTTAACATTTCACCTGTGCAGTTTGAGACCATCTCCACATTGTAAACACCAGGTAAAAGACCATCAATACTCAAACCTGAGCCTGTGTATCCAAATGGTCCCGTCCAAGTAGCATCCCAGTCAAGTCCACCATAATAAGTGTACATATTAATATATCCGTCGGGGTTAAACTCTGTTTCAAGAGCACAACTAATATTATGTACTGACGCTCCAAGCACAGGCTCTGCTTCAGAAGACTCAACCGTTAATTGGGCAACGCCATTTGAACCATACCAACCATCAATTTGGATAAAGACTTGAGTTCCAGCTTCCATGCATGATGTGTAACAAGTGCTTGAATAGTAATTTCCGGTGCCACAGTAAGTATCGTCATTAGCTCCCGTTAATACAAAGCTTGACCAATCGCCACAGTCATCAGCTACCCAAACTGCAATCTGAGTATCGAAATTTGTACCTTCGTTGCAAGAACTGACTTTGTAATTCACACCTGCTTCTGCTGTGAATGTAGCCCAAACTGAGACACTCGCAGCAGTCTCGCACCAAGCACCTGGTATATTACAACCATAAGTTGTCGGTGCTATTTCGGAATAACTTGATGTAGCTCCCACAGAAGAAATTTGAATCGGTGTTCCGTCAGTTAAAACCTCTGCAGCATCACAAGGCATATCATGATCGATTAAATCAATGCCAGCAACATCAATCGTAAATACATCTCCATAACCTCCACCGTAGAAATATTGGGTGGGCATATCGTTAATTAAAACTGTAAAATCTGATCCCCCATCGCCATAACTATCAACGTGAATTAAATCCACCTGCGAGCCAGTAGCGACACAAACAATGTCAGATACAAAAATTTGATTGCTAGCGTATGCTTGGCCTTCCGAGGCTCCAGCACCATCTCCATCACACCCAACATCCATATTTCCTCCGCTTAAAAGCACAGGGGCAAAACCGCATGTTTGGTCTAGTGGAACAAGCTCCCAGTACATCTCATAACCCCAGTTATCAGTATCAATAATGATCTGAACAGCAGATTCACCATCAGCACATTGAGCAGATAAAACGCCAGAAGTAAACATGGCTAAAGCAATAAATAAAGTAAGTGTCAATTTTTTCATGTGTGCAATATACCTTCGCGCCATGCTAATATTACTCTCTCCGGCAAAAACATTAGACCACAACGCTCTAGGATGCGATGAGCTAGCTAGTTTACCTCATCACATGACTGAGGCAGCCGAATTGATGACTGTTCTAAAAGCATACACGCCCAGCGACTTAATGAAATCAATGAAACTAAGCAAGAATTTAGCTGAAAAAGTTGCCGATTGGCATGCAAACTGGGCAACTCACAATTCGGTAGGTGCAGCAATTAAATCTAAAGCTAAGGCCTGTGCTTTTGCGATGAAAGGCGAAGCTTTCAAATTCCTAGACGCTCCTTCATTAAGTAAAGATGATCTCCAGTATGCCCAAAAAACCCTTATTGTACTTAGTGGACTCTACGGGATGCTTAGACCTTGTGATTTAATAATGCCTTACAGACTTGAAATGGGACAAACCTTTAAAGTTAGTCTAGACCACAAATCACTTAATTCTTTTTGGTCTAGTGTGTATAATCGTGCTTTTTCGAAAAAACTGAAAGATCAAGAGAGTAAAGTCATTCTCAACCTTGCCAGCGACGAATACAGTAAGGTTGTAATCAAATCAGGAATTGATGCTGAGATCATTACATGCACTTTTAAAGAAGAAGGGGATAATGGTTTTAGAACCGTTAGTACGTTTGCCAAACAAGCTCGTGGAGAAATGGCTAGATTTGCAATTCAAAATCAAATCGAAATCGCGGAAAAATTGAAATTATTTAACAACCTTCGATACACTTTTAATTGCGACCTTTCGGATTCAAATAACTTTATCTTTACTCGACCATTAATAAATAAATAATAACTGTAAATGAAATTCACGTACTATCTTCGCGGCGCTGTAGCAATGCTCGTTTTAGTTTCAACTATGCCTAGCTGCTCACAAGCACAACCGTCACAAACCCAAAAACTCAGTACCGAAATGGATTCTGTTTCTTATGCTCTTGGAGTATTATTCGCAACCAATATGAAATCCGAAGGGATGCTAGATATTAATAGCGAAAAATTAGCTAGCGGATTTTCCGCTGTCATGAATAACAATGCAACTCTCGAACCTGCTGACGCTGACAATATAGTCCGTGAAGCAATGGCGGCTGTTAAAGAAAAAGCTTCTGCAGCGGCTAAGGCTGAAGGAGAAGAATTCCTAGCAGAAAACGCTAAGAAAGATGGCATCTCAGTTACGGAATCTGGTCTACAGTATCACCACGATACTGGGGGGACTGGAAAAAGTCCTGATGAAAATGACAAAGTAACCGTTCACTATAAAGGAACATTACTCGACGGAACTGAGTTCGACTCAAGCTACAAGCGTGGAGA
>Ga0114993_10007042_pt1 | contig 10460 bp, 9 predicted proteins | sample ArcticOcean_MG_C_FD_87042 | JGI IMG/M metagenome (GOLD analysis project Ga0114993, IMG submission 87042) | Marine microbial communities from western Arctic Ocean - ArcticOcean_MG_CB2_150 | ecosystem: Environmental > Aquatic > Marine > Oceanic | place: Arctic Ocean: Canada Basin | collected...
GATGGAAATGTTTGAGCGGGCAATCGCGCACGAAGGGTTCTCGGTCATCGAGTGCCTTTCCGAGTGCGTCGAATTTTACCCCGGGGCGTTCGACGCCAGCATCCCACGAAAAGGCGGGGAGTTCACCATCATCGAAGAAAAAACGCTCGACGGAACACCGGAAGACGAGCTGCGGCATGACCCATCGTGCCAGACATCCGCCTATCAGCTCGCCAACCTCGATTGGCCGGGGGTATTTGGCGTCTTCTACGAAACCGAGAGGCCTACAAAGAACGCCCTCGAAGCGGGTTTCGTGGACAGATCCCGAGAGGAAAATTCAGGGAAATCTGATTCGGAACTGCTCCAGGCCTCGTTTGCTCGGTTTAAGTGAGACGTATTCGGGAGCCAAAGCGCTTCTGCGACGCAATACTCAGTCCGCGTAGCAAGTGAATTAATGGCAAAGATCCAAGCCATAATAATCGGTACCGGCGGGATCGCGCGTTCGCATATTCGCCGGATGCAGAAGGAAAAACGAACGACGAAGATTCAGGCGCTCGTCGAGACCAGCGAGGATTCCAGGGTTTCCACACGGGCGTTTTTCGAGGAAATAGGAATCCCCTGCCCGGAATTTTACGGATCCCTGCAGGAATTGCTGCGTCACGAATCGAAACCGGATGCCGCTTTGATCACCACGCCCCACAAGTTTCATTACGAGAACGTCCGGGAGTGTCTCCTCGCCGGTCTGCACGTCCTTGTCGAAAAACCGATGGTCCTCAACGAGAGTGAGGCCAAGCGCCTCATCCGCCTGCGGGACAAGACTGGCAAGATCGTCGTCGTGGGATTCAATGGCAGTCTTTCCCCTGCGGTCCAAAAAGCAAAGCAGTTGATCGCATCCGGGAGGATCGGCGAGGTGTCCGGCGTATCCGCCCATGTCTACCAGGACTGGAAACGTAATCAGGCCGGCACGTGGCGGCAGATCCCCGAAATCTCCGGAGGGGGCTTTCTGTTTGATACCGGATCCCATATGATCAACACCGTGGTTGATATTATCGGCGATGATGTCCGTGAAGCATCGGCGGTCTTTGACAACCGGGGCGCACCGGTAGAGATCAATTCCTCAGTTTCAGGTCGTTTTTTCAACGGAGTCACGTTTTCCTTGGGCGGATTTGGAGACGCCACGCAATGCACCTCGCAGATACGAATATTTGGCGACAAGGGCACCCTTGAGACAGGAGTCTGGGGCGAGCGCCTGCTGTTCAGGGCATCCCATAGAGACGCGGTGTTCGAAACGGTAAAGTACCGAGGCGCCACCGGGTTCACGACCTGGGCGCAATTTATCCGCGTGCTCCAGGGCAAAGTGGAAAATCCCTGTCCGCCCGAGATTGGTTTGCGCTTCGCAAGGCTCATGGACATGATCAGGGAGAGTGCGGCAAGCCGCCGCCTAGTGACCCGGCGCAGACGCCGCTGACTCGGAACTTCCGTCCCCTTATCACTAAGCGGGCCGATGCTTGAGGCCTGCGGCGCGCTGAATAATGTTCACTGAAACCCGGGCACAAGCGGGGCTATTCCGATAAAGACAAGCGCGGCAAGAACTGCTCCGGCAAGGACCCTGAGCTTGTTCATGGAACGTACCGAAATCGGTTCCGGGACCCGGTGCCCGAAGGCAGCCGCAAGCATAGAAAAATATCCCCACCAACCCAACGATCCAACTCCGATACCCGTTCCCAGGACAACGGAATAGGCAAGGTCATGTTGCCGCAAATGAAGGTTCATGGCGATCAGCAGGGCGATGTATCCCGGCAACCGCATGGGCATGGTGAGCGCTGTCATAAAAGTGTTTTGGAATATCTCAAACCCGCCGCGCAACGGTCCGTCGTAGCACAGATCGCGCAAGCGAGCGGCGCCGAAAACGGTCGTGCACAGATATGCCAGAACGGACGCGGAAAAAACCCGGAAGAGCCAGTCGTAATTGGAGGAAAAGCGTGCCATCCAAAATACGATAAAGGCCGCAAGGGCAGCGAGAATGACTTGGGCACAGGCGATCGAAACGCCGGCCAGCAAGCCTTTGAAGAACCCGCGGTGCAAGGTGATCTGAACGCACCAGACCGCGCCTGGAACAGTCGTCGCGGAGAACACTACACCCAATACTATGCCGAAATAGAAAAAGAACATCAGTCCGAAAATCGTCCCGGTTTCAAAGTGGTCTCCCGCCCGCCGGAATCAGTAGCAGACGCGGGCGAATGCGTCTCCGGAAGCCGATCACTTTGAATCGTTTTGCTTTTAATCAGGAAATCCTGTGTTATTTACTGAAAACTCAGCATGCACTCTTCAAAAGACAATCTCGACGAGTTGATCCATGACTTGAATGGCGAGGTCTTCCTCATGCGCGGACACATAGACCTTGCCGTCGAAAAAACCGGGGACCACAAGGTGTTGCGCACCGAACTGAAGATTCTTCGCAAGAGAACCGACGAAATTCAGCGAATCATACAGGAAATGCGTAAACAGGTAAATGCTTTACATTAGTCCGGACGGCGATCTACCTCACGCCGCGTCGCCAGGGTTTTCTGCAGGCCGCAGTTTGTGCACATCGGTATCCCGCAATAAGATCCTCCCGACGATTACGAGGGCGACGACGACCATGGCGAAGAACCAGGGAAACCCCACAAGGGCCTGCCCGAAGGTGTCTTCTCCTGGGCGCCCTTCCAGAACTGCACGATGGTCGAGGTAGCGCACCTCGGCTGCAAAAAGCAGTCCAATGCCGCCGTAAGCCAGGTTGATCGCCAACCCGCGAAAACTGAGAATGGTGGCCCGCATTTCTGACGGGCTGATCGCGTTGAGGTAGAGCGAGGAAAAAAACCCGAGAAACGACATCGTCACGAATATCATTGCAGCAAACACCAGTCCCGGAGTAGCGGTGCAAACCGCGATGCCCAGTAACCCCGCCATGAGGACGGCGGCAAGCAACCAGAAACTCGATAGGGGTGATCCTTTTTCCGAAATCCTGCGCGCGATCCCCGGTGTGAAAAACCCGAGCATGGCCATAGCCGATCCGATAATGCCGAAGGAAGCTTCAGGTAAATCAATAAGCCGGTAATATTTGCTGACGAGAGTCACAAATAACCGACTGACACTGTCAAAACCCAGTACGCTCAATAGGATGACCAATGCGAAAGGTGTGCGCCATATCCATACGGCGGCACGCATTGTTTGTGCGAAGGCCTGTTTAATGGTGGTCTTTCCTTTAACTTCGTCCTCATCCAATGAGACATCCCTCAGTTGCAGGACCATTATCGAAGCAAGCACAGCCGTGAACAGGTTCAGGTAGAGGGGAAATCGCATTGTCATCTGCTGGTCCAGAATGCCAGCAAAACCACCCCATGGGCAGAGGCGTTGCATCATGACCGGATCGTAAACGAATGCGCCAAGCGCCATCGCAAGAACGAAAGCCACCGATTGCAGGCGCATGAGGGCTTCAAGAACGCGCGGCCATGCGGCCTCCAGGCCGGCATTCTTTAGAGAATCATAAGCCAGCGCCTCGTCGGCGCCGCTCGCCGCTGCTTCGGCCATACCGCTGAGGACGCGATTGACGACAAATACTGCAAACACCAGGTTCGCGTTACCGAGAGGAACGAAACACAGCAAAGTTATCTCAACCACCATGAATGCCGCCGCGGCAACAACCAAACGCCGCCTTCCTACGAGATCCGCGAGGGCCCCGGAAGGAACTTCGAAGACGACTATGGTCACTGCCCAGACTACATTGAGTAGCGCGAATTGCTCCATGCTGAGCCCGAAATCAAAGAACAGGATCGCAAATACCGGGTAGTAAAATCGAGCGTTGAACAGGATCCGGAAAGCGATGAAAGCCCGTATGTTGGTCAGAGCGAAGGGCGAATGGACAGGCATCGGGGAATCTCGGGGGATTGCCAACGATAAATCCCATATCGGCTTAATGCCTGCGGGTTGTCGTTTATTCGTTGTAGCTCAGCGAATTATAGTTCGAGCACGTCGCCTGAAAAAGCAACCCGAAAGTTCCGACTGAAGATACCCCGGAAATAACAATCGAGATCAAACGCCATCACCACATTTAAGCGGAGGTTGAAAACGCCGATTACAGGATCATGCCTTTGAACAGCGATCCTCCGGACGGTCTGGGTGAAAACGGCAGAGACGACCAAAACCCAAGTCTGCCACCAGCCGAGAAGCCCGGCGACGAGGCAATGGTGAATAGGCGCCAACGCGAAGCGAACGCGTCCAGCGTGGCGAATGGAGAAATGCTCGCTTCCGACCCGGACTACCCGGACCGGACAATCGTCCAAAAACTCGCAGAATGGCTCTCGGCTCGTATCTTTCCCGGTTAGCGGAATGTGGTCTTTCCATTCCTGCCGAACATAGACACGAAAGCAGTCAGTTACCCCCTTTGACTTTGCCGGATTTGCGCCAGCGATAGAGGGTGGTAGGGTGGATCCCCAACTGCGCCGCGACCCACGTAAGGTCGTTTCCGCTCTCTTCGAGCAGTTGCGCGGCGAGGGCCAGTTTCTCTCTGCGGTTGAGTAAACCTCGAAACTCTGGCTGGTAGTGCTCATGCGATGTCCTGGCCACGGATTTCCGGCCTCCGTTCGGTTCCGACGTTCCCCTGGCGGCCACGTTATCCCGGCGCGCATTCAGAGGTTCCCACCAGGCCGCCCGCATGACGGGGCCGTCATAGAGCAACGCCAAACGGTCAATGGCCTGTTTCAATTCACGGACATTGCCCGGCCAATGGTACTGTTGAAACTTGTAGATCAACTCCGGTTCGAGGCTTTCAAAATTCTTACCGGAACGTTCCGCGAATTCGTGGATAAATAGCGCCGCGAGATCGGGGATATCTTCCATGCGGTGCCGCAGCGGAGGAAGTGTTACAACGACTTCGGACAATCGGTAATAAAGATCCGGCCGGAAACCACCGTCGTCGATCGCTCGATCAAGGTCCCGGTTGGTAGCGGAAATAACGCGAACATTGCACTTGTACTCCTTCGTGCTTCCGACCCGGCGGGCATGATGAGATTCAAGGAACCGCAGGAGTTTCGGTTGCAGGGTCATGTCCAATTCGCCAATCTCATCGAGAAAAAGCGTTCCCTCGGCAGCTTCTTCAACAAGCCCCGGCTTGGATCGGACGGCACCCGTAAATGCGCCCTTCTCCACCCCGAACAGTTCCGATTCGATCAGGTCTTTCGGTATTGCCGCACAATTAACCGGCACAAATGTTTCGTTGCCCGCAGCCAAATGCAATGCCTCCGCGGCCAACTCTTTACCTGTGCCGGATTCCCCCACGATCAGCACCGTGGCATTCGTCGGCCCGAGGCGATCGATAGACCCATTGAGCGATTTCATAACCGCCGACCTCCCAACGAGAATGGACCCGGTTACAGCATCTCCGCTTCCCCCGTACAACTGCCACCAGAGTTTCTGCGAATCACCGGCATGGACGATGGCGGATTCCCACCTTTCATCCGTATCAGCGTCGATGATGACCTCATGGGCGCCATCTCGGGCCGCCGACATGATTTCGAGCGTCCCCAATCCCAATCCGAAAATTACGTAGAACCGCCCCGACCGGGCAAAGCGCACCCGCAATTCCGGCCACTTGTCAGTCTCCGTGAGGCTGAAGGGCACCAGGTAGACCAGGTCGGTGCTTAAACGGTCGATGGCTTTTACCGCGTCCAGCTCATCCGATTGTACGCTGACGCCGATCCCCTGCAATCTCTTCAGAATGCCCGGGGCCTCTTTACCGTGGAGGACGGATACTCTCATGATTCAATAGGCTTTAGCCCAAACCACTCTACGCGGACTGGGCCTGCCTGTGAAAACGCATTTTCCGGGCGCCGTCTTATCGTCGTCGAAAGGCAAACAGCGAATAGTGACTTTCAAATCCCTGCCAATCTCCTTCTCCAGATCCGGATCTCCGCACCAATGCGCCAATGCCCACCCGCCGTGAATCTCGGGCTTTTCCTTATCGAGGGGGGTGAAAAAATCTACGAATTCCCCCTTATTATCAATTGTCACAGTGTGATCCTCCCGGTGCTGTTTGGCACGGGTGAAAAGGCCGCCTTGGATTTCGTCGAGGATATCCCCGACAGTAGCGACGAAGACGTCGCGGGAAAGACTGACCCGGTCACGGGCGGCCCGGTCCCTGCGCGCCAGGAAAACTGAATCCGAGGCAAGGTCGCGGGGCCCTACTTCAACCCTCAGAGGCACCCCCTTTTTAATCCACTGCCAGGTTTTTTCGCCGCCCCGAAGATCACGCAGATCCAATTCAACCTCAAGGTTCCTGCCGTGCCACTGGACTCCTTGCAACGCATCCTGGAGGCTGCGGCAATAGGCGAGAACCGCCTCGCGGGACTCCTCGCGATGCAGAATCGGGAGGATGACAATTTGGGACGGCGCAAGCCGCGGCGGGAGCACCAATCCATCATCGTCGGCGTGCGTCATGACGAGACCGCCGATCAACCGGGTGGAAACTCCCCAGGAAGTCGTCCACGCGAAAACCTTCTCGCCCTTTTCATCGAGAAATTGAATGTCGCTGGCGCGGCTGAAATTCTGCCCAAGGAAGTGGGAGGTGCCCGCCTGGAGCGCCTTGCGGTCCTGCATCATGGCCTCGATAGTAAGTGTTTTATCGGCTCCAGCAAACCTTTCACCCTCCGTCTTCTCTCCCTGGAGGACCGGCATGGCCATGTAGGATTCCGCAAACTCTGCGTAATATGCGAGCATCCGCCGGGTTTCCTCCATCGCTTCCTCGCGGGTGGCATGGGCCGTATGACCTTCCTGCCAGAGGAACTCGGAAGTGCGCAGGAACAGGCGGGTACGCATCTCCCAGCGCACCACATTGGCCCACTGGTTGATGAGGAGGGGGAGATCGCGATAACTCTGAATCCAGCGCGAGAACATTTCGCCGATTATCGTCTCAGAAGTCGGCCGAACGATGAGCGGTTCCTCGAGCGGCGACGCCGGGACAAGGGTTCCGTCCGCCCCGGCCTCCAGTCGGGTATGAGTGACAACAGCACACTCCTTGGCGAATCCCTCAACGTGAGCGGCTTCCCGTTGTAAATAACTGATCGGAATAAAGAGCGGGAAATAGGCGTTCTTGTGACCGCTTTCCTTGAACATGCCATCGAGGACACGCTGCATGTTCTCCCAGAGTTGGTACCCCCAAGGCTTTATCACCATGCAACCTCGGACCGGCGAAATCTCAGCCAGGTCGCCGGCGCGGACCACCTGCTGATACCACTCCGGGTAGTCCTCTGCCCGAGTGGGGGAGATTGCGTTCTGTTGCTTTTTTGGAGCCATAAATAGTTCCACTCAGGGTAACTTTATCAGTGGCCGTCCGCCGAAATTTTCGGGCCAAATGGCAGCGGTAAGAGCTCATTGATGGTCGTCACGATAATTTTCTCCCGTCCGGTCGAGGCGAGAATTACCTCGAAGTCCTGTCGCCCCACACAGGATGCTTCAAAAAGCATCTGCCGACAAGCCCCGCAGGGCGCCGTCACCGTGAGAGTCGGCCCATCCCTGCCGCGGGCGATCACGGCAATGGCGGTGAACGCCCGATGGCCCATGGCGTTGGCGCGAAGCAGCGCAGCCCGTTCTGCGCAGATTGTGGATCCATAAGCGGCATTTTCGACATTGGAACCGGTAATAATATCACCACCCGTAGTCAGGAGAGCCGCGCCCACCGAAAATCCGGAATACGGCGAATACGCAGTGTCCATGGCCCGAACGGCGGCTTCGATCAGTCTTACCCGATCTTCCGGCAATGCCTCATAAGATGCTTCCTGCATAAGAATTCGCTACTTCATTCAGCGGTGGTTCCGACTTTTTGAAACACCGGCACGGCAAGGGCAATAACCTCGTTCAGTCGTTCGAATCCGGCTTCCGCGCCGTCCAAGGTAGTGGTCTGAGCAAAAACATAGGCCCACCGGTGCGTTTTTAAGCCGAATAACCGGTCTTTGGCTATCTGGGCCATGCGCTCCCAATGGGTCGCGACAACCACATCGCCACCGACAAACCAATAGGCGAATAAACCGGGGATAACCATCTGGCCGCCACCCTCCCGATCTATCGTGAACTCCGTCCGCAACAATGTCGTTTTCAGGTTTCCACCTTCGAAAGCGGGAATCGGGAATTGATGGATGCTATTGCCCTTTACGGTCCACCCCTGGGCCACGAGGCAGATCTCGGGCCGATGAATTGAAGAGCGATCTTTTCCGCTCAAGACGATCGAAACAAGCACATCATGACCCAGGATATTTTGATAGATCTTCCTGGAAAACCCCGTGTCCGAAGGCAAAATTTCGCGTTCTACTTTAGTTACAGCCTGATCCGACCCCAGCCACTCGATATTCAACATCTTCGGCAGTGACACGGGGTCATTGGAGTTAGGTGATAAAAATACACCGCACTGGTCGCTGGTCTTGATACCGTCGATGCTATGTATTGCGTATACCGCCGCCGCGCCGCCTAGCACAACGGGAAGGAGGGCGGCCCAGGCCCGCCGCCCAGCGGTCCCGTTCCCGATATTCGCATCAGCCTCGGTTGCGCCCCTTGATTCCGATTCCCGGACCGCTTCATCGTCGCGTTCCGGAATCCATTTTTCCATCACCCGCACCGTCAGGAGGGCCAATCCCAGAACAATGATGAATACGATGAACCCAAACCACTCATGGACGAAATTTCCTGCGTCCTGGCCCAACAACTCGGCCGCCAGAATGATAGAAAATATTCGAATGACATTCCCCAGGAAGGCGTAAGGCAGCGACAGGGAGAGAAGCAACCCCGGGCGCCACCAGCTCCGAAAACTGAGATACCCGATGAGGAGGGAAAGCGCGGAAAGCGCGATGAGGGACCGGATGCCCGAACAGGCCGGAGCGACGTCGTACTGAAAAGAACGATCGGGAGCAAACAATTGCGTGCCGGCCCTGACGACGTCGATACCGATCCCGTGCGCAAGCGTGTGGGCAACCGAAATTACGCCCATCCGCAGATAAAAGCCGAGGATGTCGGTGAGCATCGACAGGGGAATCGAAAATAACATGAAGATAGCCGGGAAAACGGTCGCGCGGCCCCATTTTTCACCACCTGCGAGGTAGGCGACCCCAATGACATAGAGGAGCGCTGCAGCAATCGAAATTCGAGTCTGTTGCACGAGGTAGCCAATGACATGCAGTGCGATCCCGGCAGCGATCCACGCCAACCCCGCGAACAGCCGCGGCCGCATGGTCCGAGTTCCTGCGCGCTGGAGATTTCGCCAGAGTATCCAGCCGGACAATCCAAGGATAATCGGCCCATGCTCGGCTTCCGATCCCGCGTTAAACCACTGAGACCCCCACCAGTAAAAGAGGGACGGCGTATCTATGTATCCACGGGTTGCATTCCCAAAGAACTGGAACAAGACAAATCCCAAAAAGAGAAGTGCCACGGCGAGAATCAACTGCACCCGACGGACCGCACTGTTCAGTGGCTCACTTTTCACCTCAATACTCCGTTTCCGTTTTAAAGAAGCCATGCCGCGATTCGGAAAACCGCGCAATCAGACGGATTGCCTCGAGTTGACTCGTAACCAACGCTCATTTCAGATCGCCGCATGCTTCCCACTCATCGCCTTTTTGGAACGTATTCTCAAACACCGAAACCAGATTCGCGGAAAAATCAGGCCGATTCGAACATAAAATACCGCCAAATTTCCGGCCAGAACCATGCCTGCGTTTTCCAACTGCGCCGATAATTCAAAGGGCCACCGGGCGATCGGGATCCGCATCCGCACTCAGGTTATCATAAAACGCCGAGTAAAGGGAATTTTCACAAACACCGCGTTCAAAACCCGTCTCACCTCGGGCAGGCCGCCGCGCCTGATGAGAGCTGCGGCAATCGTCAGGAACCGCCCCCAGTTCCCGCGTTCGAACTTACACATCCCCAAAAGGTGGTGCAGGATAAATATACGCCGAGCCCGATCGCTGAATCGGCGCGCATGATTGACAAGCAACCGCCGCCTGCCGCGATAGAGATGTAGTGGGACAGTGTTGATTCGGGGCCCGGTGTGAATGTTGATTCTGACTAACGGTTCCGGACAGTTCGGCACCCGTAAAATATCGTAGTGCTTAACGAAGGCATGGAAAAAACAGGCATCGTCAACCGTGCCTAAATCCGGATCCCACCTCGCTCGCAGGTCATTTATATGAAACAGCACCTGCGTCGTGGGAACCACATCCAGAAGCAACGCATCTCCCTCGAAACCGTCAACCCGGTGCTGTCGATACCGCCGGCGCCAGCCAATCCGGCACTCGAACCCACAAGTCACAATGGGGCTGGACGATGACTCGATAAGGGCAAATTGCCTTTCCAGTTTCGTCTCATAATAGAGGCTGTCCCAAAACCCGATAATTCGCCGCAGGTGGATTATCGTCTCATTCCGAGAAACGTTTCGCAGCCTTACTGTGCTGGTTACC
>Ga0114993_10007043_pt1 | contig 10459 bp, 11 predicted proteins | sample ArcticOcean_MG_C_FD_87042 | JGI IMG/M metagenome (GOLD analysis project Ga0114993, IMG submission 87042) | Marine microbial communities from western Arctic Ocean - ArcticOcean_MG_CB2_150 | ecosystem: Environmental > Aquatic > Marine > Oceanic | place: Arctic Ocean: Canada Basin | collected...
CATCCGCTTCCATGCGAATTTCCATCGAGACTCCTTTCCCGGTCCGACTTCAACCATCAACCGGAAGGGAGTCTCGATATTTTCCCGATTCCCCAACACCCACGTTTTGGGATCACGCCCGGTCACAGGCCGCTGGCAGCGTCGAGTGCGGTGGAAGTTCCAGCAGTCGGAATGCCTCGTCGCTGAACACCACGGCATCAACACATTCCGCAATTTCAAAGATGCGACGAAACTCGGACTCCGAAACCGTCTGGCCGCTTGGGTTATGCGGAAAGTTGATCACGATCAGCTTCGTTGACTGATCACAAATCGCAGCCAGATCATCAACATCGAATGTGCAGGAAAGCTCGTCTGTCGCACGCCACTCTTTGATTTCGCAGCCTATCTGACGGGCAATCGCATGGAGCGGGTGGAACACTGGCGAAGGCACGACGATCTGATCGCCGGGTTCCAGCATGGCCTGCATGAAGGTGTAGATCGCCTCGCTTGGGCCATTAAAGGTGAGAACCTCAGACGGATCGATGGTCTCATAGCCGTCTGCAATCAACACACGCAGTTCTGCCAGTCCCTCGAATGCTCCGTAGGCAAGTCCGACTTCCCCAAATGCCTTCAATTCCGCTTCGTCAAGAAGTTCGGCCACGTGAAGTGATTGGCAGGCTGAGTGACTCAACGAAAGCTCGAATCGGCCCTCGGTCGTGGCAAACCACTCATGCAGTTCAGATGCTGGATGTGTCATCGGCTCACATTTCCTTCAAGTTGTTTTGACAACAGCTTTTCCTGCCCGGTCCCAGAGCGCTTAAGCGTTTCCATCGCCAGTCGGCCATTAGATGCGAGCCTCCGGATCGGCGGTTCTCTCGCTGGCCGGAGCATCGCCTGTGTTCATCGTGCCTTCACGCACAAGAATCATCACATGGCACTCGGTCTCGGCGAACGGCTTGTGTTCCACGCCTTTGGGAACAATCAGCATCTCGCCGGAAGTCAGCGTGACTGACCCGTCACGAAAGTCGATTCGCAATTGGCCTTCGATGACGAAGAAGGCTTCATCGGTGTCTGGATGGCTGTGCCAGATAAAATCGCCTTCGAGCTTTGCGAGCTTGAAGTGAAAGCCATCCATCTCGGCAAGGATCTTCGGCGACCACTGCTCGGAAAACTGACTCAGCTTGTTACGCAGGTTGATAGGGATTGGTGTCATCGGGCCGTCCTCTTCACTCGTATCCGCTGTAAGTCGGTTTCAATAACTGCGAACTCAGCCGGACTCACAGGAGAGTTCATCTCTGAGCAGTCCGAACAGGAGGTCATCAACAGGCTGTCCGTCACGAAAGTATCCGTTTCGGAGCGTTCCTTCGTGCTTGAAGCCAACCTTGCTCAAGACTCGTGCCGAACGGGGATTGGTGGCGAAGACTTTGCCGTAAATCCGCTGAAGCTGAAATCGTTCGAATGCGAATTCACAGAAACGCCTGATGGCTTCCGGGGTAATTCCCCGTCCCCAATACGGCTTTGCCAGCCAGTAGCCGATCTCTCCCTGCTCGTTCTCGATGCAGTCCATTGCGCCGACCTCGCCGATCAACTCGCTGTCTGAGTTTCGGATTGCCAGATTGATTTTCCTGTCTCTCGCAACCTGCAGATTCATGACACCAGACAACCACTGGTCGACATCGAACTCCGTGTAGGGGAATGGAATTCCCTCAGTGTTTTTCTGGAACTCGTCTGTCTCATTCAGATGCTCTAGATAGGCGGGCCGGTCGTCCCATGAAATCTGTGACAACGTGATCTCGTCGGAAACACAAAGTTGGAGAACGAATCGGCGGCTTGGTGAGAATCATCAACAAGTGCCTTGCCAAGACTTGTCCGCTCCTCCATCCGGTAACCACAACGCCGATACAACTCCACCACTTCTGAATTGCTTGAGCGGACCTGAAGGTTCACCTTCGGGCAACCACGATCGCTCAACGCTGACTCTGCCGCATGAAGCAATTTCCGCCCAGTTCCGTTTCTTCGTTGGTCTGGAAGAACAGTAAGGCTGTAAATCCAGCCTCGAACTCCGTCGTACCCTGCTTTGACCGCACCGACGATACTCCCAGCTTGCTCAGCAACAAACACGAGACCATCGCCTCGGTTCAGCTTGCGGATCAGAGCTTCCTTCGGAGCATTCCACGGCTGCGAGTCCGGCAAGACCTGTTGCCAGAGAGCGATCAGCGACTCGCCGTCGCTTGTCTGAAATTGACGTACAACCATTTCAGTTGCCATTTTGACTTTTCCCGAATACGGCTACTGGAATTACAAGAGTTCTAACTCCCCAGTGATCGGATCGATCTTCTCGGCAACATCCGGGCCGATGGCGAGGCAAGTGTTGGTGGGCTCGCCGTGAAACTCCGTTTTGCCGCTGTCAGTGATGAGGTGAACTTCAAGACCATCCTCAACTGCTTTGTCGCGAATAGCCAGAAGCTCCTCTTCGCTGTTCACTCGGCAGCAGACCTTAGCGAAGGAACCTGTGAGCCATGCTCTCTCTACTTCTGAGAATTCATCCAGCGATACCGAACCAGTTTCCTGTAACCGTCGACAGATGAACGACATTGAAGCGTGGGCTGCCTGTGCGATTTGTTTTCCACGCCTCATCTTCAAATCGTGCCTGACGCAGATGACCTGTTTGATTCTTCTTGCGTCGTCGCTCATTCATGCGCTCCTTCGAGTCGGCGTTCTGTTCGGTCAATCTACCAGACACAGAAAAAACCCGCCCGGTTGACCTGAACCGGACGGGCTTGAACTTCAGTCTCTAAAAGTAGTGCTGCCGGATCACGCCGTCAAAAGTAGCCTTTCTTCATGCAGCACTTCTTGAAGCGTTTGCTGGAGCCACAAGGACACAGATCATTGCGTCCGAGTTTCTCTTCGAGCAGTTTGTCGCCGTGGACAACCCGTTCCCCACGTTTCACGTGCGTTTCGGATGGGAATCCACGCCGTCGCTTGCTCATGTTTTCGAAAAAATGACTGTTCGTCGAACAGTTCGTGATTCGTGTGTCGCATGGCGCACCGTCCTTTCAATCTGGAGTATCAGCGGCATAACCGACACTGCTCGTCGGAAAAGGTTCACCAATGAGCGAACAGGCCGAGAACCAGCACAGGTCTGTCGTGTCATGGATGTATTCCAAACACGAGGACAATCATGGACGACGAGATAGACACGGCTTCAAATCTCGCAGCAAAGGTGTATCCGAAGGTCTTCCGCACGGATTTCAGTCAGCCCGGCTTTGCCCTTATCAACTTCGGTCCAACATTCGGATCGCACGTGGTCCGTCGAGCCGCTTACCGATGGACCCAGCCAACTCTGAGTCACTCGTTGTAGAGTTCAACAGTCCGCCCATCAGGATCACGGACGACGGCTCGCAAACCCCATTGAGTTTGCTTTGGCTCGCTCACCACATCTGTTGCACGTCTGGCCGACTCGACGGCTCCATGAACGTCGTTGGCAACAAAGCCGAGCCGCGTCGTGAAATCGACGGTTGCACCTTCGGGCAGGGGATAAACCTCCAGAATTCCTTCACCCATTGGGGCCGAGAAATGCCGTGGCCCGCTGCCGTGTTGCTCCTCGACAAACTCAAACCCAAGCGAAGCGTAGAAATCACGCAGCCGCTCAATGTCGTCGGTCTTCAGAACGAGCAGTTTGAGTTTGGGCATGTTCGTCATCAATCTTCAATCTGATCCAAAGTTCTTCAGCGGGTGCCTCGCTGAGTAATCCAACACGAATCGTGCTTGACCATCCCGATGTGCGGGTAGTAATGGGCAGCCTTGGGAGCAGACAGCAGAATCAGTGTCGTTTTGAAGCCAGCAGCTTCGTGTGTGCGACGGATCCGTTCCCTGCCAATGCCCCGCCTCTGGAACTTCTCGTCAACTGCCAGGTCTGACAGGTACGTACAGTACCCGAAATCAGTAATCGCTCGGGAAATACCGACCAGCAGGTTGTTACAGCGGGCCGTCACAATGACATCGGCGTTCGACAGCATCGCTCGGATCGTCGCTGGCTCATCAATTGGTCGGCGTTCTGCGAGAGTAGACCGGCAGAGCACGTCCACGAATTCCTGCGGCGTTAGGTCGGGTTCGAACTGGTACGTCACTTCGTCCACTGTGCTGATTCCTTATCATCCGGGCCGTTGAGCATTGAACATTGGAAGCTCCATCCGTCGAGCCGTAGTCAGAGAGCACTCATGATACGCACTTTTTCCCTGATGGTTGTGGCCCTGACTGCTGGTGCCCGTTCGATGGATGCCGCAGTCAAGCCGCTCAAGGTCTTCATCCTCGCTGGTCAGTCGAACATGGTCGGCTGGGGTGACAGCTTGCAACTCCCGGACGATCTGCGGAACGGTAACGACCGAGTCCTGATGTTCGAAAACGGAAAATGGCAGCCGCTTAAGCCGTTCAGGAGAGCGATGAAGAACCAGGAACAATTCGGGATGACTGAGTTTTCTTTCGGGCCAGAGATCGCCTTCGGTCGTGAGATGGCCAAAGCATGGCCCGACGAGACCATCGGCATTGTCAAGCTTGCAGTCGGCGGGACGAGCATCCTCGCATGGAAGCCGGACTGGTCCCAAGAAAATGCCAACCGGGTCGGGCAAGGAAGAGTTGGATCGCTCTACAAGAAACTGATCGAGAAGGTCGAGCAGGCAAGCAAGACTCGTGACATTGAGATCGTCGGCTTTGTCTGGGTACAGGGCGGTGGTGACATGAAGAACGTCGCCGTTGCCAAAGAGTACCTCGACAACCTCACGTCGCTGGTCGCCGCCGTCAGAAAGGATACCGGAGTACCGGACCTGCCGTTCCTATGTGGATCAATGCGACGTACAGACGACCCGGATGACCTGTCTGAATAATTCAACTCTTCACGTCGATTTTCTCTTTGCTGCGTCGTTCTCGTGGCCCGCGCGGTTCCGGGAGTTTGCTGGCATTGCTACGCTGGTGTTTCACACCTGCAGCCCCGCCTCAGAACATCGTCTTTTCAACGGGACGCGACTCACCATGCGATGCTACCCCGTCATTCTCTGCGCTCTTCTGTTTTCTGTATGTCCACGAGCGACACAGGCGCAAACTCCGTCCAGCGGATGGGCACGCCTGATTCTTGACGATAAGCCCGACATGTGGTGGAGCTTTGACGGCAAGCAGGCGATCGTTGCCCACCTGGCAAAGGACACGCCTGTGCTCGATGTCCGCGTTGACGGCCGTGTCGCGACCGGCAAATCCGGACCCGTGTTGAGCACATCGCGATTGTTCCGCCCGGATAATCGCGGCGTCGAGTTTTTCGGCGAGGGTGGTGCGATCAAAGTCAAAGACCCGGGAAAGAACAGCGTCCTGGATTTCGCGAAAGGCGATGCCGTCACAATCGAGGCATGGGTTCGGCCGCGTGCAATGAAGAGCGGCGGCTACATGTACATCGTCGGCAAGGGCCGCACGAATAATCCAGGAGTCGCGTCCGGCAATCAGAGCTATGCGCTGCGATTGCAGGGCAAGGGAAAGCAGGCCGTACTTAGCTTTCTGTTCCGCAACGGCGAGGACAAAATTACGTCTGGCAGCGACTTCCACCGCTGGACTTCCAATGAAGGTTTTGAAGTCGACGACCAGTGGCATCATGTCGCGATGACTTACAGGTTCGGTACCAGCGACAGTCTTCGCGGATACGTCGATGGTCAGGCGGTTGGCGGCGTGTGGGACCTCAATGGGGCGACATCGAAGGGGCCGCTGGTTGACGACGATGAACTCTGGATTGGTTCGTCGATGGGTATGCTGTCGGGCAGTACATTCAACGGGTTTCTGGACGAGGTCGCGATTTACCGACGCGTGCTCTCACCCGAGCGGATGCTGGTTCGAGTGCCCAAAGCACGACGTCCGTCTCCACCACCGATGCCAGAACTCGCGCCGCCGCGCAATCTCGTCCTGGTCGAGGCGATCGAAGGCACACCTGACAAGGTTGGCTGGACTGATCGACTCCCGCAGGCGACCGATCACTGGATCGAACCGGCTTTCGCGTTCTTCCGTATTCCAGAGCGGTATTCCGACAAGGGCATCCGCGTCGACCGCGCCAATCCGCTTGTGCTGCGAGCGAGCAGCCTGATGACGTTGCCTGCCGGCAAGTATCGCTTCCTGTTAAGGACGCTGCGTTATGGCCGACTCTTCGTCGATGGCAGGCTGGTGCTGGAAACGCCGGTACGTGGACATCGCCCCAACGCTCACGGTGCAATGTTCAAGTTGATCAGTGATCTGGCCCCGGGAACGCGAGCCCTGTATCCCGGCAGTGAAGAACGGCTCGCTGAAATTGAACTCGATGGCAAGGAGCACGAGTTTCGGCTGCTCATTCATTCCGGCGGGCAGAAGCGACGACTTGAACTGGGCGAAACGAGCCTCAGCTTCGCACGTGTTGATGAGCAGTTCCGAGTCCTCAGTACGAAGGTCGACATCCCGCTGACCGACGAGGGTTGGGAACCGTTTGAACGCCGCCGTCGTGACGAGTATGTGCTGATCGACCAGCGGCGGCGGCGCAGTGCCAGTCGCGATGAAGACCACTATTGGGCACGGCGTCACGAGATTGCTCGCAAGATCGTCTCGAACTGGAAATCGGTATCGATGCCCACTGCGAAAGACCGTTCTTCGGTCAGTAACGAGGTCGATGTGTTTATCCAGGCGAAGCTCGAACAGCAGGGTCTGAAACTGGCCCCGCTTCTGGACGACTGGTCCTTCCTGAGACGTGTCTCGTTGGACGTCCTCGGTACTCCCCCGTCTCCAGAGATGAGCGCCAAATTCTTTGCGGACAAGCGATCAGACCGGCGTGCTCGTTTTATTGACCGGCTGCTCGAACATCCCGGCTGGGCGGATCACTGGGTCGGTTACTGGCAGGACGTGCTGGCCGAAAACCCCAACGTGGTCAATCCCACGCTTAATAACACGGGCCCGTTCCGCTGGTGGATTCACGAGTCCTTCCTGGACAACAAACCCATCGACCGCTTCGCCACCGAGCTGATCGCGATGGAAGGCAGTTCGCACTTCGGCGGCCCAGGCGGTTTCTCAATGGCCAGCCAGAACGATGTACCGTTCGCGGCCAAGGCGCACATTATCGGCCAGGCGTTTCTGGCTCTGGAAATGAAATGCGCCCGTTGCCACGACGCGCCGTATCACGATTTCAAACAGTCGGATCTCTTCAGCGTCGCGGCCATGCTCAAACGCAGCCCGCAGGAAGTGCCGGCAACAAGTTCGTTGCCCAGAGAATCCAGCTCGGAGCTGGTGAAGGTCAGCCTCAAACCCGGCCAGTCGGCTCCCGTCTCGTGGCCGTTTGAATCGACGATCAATGGAACGGTCCCGTCGGGATTCCTCCGTACGCTCGACGACCCACGGGAAGAACTCGCCGCGCGTGTCACCTCGCCGCATAACAGTCGATTCGCGAAAGTCATCGTCAATCGCTTATGGCACCGTTGGATGGGACGCGGTCTGGTGGAGTCGGTGGATGACTGGCACGACTCGAAGCCGAGTCATCCGGATCTGCTCGAATGGCTGGGACGAAAGCTGGCACTCAATGGGTACGACCTCAAACACATCGCGCGGCTGATCCTTAACTCGCACTGTTACCAGCGGTCGGTCCGGTCCGTTGAGACTCCGGAACACGTCGCCCTGTTCGCGACTCCGATCCGCCGCCGCATGTCAGCCGAACAGATCGCCGACTCGCTGTTCTCGATTTCCGGCAAACAGTTCCGGGCCGGAGACATGAACATCGACGTCGACGGCAGCCGCGCCCTGACAAGCTCACTGAATCTCGGCATTCCCCGCCGCGCCTGGATGTTCTCGTCGCTCAGCAACGAACGCGATCGGCCCAGCCTGTCGCTGCCGTTCGCTCAGCCCTTCGTCACCTTGCTGCAGACATTCGGTTGGCGCGCGTCGCGTCAGAATCCGCTGACAGTCCGCGAGCAGGAATCAACAGTCCTGCAACCGGCCCTGATTGCCAATGGCACACTGAGCCGACGATTCACGCGTCTGTCAGACGACAGCGCTTTCACGGCCCTGGCTCTGGAAGACCGTCCCGTGACCGAATTCGTGACTGCTGTCCTGCAGCGCACCCTGACACGACCACCAACCAGCGAAGAACGAGCCCTCTTCGTCGAGCTTCTCAGCGAAGGCTACGCAGACCGCATCGACCACGAAGCCCTCGACAAGCCAGCGGCAAAACTTCCAGGCGGCCGCACAGGAGTCGGCTGGTCCAACCATCTGCAACCAGCCGCCAACGAACTTCAGGTGTCGACACAGGAACTCGTCCGCCAGGGCGACCCGCCCACACAGAAGCTGCGAGCCGAATGGCGCGAGTCATTCGAAGACATGCTCTGGGCACTGCTCAACTCGCCCGAGTTCGTATTCGTGCCGTAGTACCGTAGGCCGGAACAAGCAACGCGCAGTTCCGGCAGCGCGCGGCTGTCATGTCGGCCCACATGCCGGAACTGCGCAGAGCTTGTTCCGGCCTACGAAAACGCATCTCGCACACTACACTGGAACGAGTTCATTTCGGCTCAATCACAACCACTTGACGTCGCGTGGCCCAGGCACCGGCCCGACGCAGCATCTCGCACGCTTCGAATGACTCATACGTTTTTTCGCTGTGGCCGAGCAGCGTCTGAAAGATGCGGCCTTTCCCGTACGTGTAGACGGCGGCGAGTGGCTCGTCGCGATCTGTCTTCTTCGAATGGCCGATGATCAACGGTTCGAACGGCTCAGTTCCGTCCTGACGAAAATACAGCTCATCGGTGACGTCGAAGTTTTTCAGACCGGCTGTAATCGGATGCGTCAGCTCGGTGACGTTTATGGTGAAACGCCCGAATGCGTCGTGACCACTTTTCGCTTCGCCTTTGCCGAAGTGGTTCCAGACGCGGCGTGAGATTTTCCGCATCTCGGGCCAGTCTGATTCGCCGGCCTGTGGCAGCGAGAAATGAAACGCGCTGGCTCCGAAGTGGACGAGCAGCAGTCCGCCGCCATTCTGCAGAAAGTTGACGAACGCGACCTGCGACTTTTCGCTCAGCGGCGTGGGGTCATGCCAGTTCGCGTAGTTCCACACGATCAGGTCGTAATCCGCGAGAGTTATTCGGGACAGGTCCTCAATGTTGAGTGTGACATCGACCCGGATTCTTGCATCGGCCTGGAGCGCCGCTTTAATCGCTGGCGTGGTGCGTTCCCAGTTGTGCCACTTGTGAGCCTCGTTACCGGCAAACAGCAACGCGCGGATCGGGCCATCACCAATCTGAGCCCGATCCGTTCCCGTGACTCCACTGAGTGCCTCGGTGATCTCGGTGTGAGAGTAATAGCGAGCCTTCACGCCGCCTTCCGGAACGACCATGCCTGACGTCCAGGCGATTGCGTTGAGGATCATGCGACGAAAGTTTTCGTGCTTCCAGTTGTCGTAAAAGTGCCCGCAAGTCGTCCCGAAACCGCGTCCACCGTCTGCCCGCTGCTTCGCCCACGCAACGACATTCCCGTCGCCCTCGCGACCTTCCAGTGTCGGGACCTGCCAGATCGGAGAGAGGCCCTTCAGCTCATCGCCTTCAGGTGCGAAGCGGATGTTGAAGTAGAACTCTTCGCGCATCTGAAACGGCGCCACGCCATTCAGCACGGGGTGTTTCGGAGTGGCGGGAAGGACATTCGTATCCTGCGTCTTGATGGCCGAGTACCACTTACGTTCGCCATCGGTTTCCCAGTCGAAATAGCCGCCGCTCCACTCGCAAATCTGTTTCGCGTACTGGTCGGGTGCAAACGTCGAAAAATGAAACGTCAGGAATCCGCAGCCGCGGTCAATCTGCTTCTGCACGGCCTTCAGATTCGCCTCGCTCTGAAAATGCGGAGCCTCGACGAATTTGTCACCGTCGCGTCCATCGGAGATCACCATGATGGTGTCGGCATCGTCGAGCGTTCTCGGGTCAGCCGGAAATCCGTCGAGGTGATACTCAACGCGCACGTGGTCACGGATGTTGGAGTTATCGAGCATCACCTTCAGCAGCTTCACGGACCACGGATAATCATGCAGTCCATTACCGACCGGACCATGACTCTTCGGCCCGGCAATCAGCACAACCTTACGCGGCACTGGAGTTTCCGGCTGACTCTCGGCGAACGCCAACGCTCGGGCCGACGCCATTGCGATGGTGATGAGTAACGCGGTCTTCAGAAGTCGAATTCGGTGCGTCTGCATTTCTAGTTCTCCACATCAGCCCGCGGATTGATTCACAACACAAGTGACAGCCATCGTACGGAAGTAACTTTGCGGACACGCTTCCAGGTCTCTTATCAACGAAACGCGTGCGGACGTGCATCTTTGAGCTTCTTCATGGGCGTGATCCCTTTACGTGGCGGTGGTTATGCTGACGTAAGTTGTTGTTGAGTGTGAGTTTGCCGCGTTGGCGGCTGGATGTCGCGGGGGGACTTCATTTCCTGTCCCATGTCCGGGGCA
>Ga0114993_10007050_pt1 | contig 10454 bp, 13 predicted proteins | sample ArcticOcean_MG_C_FD_87042 | JGI IMG/M metagenome (GOLD analysis project Ga0114993, IMG submission 87042) | Marine microbial communities from western Arctic Ocean - ArcticOcean_MG_CB2_150 | ecosystem: Environmental > Aquatic > Marine > Oceanic | place: Arctic Ocean: Canada Basin | collected...
AAAATTTTCTTTTATCATTTAATAAATTTTAGAGATCTTTTTAAATCATTTATTAAATCTTTAGGATCTTCAAGCCCGATATGTAAACGAACTAAGTGTTCATTTTTTTCAAATTTAAAAAAGCGTCTTGTTCCTAACTCGACTGGATCTGTATAAACAACAAGACTTTCAAATCCTCCCCAGCTATACCCTATCCCAAATAATTCTAATGAGTTTACAAATTTATATACTGAGTTTTTATTTTTGCTTTTTATAATTAAGCTCAAGAGTCCCGACGCTCCTGAGTAATATTTTTTCCATAATTTAAATTCTTTTGATGAAGTTTTGTATGGATATAAAATTTTAGATATTTTTTTTTGGGTTTTTAAAAAATTGATAACTTTCTTTGTGCTTTCTTGATGTTTGTCCATCCTTATATCCAATGTTCTTAAACCTCTTATAATTAAATAAGCATCATCTGGAGACAAACGATAGCCAGAAACATGATTATACCACCAAACTTTTTTATAAACTTTTTTATTAACAGCAACGGTGCCTCCCATTACATCACTATGACCAGAATAATATTTGGTTGCAGAAGTAATTGCCATATCAAAACCTAATTTTAAAGGTTTAAAGAAATATGCAGTCGCCCAAGTATTATCTATTGCTGTGAAAATATTTTTACTTTTAGCTAAAGCAACTACTTTCCCTAGATCTTGCATTTCAAAAGTATTGCTGCCTGGGTTTTCAACATAAATAAGTTTAGTTTTTTTAGTAATTTTGTTTTTTAAATCTTGAAAATTATTTGGATTGTACCAAATGGTTTTTACATTAAATTCTTTTAATAATTCGTCTGTAAGTTTTTGTGTTGGTCTATAAACGCCATCAGAGATTACTATTTCATCGCCTGGTCTACATATGCTCATTATAGCTAAAACAACCGCACTAAAACCGGTTGGTGTTAAAAAGACTTGATGTGCTTCTTCTAGGCCTTTAAGTAATCTTTGTAATTGGACTGTTGTTTGGGTGCCTTGTCTTCCATAATCCCAATGCTCAACATCTTTTCCTTTTTTTATATCATTTTGATGCTTTCTTAACTCTTGCATTGTTTTAAATAAGATAGTTGATGCACGAACTACTGGTGGATTGACAGATCTTGATTTGTAATCTTTTGCTGCAGATTTTAAGTACGTTTTTATTGATTTTTTCATAAAATATTTGATAACAAAATGGGAGAATGCTATATCCAACATAAATGTCAATAAATTAATTTAAAGGAGCGTATATTATATGGGATATCCCAAAAAACATAGAGGTCGTAGAAAATTGGGCTCTAAAAAACGAAGAGCTAGAAAAAGAAATAAGAGAAAATAAAAGTTAAATTAAATGGAACAGATTAACCAAATTAGAAATTTAAGCATTTGGATATTTTTGATTCCCGTTGTGGTTATTAACCTATGTTTGCTAATTTCAATAAACTATAATTTATTTGAAAATACCATATTTGTTGTCGATCAAATTGGTAGATCTAATTTCTCTATTCCTTATATGGATGGAGGTTTATCAATAAGTCGTGCTAGCAGAACATATCCTGCCTATCTTTTATTCAAACCTTTTATGTTAATTACTGGTGTAATTTTAATTGTGTATTGGATTAAAATTAAAAATTTAATTAATAAAATTGATAATGAAAATAATCAAAAGAGAAGTTTTTTAATATATGGAATTTTATCTGCAATTTTTCTAATTTTTCACTCTATTTTCTTAGGTGTTAATTTTGATTATAATCTATTTAAATTATTTAGAAGAATTATACTTTTGGGTTTTATTTTATTTGAAATAATAGCCCAAAGTTTACTTATTATTGCTCTATACAAAATAAAAGAAAAAATTACAGAAATTACAAATAGAAAAATACTTATTGTAAAAATGGTTTTAGTTTTAACTTTAATAATTGTGGCATTAGCTGCTATTCCTATATTAATTAAAGAAAATAATGTGCATTTTAAACATGCTTTGGAATGGAATTACTTTATTGGAGTAATTTCATTTTACTTATTAAGCTTTTTGTTTTGGAAAAAAAGTGAAACAAAAGTCCATACACCCGAAGGTGTATGAACAAAAGTTTTGGCTCGTCGTTTTAGGCGCTACCGCCGAACCCGCCACTCCACTTGTTTAGCGCTGCTTAGTGAAGTTTTCTGCCCTATAAGCTTGGACCTTTCGGTTTTTCCTTATCTGGCCAGTTAAGAGTTGCCCCTTAAGTCATTATCATTAGAACATATTAAAAAAAAATTATAAATCACTATTTAGTTGATTCGAATAGTTACTTTTTTTAGTTGTTAATTGTGTGGATAAAAAGTTGTTGACTGTTCTTGATATCCAGCCTCCTCCCAAAACTTTATCCCCAATATTATTTTTAGCATAAAATACGCAAGCTTGCCCTGGCGAAACTCCTGTTTCATTTTCTTTTAAACTAATTTCTGCTTCTGTTTTGTTATTTAGTTTAAGTTTTGCTTTAATTAATCTTCCAGTTGATCTTACTTTTATAAATAAATTCTCTTTGATTACATTTATTTCATCTAATAGATTTAAATTTTTTAAGTAAATTTTTTTTACTAATAACGATTCTCTGGTACCTACAATAATTTTGTTTTCTGTTGCATTTATACTTGTTACGTACAGAGGTTCTTTATGTGATATTCCTATTCCTTTTCTTTGTCCTATCGTATAATTTATTATTCCTTCATGTTTTCCGATTATGTTACCTCTTGTATCTAAAATATCCCCTGATTTAAAAGATTTTGGTCTATATTTTTTTATAACTGAGGAATAGCTTCCGTTGGGAACAAAACATATATCTTGGCTATCTGGTTTATCTGCAACGTTTAAATTCAGATCTAAAGCAATTTTCCTAGTTTCTTGTTTTTTTAACTCTCCTAAAGGAAATCTTAAAAAAGCAAGCTGTTCTTGAGTGGTTGAAAAAAGAAAATAACTTTGATCTCTTGTCAAATCGAGGGCTCTATACATTTCAGCTTTTTCGCCTTTCTGGACTCTTCTTACGTAGTGACCCGTCACTAAAGCGTCAGCTTTTAATTCTTTAGCATAAGAATATAAATCTCTAAATTTTACTGTTTGGTTACATTGAATACATGGTATCGGTGTTTCTCCCGAAATATAACTGTCAACAAAGCTGTCAATGACATCTTTTTTAAATTTTTTTTGATAGTATAAAATTTTATGATCAATATTTAATTTTTGAGCTACTCTTTTAGCATCTAAAATATCTTGGCCTGCACAACACTGTCTATTCCCTTTGGTGGGTTTGATATCATCATATAATTTAAGAGTAATTCCAGTAACATTATAGCCTTCTTTTTTCATTAGACCTGCGACGGTAGATGAGTCAACGCCGCCAGACATAGCTACTACAACTTTTGTGTCTTGTGGTTTTTTACGGAGCCCTAGCGTATTTTTTTTATTTACTGATATATTCATTAAATATATATATTTTATTATATAAAATGATATTTTTCCATAAATGTTTTTAGATTATGAGCCTGGAGAATTTGTGATCAATCCCAGAAATAGAAGCTGGGGAATCGGTCAAATTCAATCAATAATTAAAAATAAAGTAACGGTGAATTTTGAAAATACAGGAAAAAAGGTTATAAATAGTAAAGAAATTATTTTAGTAAAAATTAATAAAATTGAATAAATTAGATTTAAAAAATATCACAGAACAGCTTTTGGATACGTTCTTAATGGCAGGAAAAGTTGCTAGAGAAATATCTCAAAGAGGAGTAAAGATTAAAATAAAACCTGACAATTCACCTGTATCAGATGGTGATATAGCAGTTGATAAAATTTTAACATCTAAAATAAAAGATTTAACACCAAATATTCCTATAATTTCAGAAGAAACTGTCAATTTAGATGTTGAAAACAAAAATAAAAACTTTTGGTTAATTGACCCAATTGATGGAACTAGAGAATATATAAAAAATAAAGATGAATATACGTTAAATGCCGCTTTAATTTTGGATTTAGAGCCAGTAATTGGAATTATATATGCTCCTGCTAAAGAAAGACTATTTTTTTCTTATGGTATGAATAATGCTTTTGAAATTAAAAAAGAAAAAATGATATCATTGAAATGTAATAAAGCTAATAATAATGAAGTGATTGGATTACAGCATTCAGGAAGCACTCCAATTGAAGTTCTAGATATTTATAAAGAAAACAATGTTTCAAAAATGTTTAGAATGTCTAGCTCTTTGAAGTTTTGCATAATAGCAGCTGGAGAAGCTGATATATACGCAGCAAAAGCAAGAGCTTTTGAATGGGATATAGCCGCTGGTCATGCAATTTTAAAACACGCTGGTGGTATCGTAACAGATCTTAAAAATGAAAAATTTTTATACGGTAAGGTCGGGTATAAAAATATATCTTTAATTGCTAAAAGATCATTAAATTTAAAAAAATAGTTCAACTCTAAGTTGTCTAAATTAGATTAGTTAGATCTTTTTTTTTTATTTAAAAAGATTATACTATTCTTAGAAAAAAGGATTCGATGATAAAAAGATTACTAATAATTGTAGCTATAGGTATTACTATGTCTGGGTGTTTTATGGCTCCACTAGCATTTATTGGGCCAGCGGCATCAGGTTTTAGTACGGCATCTTTGGTGCAGTCAGGCTTATCTGCAGGCGTAAACTATATAGTTAAACTAGAAACTGGAAAAACTATAACCGAACATGCTTTAGCGTCTGTAGGCAAAGAAGTCTTACAACAGTCATATCTTCCTAATACTGAGTATATGGTAAAACCAATTATACCAGAAAACAAACCATCTAAACGATAAGTTAATACAACTCAATTAATTCAATATGTTAAAAACAATTCTTATTATTGTCTTTTCTGTAACTGTTTGTGGAATATTATTTTTTCTATTAGTAAGGAAAATTATTAAAAAAAAATTAGATTATTTATTAACACAAAATAATAAAAAAAATTAATTTTTACTAAAGCAGCTTACAAAGTTTTTTAAATTCATCTTTACCTATGTCGAGGATCTTTTTTGATAATTCGTAGCTAAATCCTGCCCTAGCGAGAATGGAAATATCTTTTTTATAAAATATTGTTCTATTATTTTCTTCTCTATTTGGGCCAATTCTTCTTCTTTTGCATAGTTTAATAGCCGAAAAAAAATCAGGATCTGCCTCTTCCTCTTTTATTTTGGAAATGCTAGACTTTATATGCTTTGCATCAATACCCTTTTTAATCAAATTATATCTAATTTTATTTAGAGAGTAGCCTCTTCTTAAAAATGACTTTGATTTAGTGTCTGAAAAATATTCATCACTTAAAAATTTTTTTTCTTCTAATGCTGATATGACCTCATCTATTAAATTAAAAACTTCCTTTTTGCTTGATATTTTTTGTTTTACTTTAACAAGCTTCTTAAATAGATAAGTTCTTAATTGTTGCTTAGATGGGCTATATTTTTCCAAATAATTATATGCAAAATTTTCTATTTCTTCTATTGTAGTTTCTAAATCTTTCTTGTTTTTCATAGGATTCATTATATTATTCCTTTAAATTTATATGCCAATTCAATTAATAGATTATTTAACTTTTGAAAACATATATATGGGCGCTAATATTGTTCTCATACCATTTTGGCTGCTATTAATAATTGCGCCCAACTCAAATTTTACACAATTTTTTATAAACTCTATCATTTTACCACTTTTAATATCATCAGCATATATATTTGTTGTTCGTCAAATGTTGCTGTTAGATGAATCAATATTTGACATCTTTAATTTATACTTAAGTCTAGATAGCTTATATACTGTCTTTGCTACCGAAAGTTTTTTACTAATTTTTTGGTTACATTTCTTATCCATAAATCTTTTTTTAGGATCGTGGATGTCTAGAGATGCCATAAAATATAATATATCTCGTGGTATAGTTTTTGTTCCATTGGTTTTGATTTATTTTGCTGGACCTGTTGGGCTAGTGCTTTATTGGATAATAAGAATCTTTTTTGCAAAAAAACTTAGTTTTCATGATTAAAAATATTTTATGAAAGAACAAAAAAATTTTGTTAAAAATAATTATATTAAAAAATTATTTATAAAGATTTGCAGATTTTTGGGATATGAAATAATAGATCAAAGTAACTTTTATATACCTACTCAAGATAAAAGTATTAATGAAAATTTAAGCATTCAAGGAAAAAAATCTATCACCTTACCTCTTGGTGAAATTAAGATTACAAGAAAAATAAAGTCACTGACTGTAATTTTGAGATCTTGCACTAAGGTTAATATGTTAACACAAAGTAAAAAAAGATTGTTTGATCAAGATAAATCTGAATATACATTTAGATCTTTAAATTCAATAATCACATCACTTAAATTATCCTCAAATAATTTTCCAAAAATAAATTTTGATATAATCGTCGTTGATCATGGGTCTAAAGAAAATGATTTAAACCAGATGAAAAAACAATTAAAAAATTCAAACTTAAAAAACTCTATTGTTTCACTAAATGTAAATGATTTTTCAGCTGACGTTAAAAAACTTAACGCCAAAAACACTTTAGTTACGGAAAACCAAATATCTAATATGTGCAATATTTATAAATCTTTTTTACTTGCAAAAAATCAGTGTGAAGACCTAATTTATTTTGCTGAAGATGATTATCTGCATGAAAAAATTTCTATTAGTGAAATGATTTATTCTTATGAACGTTTGTCTTCACAATTAAACCGCGAGCTAGTACTTTGCCCAGCTGACTATCCATATTTATATACTAAATTAAATTCTACTAATATCTTTATGGGAACAAACAGACATTGGAGACAAGTAGATGAAACTTTATGTACCTTTTTAACTAGTAAATTATTGTTAGAAAGAAATTGGAATGAATTTATATCTATGTGTAAATTTGAACATTATCCTTTTGAACAGCCTCTACACAATATATATAAATCTGAATGCTGTTTATCCCCCATACCGTCTTTAGCTATACATTTAACGAATGTTAATTCCATTTTTGGCCTTTCTCCTAATGTTGATTGGACGCGCCTCTGGAATGAAAATAAAGATTATTAATTTTATTTTGTAAAACAGCCCTTATATACCTAGGTAGATAAAGGCTGTTTTTTATACTCTCGCTTACTTATTAAACATTTCTTTAAGCGCTTTTGCTGGCAAGAACTTTACTTTTTGCGAGGCAGCAATTTGTATTTGCTCCCCAGTTCTAGGGTTTCGTCCTACTCTAGCTTTTCTTTTAGCTACTTTGTAAGTACCAAAACCAGCAATTTTAACCTGCTCATCACCTTTTAAGCAGCTTAAAATAATTTCAGTAATTCCATCAAATTGACGCTCTGCATCAGCTTTGCTGAGATTCATTGAAGTTGATATTTTTGCAACTAGTTGTTTTTTGTTCATTTTAGCCCCTTTTTTGTGCTTTTTTTTACTTTTCCCATAAATATCATTAAAATCAACACTTTTTTTAGTATCTTTTAAAGATATCAACACAATATGTAGCCTTAATGCTAAAAAGCCTTGATTTTATTGGGTTTTTAAAGATTTTAAAATTATATTATTTTCTCATTAAAATAAGCCTAGCCCCTTTAAGTCGTTAAAAGTGACGAAAAACATAAGCGAAAACAACAAAAATAAACCGATTCGAAAAAAATTTTCCTGTGTTTTTTGACTTAAGGGCTTACCTAATACTTTTTCAAAAAAATAAAACATTAAATGACCTCCATCAAGCATGGGTATTGGAAATAAATTTATTAATCCTAAACTTATTGAAATATAAGCCATTATTCCTAAAAATGGGATAATACCATATTCAGCTACCTGGCCAGTAATTTGAGCAATTTTTATTGGCCCCCCTAATTGAGATGAATCTCCCTCACCAACTAACATTTTCCCTAAATAATTTAATGAAGTCGTAATAACAAATAAAACTTCTTTCACAGAATAATAAAATGCTTTACTAGGACCAAGATTTGTTTTTTTTATCTCATTATTTAATGGAGATAATTTAATACCTACCATTTTCCTTTTTGCTGGGTTTCCTAGTGAATCTTTACTTTCTACAGTGGTTGGTTCAATAAATATTGATATTTCTTGTGTGTTTCGCAAAACAATAAATTCAACAGATTTAGAAGTAGAAGCGTTAATAAATGTAGAAACCTCTAGTATACTTTCAACTTTATTACCATCTATAGATAAAATTACATCATTTTTTTTTAATCCAGCAGTAAATGCGGGGCTATTTTTTTGAACCTCATTTATTACAGCAGGGGTGAAATCTTTTCCAACAAACATGTTCATAAAAAAGAAAATAATTATTGCCAAAAAAAAGTTAGCTAATGGACCGGCAGCAACAATTAATGATCTTTGATATAAAGGCTTAAGTATAAATAATTTTTTTTGATCTTCTGTTGAATATTTTTTAATAATATTTCTCTGCTCAGCCTGACTAAAAACATTTCTGTCACCAAAAAATTTGACATAACCACCTAATGGAATCCAACAAATTTTCCATCGTGTTCCTTTTTTGTCTTCCCAACCAAAAATTTCTTTACCAAAACCTATTGAAAAATCTGTTATCCCAACACCAAATTTTTTTGCAAAATAATAGTGCCCATACTCGTGAATAAAAACTACTACTGTGATTAGTACAATAAATGGTATTATATAGCTCATTAATTCCAAGGTCCTTTTGTATGTTTTTCTTTTCTTTTTATTTTTTTGTTAAAAAACAATATCAAAATAACTCCAGAAATAAAACCACCTATATGAGCAGCATAAGCTACTCCCCCACCACTTGATATGAACTGAAGAATAAACCAAAAACCTAAAACATATAAAGCTCTGATTTTAATCAGCTGGCTAAAAAAACCAAATGGAATTAAAACTAAAACCTTAGCATTGGGATGATTTATTAAATAAGCTCCCAGGACTCCTCCTATAGCTCCACTAGCTCCAACCATTGGTACTTGGGAGTGGGTATTCATTAGAACTTGTGTCATTGCTGCGCCAGCACCAGATAAAAAATAAAAAATAAAAAATTTTGTAGATCCTAAATTATCTTCAATATTATCTGCAAAAATCCACATATAAAGCATATTCCCAATTAAATGCATAAAACCACCATGCATAAACATAGATGTAAAAATAGTTAACCAACCAGGTATTGCATATAAATCTATTGGAAGTTTATTATGATCCATTAAAACTGATGGTATTAATCCATAAGAATAAAATAGTTCTCCAGTTTTATAAGATTCTGACCCAAGCTGCATTAGGAAAATTAAAACACACAAACCTATTATAAAGTAAGTTATAATTGGTTTTCCTGAGGTTGGATTATCGTCCTTTAAAGGAATCATAACTCATTATAACAAGCGCAGGACCAACAGTAGCCATTAAAAAAGATAAAAATAACAATGATTGTTTAATAAAAGTAGGAAAAAAATCTATAGGCAGCATAATTCCTACTAGTAAACTCTTAGAAAAATCTGGAGAAGGAAATAAAAGGAATCCTCCAGTTAATCCTAAAATTACTGATATATACGCAGTTTTTTCATTAAGCTGCTTGTTATAAAAGCTATAAAAGACTGTTAATACAAAAGCACAGCAGAATAGATCTGCTAATAAGAATAAATATAAAACACTAAACCCCTTTGAAGCAATAACAAAAGATACAATAGATAAAGCTATAATAAAATACTTAGAAATTTTCAAATAGTTAGTTTTTTTTGTAAAGCCAAATGTAGCCTTAGCATCTACAATGATTAAGCTAGATATAGCATTTATTAAAGTATCAACGGTACTTATAGTTAGCGAAAGTCCTAAGATTATTATTACTAGAGACAAAAGTTCAGTTTGATCTGTTAATAACAAAGAGAAAAATCCTAAATCAGGTATAACATCAGGGTTTACCGATACTGCAACCAGACCACTAAACCCCATAAAAAAAATAATTGGAATTATTATAATAAAAGAAATTAATAAACTTTTTTTTAAAATTTCTTCATTTTTAGCTGCATAAATTCTCTGCCAATTGCCTTGATGAAAAAGATTTGTTGCTGCAACCGCGATAAAAAATGTTAAGCCAGATGTATAATTTGGGATATAACTCTTGCTTAATAATTGAGGATTTTTTTTATTAATGAATTCAAAAGAAAATTGATCTCCTGTAAATAAAAATAAATAAAAAATAGAAATTAAAAATAAAACTAAAATTATTATTGATTGTATTGTGTCAGTAAAAATAGATGCTCTTAATCCTCCATAAAGTGTATATGTTAGTGTTCCAGTTAAAATTATTGAAGAAGTTATCCATAAATCAGTTCCAGAAATAAAATTAATTAGCATTGCTACTGCAGTAACTTCAGCGCATAAAAATATAAACATATAAAATATGCTCATAAATAAAATTA
>Ga0114993_10007052_pt1 | contig 10452 bp, 11 predicted proteins | sample ArcticOcean_MG_C_FD_87042 | JGI IMG/M metagenome (GOLD analysis project Ga0114993, IMG submission 87042) | Marine microbial communities from western Arctic Ocean - ArcticOcean_MG_CB2_150 | ecosystem: Environmental > Aquatic > Marine > Oceanic | place: Arctic Ocean: Canada Basin | collected...
CCACAGCCATACACATCTGAGCCAGAGCGAGTGGGTCGTTCTGTCAGATCTGTGTGGGCAACCCTGGCTCGACGGCAAACCCGGCTACGAACCGCCGGACGATCTCCCGTGGGAGTCGCACGCAAAGCGGTCGTAGCCAGAATCTGCCGTTGCTACGTGAGGCCCAGCATTTTCTCAGCACGACCCGAACAAATCTGCACGAGTGTCTCCGCATCGACAGGTAGCACCGCTGTTTTGACACGTGCCGCACTTGGATAGGAGAACGGAGTGTGTGTACCGAAGACCAGGTGACGGGCGCCGCCCTGGTCGATGAACTCAGCTAGGTCACGCATATTCGATACGCTGGTATGCAGCTTGTAGTGGACTTCTGACAGAGACAGATCGTAGAACCAATTCGCGCCACGCAGATCCTGCCTCTTCCAAAGAGCCGAGCCCTGGATGCCCCGGGCATTGGTGACGACGATGGTCGCGTTTGGTACTGCAGCGATCATGTCTGCCACCTCGGCCAGATCGAGGGTGCGTCCCGGATCCATCCAGTGTCGCTGCCGCGCGTCTTCCAGGCGGTGCGGTAGAAATACGGGCAAGTTGCGTTCGGCACACAGATGGGCGACACGAATCGCCTCAGGATCGTTGGCAGGGTAGTCGTGGTAACATGGGAAGAGACGCACGACTTTGAATCCAAGATCTTCGTGGCAGCGAAGCAGATCCTGTTCCCAGTGGGGGAAACGCGGATTGATCGTTGCTATGGGCAGCAGGCGATCGGCGTAGGACTCGACGGACTGTGCGAGCCGTTCATTGGTGTGCTGCACATTGCGTTGAAAGGCAGCTTCGATCTGGGAGACGGCGGCGCGTTGAATGCCGGCGCGTTCGAGACGGGTGAGCAGGCTGGCTGGATCGTTGTCGCGCAGATCGCGGAAAGGCCAGGTGCCGAGCCAGGCATTGAGATCGATGAAGTTCATACGGCCACCTTCTCGGCAGCATGTAGCGGTGTCGTACCCTGGGCGGCGAGGATTGCCTCGGCATTGCCAAAAAAGATGGAGCGTTTTGCCTCGTCAGTGAGTGTCGCGTCGATCACCTTGCCCACACTGCCACACATGGTGCCATCCGTACCGAACAACACACGTTCGGCGCCCATGTCCTGAACGGCTTGCTCGACCTGGCCGTCGTCGAGATTACTGCCACTCACGTCGCAGTAGAGATGCTCTGATGTGTCCCGCATCCAACGGATCGATTGCTCCCAGTCTCCCCCTCCACCGATATGTGCATGGATGAGCATTGCCTCAGGGTAGTGTTCATTCAGGTTGGCAAAGTGTCGGCCATTCGAGATCAAAGGTTGACGATCGAGGTGCTCGCGAGCTTCAATGAATCCGGCGTGTTCGAGAATCGGCACGCGTCGCTCGATGGCCAGTTCAATGACGGGATACACGGCGGGATCGTCGATCTTGTATTGGTTATACAGTTTCAGGCCGATCATCCCCGCGTCCAGGCAGCGCTTCACCTCGTCGAGGGCGACCTGATACTGACCGGGGATCACGAAACACATACCGCGGATGCGGTCGGGGTAGCGTTGGACGGCTCGCAAGACAGAGTCGTTGCGAATGCGGATATCCTCGATGTCGGCGATGACGCCACCCGTGATGGGAGCGGAACACCAATACTCGCTGATGCCCAACATCGTACCCGCTGTGATCAGTTGCTCAGTGGAGGCTCGTTCTTCTGCCTCCGTTGCCATGTTCCACACATGACAGTGCATGTCGATCTTCGGATACTGAAGCCACTCGTCGTAGTCGATGCTCACGTTGTCCGTCTTTTTGTGTGAGTGAGGCGGTGTGCACAAGGTTACGGATGTGTCGCTGCGGTGAAGGCTCGCTCGGACCGGGCCCTCACATGATGTATCTTGATGCTGGAATGACATTCTGCGAATCGCCCACCTCGGCCCAAACCATTGGAAAATCTACATGCTGTCCCGTGAACAAATAGAGACATTTGAGGATCAGGGCTATCTCGTTCTCGAAGATGCCCTAACACCCGAGCAGCTGTCGAGTCTCGATACGCACGTGCGGCAGATCGCCGCAGGAGAAACGAATTTTCCACCGGCTCATCTGGAATACGAACCGGGTGCTGAGGATCGCCGCATGGAGAGTTTGCGCAAGATCAATCAATGCTGCATCCACGATCAATTCTTCGTCGATCATGCGCAACACCCCAAGCTACTGGCGGCGGCAGTGGATCTACTTGGTCCGGATGTGAAGCTCTTCGGTGATCAGCTCTTCATGAAACCACCCGGTGGGATCGAGAAAACCTACCACCAGGATTCGCCCTACTTCACCATCGAGCCGATGGCGATGGTGACAGCGTGGGTGGCCATTGATGATGTGACTGAAGAGAATGGTTGCATGCGGGTGATTCCGGGAAGTCACAAGAGAGGCGCGCTCGATCACAGCGAAGCCTGGATGGTTGGCGATCGTCAGGATATGAAGGTGCCTGATGCGGCGATGGATCTGACCAAGGAACACCCGATTGTGATGACTGCCGGATCCTGTTCGCTGCATCACAGTTTGCTGTTGCATAGGTCAGGTGCCAATACGTCGGACAGATTTCGCCGTGGTTTGGCAACGCACTATATGACGGCCAAATCACGATGGATAGGTGATCCTGACAAACAGCCCGAGTATCAGCTGCTGGCTGGCCAAGCGCACGAAGGCTGCGTCTGACGTCCTATCGCGAAGAACTGTCGAGGACGCGCGTGATCGCATCTCGCAGAATTTGCTCGGCCCCGCCCGAGACGAAGGCATCCTTCGGTTCGTAGCCACCTTCGGCGAAGGAGCTCGCCAAAGTGATATAGCCGGTGCCCAAATCGCCATAACCAGCAACGGCGACAAAGGCATCGGGCCGCGCCGCCTGCGCATGTAGTTGATACTCGATGAAGGTCTCGCCCGGCAGATGGACGATGGCCGTCTGTTCGTTGAGATGCAGGCACGTGACAGGGATAGGTCGATTTTGACGGCGTAGATACGTCAGCATGAGAGCTGCCTTGCTGTGTACTTTGGCGCGGTCGCCGCCAGCATCCCTGATCTCGGCCAACAGTGTTTCCTCCGTCAGATCTTCTCTTGCGGGCAGGCAAGTGGGCTCCACCGTCCAGTCGAGACGCTCGAGGGGTTGCCGTTGTGCCGCTTCTTCAGCTTCGACCATGGCCGCGTGAATCCGCTCGCTGAAGAGCTGTCGATTGTCATCGACGCCGTCATTGTATTTCCCCGCCGTGATATTGCCGCCACAACCTGTGAAGTAGATGTGGGGGATACCGGACTCTTGCCGACGACGATTGCGCGCCAGGCCGACGAATTCGGGTGTGACGACGCCGGTGCCATCCATGCTCGTGGGGTGAACGGCATAGTAGTGCAGGATGGCGAGGGTCGTCTCACCGTGGTAGAAGCCGATCGTCTTCAGCATGGGATCGATAACACCCTCGGGCGCGGCACGCACCTCGGGGTCAGCGCACTTGGTCCAGCGGACGGCGGCGACCTTGCCATCGGCGCCCATCACTCTGCGGTTGGAAGCGATACGATCCACCTTGGCCGCACCGACGGCGATGTCGGTGCAGGGGACGAGGTCCGCCATCGCTGCAGCCGCTGCCGCTGCCGCCTGGGCACGCACCTTCTCGGCCCAATCGCCTGACATGATCACATCGGGGCAGCCATGTTCGTCGAGAATGTCCTGGGCATCGCGATCGGGCCAGGGCGTGTCATGGGCGTGAATACAGTGAACGGCGACACGATCTGCCTCGGTGCCCACCGCTGCGGCAAGTTCCTGGCGCCAGCGGTCGTAATCACCATTGCTCAATTCCGCCCAATCCAGGGCGCACAATACGATAGGTGCCTGACCCTCTTCAACGAGAATGACCCCTAAGGCGGCGAGTGGATCTTCCACCGCCTTGGCAGGTGGATACCAACCGGCACAGAGGGGAAATCCGAGGGGAGGTGTGATGTCCGATTGGAAGGTGGTCAGCTGGATCATTGTTCTGCCTGCGAAGTGGGTAAAGGGAACAGGGCGGAATACTACTCGCCGGTGACTGGGCGATCCAGAAACATCTCGCCTTCAAAGGGCAGTGGTTCACTTGGACGGGGATAACGGATCTGCGTCGGCGTCTCGTCCAGTGCCGCTGCCCAGGCAGCGTGCCAGTCTTCAAAGGTGGTTTCTGAGCCAGGATCGCGACGGCTGCGTGCGATGAGACTGGGCCACTCGGGTCGGGGCGAAGGTTCACCCGTCTTTTGATAGCGCAGGTCCATACTCCAGCGCACGGCGTTCGTATTGTTGGGTCCGGAGCCGTGGGGTGTCAGCTTGTGCATGATCAGCACATCCCCCTTCTGCATGGGCAGCCAGATCGGCCTCGTGTCGGGCAGGTCCTTGCTATAGCTCCAGAAGACCGTGCGTTGCTGATGTATTGAGGGTTGAACCTGTAAGCAGCCGTTCTCTTCGGTCGCCTTCACGAGAGGCAGCCAGACCGTCACTTGTAGAATGTCTTTAGCGTCCATGGTCGTAAACACGGCGTCCTGGTGAAAGGCAACGTCTGTTCCCGGCAATTTCGGCCGAACATGCGATACAGGATTGCAGGAGATCTCCGCGCCGATGAATGGCTCGATTACATCGACGAGTCTCTGGTTGCGGAGAAAATCGAAGGTAGCTCGGCGACGCGTATTGCCGATGTCGGGTACGCCGTCGACCTGCTCACATTCATCCGCTAAACGTGCCAGACGCGTCTTGAAGGGCTCTCTCTCATGGAGAGAGGTAATCTTGCCCTGGGTGTGCAGGTCGCGAGCGATCTCATCTACGATGAGATCGTGTTCCTGAATCAGTGGTGCGAGATCGCCATTCGTGAGGGCGCCCTTGATGACGACGTAGCCTTCTTTCTCATAGAAAGCCACCTGCTCATCTGTCACAGTCACAATCATCTCCTGTTATCTGATTCACTGTCAGGACCTTAAGCCACTATGCCGGCGGTGGATTTGCTCGCGCGTGACGTGCTGGTCAGAGAGGTGAGGGCCGGCGTGAGGCACTGCGGAATGCTGCTCATGCAAAACAGGTTGGTTTGCCAGATGAGTTTGAATACGCGGCGGTAGTTTTTGAACAACATGGTAGGATGGGGTTTAGACCGGGCGCCCTGTTTCCGTGGGTGGTTGGAAATGGGCGGGTCTAAAGAAAACGATTGTCTAGCTGGTGATCCCCATCCGGCGCGCCAGCTTAAGAGCGTTGTCAGGCGGTAAATGTAGACTCCGCTGGTCACCTGGTGGCCGTCGGCGTCGCGCCCATCCCATTAAACGCGTGTATCCCCTCCAAGCCCGATGCAGCCAAGGGGGCCCATGCATGGCCCCACTCGGCGATGTATCTGCGGGCGTTGCCGTCGTCACGAAGATGGAAGTTGTAGAGCACGTCGTCAGGTAGCGAGCGTCGATGCTCTCGGCAGAAGCAGGGATCACAACATCTCGCGGTGCGTACGCCATCGATGACTGCTATCCGAAAAAAGTTCAAGAGGCAGGCTTGTAGGTCCAGCTCTGCAGCCGGCGATGCGTACAGATATTTTCCCCAGTGAAGCCTGCAGGATAAGACTCTTTCGTCCAAGACTGAGCCGCAAAGCAGTCGTCTGATGCTACCTCAGGCAGAGGAGCGGCTGGGTGGAACGTCAGATCGCCGGATGTTGGGATCGAACCCTGCAGCATCTTGGCGAACGCCAGATACGCTGAGGCCAAAGGGATGCTCGTGTCTGCAAGACCAAGCTCGCAGGGCGACTGCTGTGAGAAATCAAGCTCTCGGTCGATCTCGGCGATGCGACCCATCAGCGCATCAATCGACACAACGACGGCTTGTTTCAGGGCGCGCGATTCAAGAACTGGACCCAGCGGAGCGCGCAGAGGCAGCGAGTCCGGAAGTATGTGGTACGTGGAATGAAACTTCAGAGCATATGTCATCAACGCAAACATCTCGCAAGGCGAAACAGTCACGTCGCCGGCTTGTCGCCAGGAGATTTTCTCGTCGACTTGCTGGAGTAGCTCACAGAACATCGCCCAAGGGATAGATCTCGGCGGCTTACTGCGGTAGGGCTGGGCGATGTCGGAGGTTGAGAGGAACTCTGTATCACCCTTATCCAGGACATGGTCGAGGAAATCTTCGAATTCGCCGAACAGGCTGGCTGTGATTTCTGCCGGATACAGAGATTCCTGCGGTACGACCCAGGGCGTGTGAATATCGTAGCTCTTGTAGATCTCATTTTTGGAGACCCAGGAGGCGATGGTATTGTTGTAGGCGAATTTGTAGGGATGATTAAAGAGCTTAATTACTCCGTTGGGGCCCTTGGCTTTCTGCTGTTCATATAATCGGTCAAACTTATCTGTCAGGTTTTGAAAGCGGTCTGCATGGGGAGGAGATTCGATGCCCATCATGGGGCCGGTGTAGCACAGGGATCCGGTATACCAGCTGAACGGCACGCCAGCCCTTTCTGGTAAATCAGAGAACCCCAATGTGTCGATCCCCAGACAACGCAACGCGTAGATGAGTTGCGGTGCTTTGGTGAATTCGGTGACATAGTATGCTGGTCGTCTCCCAAAGATGTCTTCGATGTCGACAATACCCTTGGCCTCCGTGCGCATGAGTTTTTCAACAGCCGAATCCCATGGTTCATCTTCGCATAGGCTGCCAAGAAACGGATATGCGCCATGGGTATTGCTGTGATAGCCGATTTCATGCTGGCTCAAAGCAGCAAGTACTTCGCAACGCTGATTGTCCCGCAGGTATCTGGCGAATTCACCGGTCAGATGAAAGCTGCCGGTGATGTGTCGTTCGGTAAGAATGCCCGCGATTCTCGTTAGAATTTCGTCGTGTGCGGGTGTGACGAATTCTTCCGTTGCGAACGATATGAAGAGTTTGACCATCGCTTCACGCACTCGCCCCACGTCCACGGTTGCTCAACAGCATCGCCTTGGTCTCGTGTGTCAGTCGAATGTGCGGCGGCGACATACCCGGCAGCAATTCACTCGGCTCGCTGTCCACACGCGCCAGCGGATGGAGCTTTGTGAGCGCCGGGTTCGCGGCGTAGTCCTTGTCCTCCCGCGGCTCGTTGAACCAGCACGGCGAGAACTCCAGGATGCGCTTCTGCCGCGCAGTGAGTTCGGGGTCGTTGGTGTCGTAGCCCACGTCGCCGTGGTGCATACCGAAAGGGACATACTTGTAGAAGAGCGTGCGGCGCTCGCCACTCCCCGCCCACGGAATGGTACCGTGTTTGAGTTTCTCACTGAATAGAATGCAATCCCCCGCCTTGGCCTCGATGCGGTGCACCGGCACATCTCCATCCCAGTTCGGCAGCTTCGACGTCCACTGTGTGTCGCACCAGTTCCACCGCCAGTCGCCGTCGATGTCCAACAGCTTCTGCTCATTGGCCGGCTTGTGTGTGCCAGCAACACACCCGAAACCCCCGTCATTGGGTCCCACGGTCTTGAGTTCATACACGCACGTGATATGAAAGCTGCTCGGGCCGCCGTGGAGCCCGCCGCCAATGTCGGCGCCGTCTGTCGGGTTCCGACCGGGCTTGTAATGCACATTGTCATGATCTAGCCGGAACAAGGGGCGAAGCTCTGCCGGCATGTGTGCTGGGGCATGGCCCCACGACGGGTCGCCGAGAATCTCTTCCATGATGGGCAGCATGGTCTGGTTGTCGATCAGGTCCATGTAGGCCTTGTTCCAGAACCTTCTCCCCATGTAGGTGTTGCTGTGCCGGTCGGTTGTCATACTCTTGTCGCGCCCGCCGATGTAGAAGCGGTTCTGTTTGTCGGTCCCCGCTACGGACAGGGTCTCGTCCCGCTCAAGCACGTGCTGGTCGTAGGCTTGATTGAGCTCGTCCAGCTGCTGTTGATTGAGAACATCGGGTACGACGATGTAGCCTTGTCGTGCGAACTCGGTGCGCATCGCGTCGTCCATATTTCGCCTTTTTAGACCTTTCGCATGTAAGCCATATCTGTAGTTCAGTGTTTCATATACAAAATGAGAGAGCTGATGGACAGACAGATAGTTGTCGAGCCAATGACATCGCCCACGTCCGGGATTCAGGAGGCCATCGATTTACTGCCGCAACTAGGCGGCCGTGTGCACATTCCCGCTGGCAGGTGGCATCTGTCGAGATCGATACGTCTGCCCTCACGTGTCAGCCTGGTTGGCGCTGGACCGGCAACGGTGCTCCACATCTCACGACTCAAGGTCGCGCGTCTGGCGACGGCTGTCCGTAAGGGGGGCAGGGGGCTGACGCTGAAAGGGAAAGTGCCTTATCGAGTCGGACAGGAGATCGGCATTTCGGATGAGGTGCTCAACGGCTGGTGGGGGACCCACGGGATCGTCGAGGCAATCAATGGCCATCGAGTCCGCATGAGCGCCAGGTTCAACCGGGGTCTGTCCGTTGCCGACGACGCCAAGGCGGTCAGTCTCTTTCCGGCCGTCACGGGGGATGGAGCGACCGACGTCGACCTCGCTAACTTCACGATTCGCGGACCCACGGGCTACAAGGGCAAGTGGTGGGACTTCACCTACAGTGCGATTCACCTGGTATCGTGCCAGCGTGTCCGCATCTCAAATGTGACCGTCTTTGAATGGCCCAGTGATGGCATCGGCGTCCAGCGGGGTGCAGACGTGCAGGTGAGCCAATGCCAGTCCCACGGATGCCGCGGGCACGGTTTTCATCCAGGGACCGGGCTGGCACGAAGTGTCTGGTCGCACAACATCGGCAAGGGCAATGGCGGCGACGGGTTCTTCTTCTGTGCTCGCGTGCATCATTCGACATGCAGCGACAGCGTCTTTTCGGAGAATGGCTTGGCCGGAATCGGTGGCGTCGCTCGGGGCGGGGACCATCACAACATCATCAGTAACAATGTCTGCTCGTACAACCAGAAGTGGGGCATCGAGGCAACACGCGGTGATGAGCAGATCATTACGGGCAATTTGCTTCTCAGCAATTCACAGGAGCAGGCGGGAGAGTTTCCGGGGATTCGACTACACGATATGGAACGAAATGTGGTGACGAGCAATCGGCTGGCAGACGACCAGGACGAGCCAACGCAGACTCAGGGAATCGTCGAAAGCGGCGCCACGGACTACAATCTCATCAGCAACAATCTCTGTACAGGGATGAAGCAGGGCGTGGTCGTCGTCGGGGCACATTCCAGAGCGGAGGGAAACCTGACATGACACAGACACATGGTGCCAGATCAGGCCGTTGGGTGCCAGCGGGCCGAAGCTCCAACAACACCTTGCCGTGGCGGCCCTCAGGCGAAGCAGGAGAACGCCTCATCCGTGTCGGCGAGATCACCATTGTACCAGGCTTCGAAGAACGTGTGGCGTTCGCGAATCTTCGGCATGTCTCAAAGAGCCACAGATTCTTATTCTAGGAACCTATGATACTGGACATCAAAAAAAATCGTTGGCTGCTGTTGGCAATAGCCGCCTTGATCAGTGCCTGTGGAAGTGACTCCTCATCACCCGTTTCGTCGATGCCCGCAGCTGTATGGACAGGAGAGGTCCGAATCCTCGATGCGACGGGCGGCGGTGTGCCCGGGTTGCTGGTGCAGGTCGACTACTCGACACAGGACTTGCCGAAAAAGCGCACGGATGTGGTCGACGTGAATTCTACGCAGGTCAGCGTCTACACTGACCATGATGGAATCGCTCGGCCTGAAACGGCGGATCTGGGTGAATTGTGGATCCATCATTTCCGCGTGTTAGCAGATGAAGAGGTCCTGCATGAGCAAATGCTGACTGCGACAGATGAGCAGAGTTTAGGTGAGCTCGACGCGGCGTCCTATCTGTTTCGCTTCGATCTGTCTGTGGACTACGAGATCTCCGCAGGGCGTGACAGCATCGCAACGGCATCGGTGATCGGCTCATGGCGAACGGCCTTTGTTGAGGACCGGATCAATTTTGGTCGGACCCTCACGTATGACGCGAATGGCAGATTCAGTGGCGCTCTGACGCAGGATGGGGATCAGTTTTTCATTCAAGGCACCTGGGTCGTACGCAATCTGATTCTGACGACGACTTTTGTTTTCAATGGCCAATCTGAGCGGCACAGCACGCGCTTCGACGTGAGTGGTTCGACGATGACGACGAGGGGCATTCCGGCGGGCACGCTACGGCACTGGGCGAAGCAGTAGCAGTGGGCAAGGCAATAGCGATGGGCGAATCAGCCGAGCAGTTGCCGGAGCGATGACAACGGGCATCACAGTCTCCGCCTGGGCCCGATCCGCTGATGGACGTGGTGAAGCGATCCAGGCACTGGTGTCCAAGTGGCGTTTACCCGATCACTGGCCGGGCTTCGCCGCCGTCGATGCAGCGAACACGGAAGGTCTGCCGACACGCGGCTATTTTGGCGCTGTTTGCGATGGTCGCTACGTCTACTTCGTCCCTGAGCAGCATGGTGAG
>Ga0114993_10007053_pt1 | contig 10452 bp, 12 predicted proteins | sample ArcticOcean_MG_C_FD_87042 | JGI IMG/M metagenome (GOLD analysis project Ga0114993, IMG submission 87042) | Marine microbial communities from western Arctic Ocean - ArcticOcean_MG_CB2_150 | ecosystem: Environmental > Aquatic > Marine > Oceanic | place: Arctic Ocean: Canada Basin | collected...
AAATCAAATAAAACCTATTACAACTTGCTTAGTAAATGGTTCAAGAAAACTGGATGCCCAATTTTATTGAACACTAGCTTCAATGATAGAGAACCTATATGTGAAACCCCGGAACATGCAGTAGCGTGTTTTAAAAAAACAGAAATAGATTATTTATATTTCGCTGACCATAATATTCTAGCATGCAAATGAACACCACAAAAAAAGTCCTTAAAAGCTGGGGTCATGAACTTTGGATCGTTAACAACGAGAAAGAAAATTATTGTGGCAAAATACTCTACATTAAACCTGCGTGTTCCACATCAATGCATTTTCACTCCAACAAGCATGAAGCTTTCTACGTGCTAGAAGGGGAACTAGAAGTGGAAACGGTAGACACTGACAATGCCGAAAAAAGTTCCTTCTTTCTCAAAGAGGGAGATTCTTTTGTTATTGATAAGCTCGTGCCCCATAGCTTAAAAGCTAATGGAGTGCCAGTAAAGTTTATTGAGATAAGCACTTTCCATGAAGACATCGACAGCTATCGTGTTTGGAAATGAAACTTTTTATTAACGAGCTTCAAGAAAATTGGATTTGCAACAGAATTAAATCCGAATTCGAAAAATGTCACGGTATCTATCGTGACGACTATCTAGAAAAAGAGGCGGGGGAAAGCGATACGCTTTGGATTCTTTTTAATTGGGGGTGGATGGAAATACCGCCTTACTATTTAGAGTCTAGAAAAGTAATACTTACTGTTCACCACATAGACCCCCACAAGGTGAACACAAGTGAGTTTCTTATTCGTGATAATTACGTTGATATCTATCATGTCCCGAATTCTAAAGTGATAGAACGTTTCCCCAAAGAGATAGACAGAGATAAAATTAAAGTTTTACCCTATTGGTACGATAAAGATGTTTGGAGCCCACACGACCACATTAAGAAACCCGATACCGAAGAAACTTTATACATAGGAAGCTTTCAAAGAGACACCGAGGGTTTTGACTTGAGCTCCCCAAAACTTTCTAAAGGGCCAGACTTGTTTTGTGATATTGTTGAGGAGCTTCACCGAAATTATAAAAAGTGTGAAGTTATATTAGCTGGGCACAGAAGGCATTACGTAATAAGGAGGCTCGAAAAAGCTGGCATTCCATATAGCTATCGTGAGATGGCCCACGTTGACACCATGAATGATTTATACAATGCGATAGATTTATATCTTGTAACGTCTCGCCACGAAGGGGGGCCACAGGCTTTACTGGAAGCGTCAGCTACAAAGACTCCAATTCTTTCTACCGACGTTGGCATGGCGAACCAAATTCTCCATGAAGATTGCATAATAGATTTTAATATGAATAGTTTTGTTGAGGCTATCAAAAATGAAAAATATAAATCTCAAATAGAATATAATTTTGACAAGGTTTCCTCCTTCGAATTGCTACAACTCTACCCCAAATACATAGAACTTTTCAAATCATGAAAATTTTTTTTTCAGAAAACCAAAAAATAATCCGAAGGGGTACCTAGTCTTTCAGTGGACTATACATGAAAAATAAAGCTCAGAAAAAATACAGCGAAAGCGAAAAAGGAAAAGCGGCCCTCTCGCGCGCGCAAAAGAAATACGACGAAGAAAACATAGAAAAGCGACGAGAACAGAAAAGAAACTACATGCGCCGCAAAAGGTCGGAAAATCCCAATTACTGCAAGTGGAAGTAAATATTTATGATACATATATCATTTGAATTCAAAAATGAAGCTTGGGGTGGTGCAAACCAGTTCTTAAAAAGCCTCAGGAACGAACTTACGAAATTAGGCGCTCACACAGACAAACCTAACGAAGCCTCTCATGTATTATTCAATAGTCACCACAATACGGAAATCATACAAAGACTTAAAACAGAATTACCTCATTTAAAATTTATCCACAGGGTCGATGGACCGATGAAACTCTATAATTCGCCTGAAGACAAAAGAGATGATTTAGTTCGCGAGGCAAACAATTTAATTGCCGACGCTACAATTTTCCAGAGTCATTGGTCTAAGAAAACGAATATCGAAGATGGAATAAAAGTCGATAAGCCGAATACTGTCCTTTATAACGCTTCTGACCCGGTGGTATTTTATCCTCCGCCGCCGAAAATAGGGAAAAAAGAAAACGTAAAACTCATATCCTCCTCTTTTTCCACCAACGTAAATAAAGGCTTCCAATTTTATAAATATTTAGAGTCTAACTTAGACTTCACTGGCAGTAAACCGTCATATGAATACAGTTTCGTGGGCAGAACCCCATTTCCTTTCCGCGTAATAAAAGACCTAGGCTGTTTAGATAGTCCCGAAGTGGCTAAAACCTTAAGAGCGTCTGACATATATATAACCGCTAGCACCAATGACCCATGCTCCAACTCTTTAATAGAAGCTATATCGTGTAGGAGACCTTGTTTAGCCCTGAAAAGTGGCGGTCATACAGAAATAATAAAAAACACGAAATCTGGCCTAACATTTGAAGGGGTCAACGATTTCTGGCAAAAGCTTAAAGAGGTTATAGAAAATTATGACGACATTGAAGCAGGCATGAAGCCTTTCAATATGTCCGATACGGCTAAAAACTACGTTTCTTTTATAGAAAATGTCTGAAAAAACAATTATTAGGTGTGTGGCTTTCATAGAAATGGAAGCCGATGAGTACGAATCTCAAGATATCCTCAATAAAATTATTGGAAAAAGCACCCCTTTAGACGATAAAATTACAATAAGGGTAGAGGAAATCCTTACGATCACAACTTTCCCGGGAAAACATAAAGAAGTTAATGAAAAAGAAGTTGCCCCTAACGCATGAACAACAAATAGAGGACCTGTTATACGAATCACTCATAGGTTTGTATAACCCTATTATATTGAATGGGGAAGTGTATAAAGATTCTCACCGTAGGAAATTTTGTGATCAACATCAACGATTTGATTTCATTAACTTTAAAGGTAAAAGAGTGTTGGACGTAGGCTGTTATAATGGCTACACAGCTTTTGAAGCTATCAATAGGGGCGCTGTTTCTTACGTGGGGGTAGATAACAATACAGAATCTGATGGGATAGGAAGGATTTTAGACATAGCGGAAATAGTAAAAGAAAGCAATGAATTAAACAGTGTTTCTTTTATAGAAGGAGATCTTGAAGAACTGGATGATTTAGTAGATGTTGAAGATTTTGATATTGTAGCTATTTTATCCATCAGTGGGGCTTCTAATTTGTTTTTTTTATTGCTTGGCCACACAGATGCAAGATTTAAAACAAACGACGTAGTACACCATAGGAAACTCCCTTCTTGGTACGAATTCATTAAGAGCAAAACGGTTTATATAGAGCCTATTAACCATCCAAGAGGTCGCCGCGACAAGGTCGAGCCTGACCCCCCCTTTACTAGAGAGGAATGGATTGACATGGTTGAAAAGGCTTCGGGAAATCCTTTCGATGTCGGGTTGGAGCTTTTAGCTTTCACGGACTATCAAGATAGGCCTTTGATTAAATTAACTTGCCCACCCGCGAAAACAAAAAAGAAGATAAAAAAGAAAACAAAAAAGAAAAGAAAAAATAAACCGTTAACAAGCAGCTGGAATTCATGGACCGAACATTGAAGATAGCTGAAATAAACCCGGGTATAATTTCCATACCACCTAAAAAATGGGGGGCGATAGAAGAGATTATATGGCAGTATAAAATAAATTTTGAAAAACTCGGCCATACTGTAGACATAAAGTATTCTGACGAATTGTCAGCGGACGACGACTATGACCTAATTCACCTTCATGTAGGCAGGTTAGCTGTAGAATCTGATCATCTTGAAGGGGGTCTTATCCATAGACAGGTTCCTTATATTTTCACAATGCACGATGTTCACTCTCATCTTGGCGGAAGAAGGAGCAAGGCATATATACACAATGAATACGCCATTAAGGGTTCAGAGTTTTCTACCGTCGGGTGCAAAATGTTTAGAGACGTTTTTCCTTCTTCGTGCAGAAATAAATTAGAATGGCTGCTCCATGGAGTAGACACTGATTTTTTTAAACCGCCGGACGTAAGGGAGTCTCGTTTTTCTGGGCAACACAGGCTTCTTTGTGTCGGAATGAAAGAGCCTAGAAAACAGTTTCATTTGGCTATTGAGGCAGCTCAAATGTTAGACCTGCCAATTACTATAGTTGGCCCAGAGCATGACCATTGCAAGGAATATGCTCTCAGACATTTTTATAACAGTAAATACGACAAATTAACCTTAATAGAAGACTCTAACAAAAACAAGCTTAGGGAAATCCACAACACCCACGACATACTCGTTCACCCTTCTCTTTGCGAAACCGGGAATCCTTGTTTGGCGGTAATGGAGGCGATGAGCTCTGGCCTTCCTGTAGTAGGAACTAATATGGATGATTATTATAATGATCACCAAGACGGATTTCCCGATTTTTCGACCATCCCGGGCTTTATAAATTGCATTAATGATGCTGAAGATATAGCCAAAAGAATTAAAATCTTAATTGAAGATTATGATAACCGGTCAAAAGCAGCTAGGGATTTCGCCCTAGAGCACAGCTGGCCCAAAGTATGTAAAAGAATTTTAGATATTTTTGAAAAGCGAAAGTCTGAAGACTATAATAAATCAAGGAGCTCTAGTTTGTTTGATCAAATTTTGGCCCGCGCCAAGTATATGGATGAAAAAGAACATGAAGAAAAACTTCAAAAATTAGGTCGACCTCATCATTCGATTCCCCAATCGATGGGTAAGAGTTGGTTGACTTTTCATTTAGAAGTTTTAAGAAAAGAGCTTAATATTTGAAATATGTTTAATATGTTTAGGAGATTGTTCAGTAGGAAAAGAGAATGCCCCGAATGTGGCTTTCAAGGCGCGTCGAGAGATTTCAAAAGAGTAATCTCGACAAGTAAAAGAATTATGGCTTCGAGCGGAACAGCAGGAACCGCCGGTGTGTCTTCCACATCCGGTACTTCCGACGTTACTACTTCAAGTCCTAGTGCCCCAGATAACAGTAGCTCTGGTACTGATAGTACCTCAGGCGCTGATAGCTCCTCTGGAGCTCCAATTGCCCCTAGTGGTGGCGATAGCTCTTCTGGAAACGACGGAACCTCTGGTACCGTTGCTCCTCCAAGTGCTGTCCCTCCCGCTGGAGACGATGGAACTTCTGGAGACGATGGCAGTTCTGGTGTCGATGGGACATCTGGAGAGAAGTAGGCAAAGTAAAATTTGATTTTCTTTGCTTGGTATGCTATTTTAAACAGGAAATAGCAAAGTTATTTTTGCGCCCAAGCTGATGAAGAAAGAGGTCAAAACCTTACTACTCTATCCTCCAGAACAAAACTGGCCAGATACAATGTGCAAACCAAATGGTTCGCTGGCCTATCCCTACTTGGCGGGGGCACTACGAGAATACGGTTCAGAAGTTTCCATTTTTGATGCTTGCGTCGGGAACGAAAAAGACAACCTAAAAAAAATCTTCGATAATCCTGTAAAACTGGGAACTGGAATGCTTCGGACTGGAGTTTCCGATAACAGGATGTTGGAAATAGCGAGTGAATACGACTTAATTGGTCTAACTTCTATCTTCTCCCATCAAGAAACCATGGTCCTAAAAACTGCCGCTTTAATAAAAAATAATTTTCCCGAAAAGGTTATTTTTTCCGGCGGCGTAAATGCTAGAAGCAGGGTTAATCATTTTTTAGATTCAGGTGTCGATATAATATGCGCTTCTGAATCAGAGATAACAATTGTCGAAGTCGTTAAAACTTTAGAAAACAATAAACTTGATTTTTCTCATATACCTAATTTGTATCTATCAAAAGATGGCAAAGAATTTTTTTCAGGATATAAGACCATAGAAAGAAAAGGTAAACCCAATAGTGATATAATTTGGGATCTAGACACGCTTCCACTTCCTGCTTGGGACCTACTTCCTAACGATCGTTATTGGAAAATAGGAAGACCCCATGGTGGTCATTTCAAAAAGGGCGAAGAGTTAAAATATGCTTCTATGATGACATCAAGAGGTTGCCCTTTCCACTGCACCTACTGTCACATATCCGGCGAGCTCCACGGTTCTCCATCTGGGAACATAGGAAGTTTTAGAGTCAAATCAGACGACAGAGTAATAGAAGAATTAAGACTGCTCAAAGATCTAGGAGTTAAGCAGGTTTTTATAGAGGATGACTCTTTGTTAGCTATTAAACCAAGAGCCAAGAGACTCTTGAAAAAAATAAAAGCCTTAGACTTAAAAATATTGGATGTTAATGGCGTAAATATATTGCATTTATTAAGGCATGATAAAGCCAACAAGGGGGAAGTCGATTACGAAGTTTTAGAAGCTTTGCAGGAAGCGGGCTTTCAAGAAATAACCTTGCCTTTCGAATCAGCTAACCCTAGGGTAATAAAAAAATACGCTTCCAGTAAATGGGATATAGAAAATTCGAATGTTGAAGAATTACTTAAAGCTCTTAATAAAATGGGGCTACGGGCACCCGGTAATTTCATGCTAGGTTATCCAGATGAAACTCGAGAAGAAATAGCAAAAACCGTAGACTATGCTTTCGATTTAATTTCTAAAGGTTTAAGCTCTGCAAGCTTTTTTCTTGTCATGCCCCTCCCGGGCACTAAAATGTTTGACGAAGCTATAATCAACGGAAATTTACCCAAAGATTTTAACCCCGACAGAATGCATTGGCAAAAAGCGAACATGGTTAATACAGAGGTTCCCCCAAACGAATTGGAGGAAATAAGAAACAGCGCATGGGAGCAAGCTAATGGAGCAGACTTTATAAAATACAAACAAGGCATGAGGGTCGTCGATAAAAATCTAGGAGAAATTCATGAACTTAAAAAATAATTATGAAAAATTGGCTCAGAGGTAAAAAGAAGGTTCTAATAACTGGAGGTTGCGGGTTTATTGGGAGTCATGTAGTAGAACATTTCAAGAGAAAAACTAATTGGGAAATTATTGTTATAGACAAATTGTCTTATGCCAGCAACGGTTTAGACAGGTTGAGGAGTTCGGACTGTATTCCGAACGATAGAGTAAAAGTTTTTCCTGTGGATTTCACACTTCCTTTTCCAGAGGGTTTGAGAAAAGAAATAGGCGAGGACGTTAACATGATACTCCACATGGGAGCCGAGTCCCATGTCGACAATAGTATTAAAAACCCGAAAGACTGCTTTAGAAATAATATAGACGGAACTGTTGAGATGCTTGAATACGCTAAGACTCTTAAAGACTTAGAGTTTTTCTTTTATTTTAGCACTGATGAAGTTTTCGGTTATGCGCCTGATGGCACAGCTTTCGCAGAGTGGGACAGGCATAAGCCTACGAACCCATATTCAGCCAGTAAATCTGCTGCCGAATCTATCTGTGTGTCTTATGAGAACACATATGGCTTGCCTCTTATTACGGTTAATAGTATGAATGTTTTTGGCCAGAGGCAACATCCCGAAAAGTTCATACCTAAAGTAATGAAGAATATTCTAGAAGGTAAAAAAACGCTTATTCATTCTTATAAAGATAAGAAAAGAGCAGGCAGTAGATTTTACATTCATGCTAGGAATGTAGCTTCCGCTGTTTTATTTTTATTCGAGAAGGGCTCTATAGGAGATAAATATAATATAGTAGGAGAAAAAGAATTGGACAACCTAGAAATGGCTCAGATGATATCGGGCTATATGAGGATGCCTCTCGATTACGAGATGGTTGATTTTCATTCCGATAGACCCGGCCACGACTTACGCTATGCACTAACTGATACCAAAATGCACAAACTGGGATGGGAGCTTCCCGTCTCTTTCAAAGAGTCTTTAAAGCTCACTGTCGAATGGACGATGCAAAATAAAGAATGGTTAAATTTTTGATATGACCCCTTTATTTAAAGTTTATTGCCAAGCCAATCTAGCCGAAAAAATAAATGAAGTTTTTAGCTCTGGCATGATAACGGAAGGGGAGTATTCTGATAAATTCGAACAGATGCTTTCAGAGTATGTAAAAAACCCCAATTCAGTTCTCGTAAACAGTTGCACCTCCGCCTTGACTTTGGCTTATCGCTTAGCCGGAGTTACTCAAGGTAGTGAAATAATAGTAACACCTCTGACATGTATGGCCACCAATGAGCCAGCCTTTAACATGGGGGCGAAATTAGTTTTTGCTGATATAGATCCCCTTACCGGCAACATAGATCCCGACAGTGTTAGAAAAAAAATAACAAATAAAACTAAAGCTATTTCAGCAGTACATTGGGCAGGGCAGCCTTTTGATATTTCCGAAATTAATTCTATAGCTAAAGAGCATGGTATAAAAGTTATAGAAGATGCAGCGCACGCCTTTGGCGCGTCTTATAAAGGCAAACGGATTGGCTCTCCTGACTCTAGCGACTATATCTGTTTCTCTTTTCAAGCTATAAAACATTTGACCACTGGTGATGGAGGTCTACTCACCTGCAAGACCAAGGAAGATTCCGATAGGGCAAAAAAATTAAGATGGTTCGGCTTAGATAGAAAATACAAAGGGAATAAATGGAATCAAGACATTACGGAATGTGGCTATAAGTTTCACATGAACAATTTAGTTGCTGCTATTGGGATTCAACAAATGGAGCACATAGATTTTATAATTAATACCCATATAAGAAATGGTAAATATTATGATAATTTTATTGACAACCCCCGAGTTCAGAAACTGGAAAGAATCAAGTCCTCTGAATCGTCTTACTGGATATATTCCTTGCTGGTTGACGACAAAGAGTCGTTTAGGAAATATTTAAATAGTCATGACATAGCTTGCGATGAAGTCCACGTTCGAAATGATAAATACACTGTGTTTTCTCATTTTAGAGGAGAAGAACTTCACGGCGTCAATGAATTTGAAAACAGGATGCTGAATATCCCAGTGGGATGGTGGGTAAAAGAAAAGGAAGCTGAAAGAATTACTGATATAATAAATAAATATGAAAATAACTAATTACAATAAAGGATCTTATCTTTTCCGTGAGGTTATTGCATCTTATTTGAACGTCGAATATTTAGAAGATTTGCATTCGTTTGTTGATAAGGAATATTCTGTATTCGATGTGGAGACGGACCAAAGCACAGTTTTTCATAAATTGTTTTATAAATCAGCGAACAAAGAAGACAGTGACTTTTATCGTATTTATAAAGAATTTATTTATAATGAAGTAACAGAGGAAATGGGTTCCGATATAATTTATCAAAAGTACCCCACTTTTAGAACCCACTTGCCAAATAATTTAGGGGTTGGAGCTTTTCACAAAGATAAAGATTATAATCATGGTGAAAGCGAGGTTAATTTTTGGATTCCTGTTACTGACGCTTGGGGAACCAATACTATATGGTGCGAATCAGAAGAAGATTTAGGAGATTACGAACCAATAGAGGTTAAACATGGACAAGTCTTAAAATTTAACGGAGCTACTCTTTCTCACGGTAATAAAATAAACGACACTGGAGCCACTAGGGTTAGCTTCGATTTCAGAGTCGTTAAAAAATCAGAATTTAAATCCTCCGGCAAGGAGACTATCTCCCAAGGTAAAAAATTTGAGATAGGAGACTACTTCGAAGAGCTCGAGTGAAAATAAAAAAAATTTTAATCTATGGTTCCTCTAGCCTAGCTGAAAAAAGCGTAGGTGTTTTAAAAGATGAATATGACCTAGTTGGCCACATTCCTTCTGAAAATGCAGTAATAAGAGGCTCCATAGATTTACCCGTAGTAGACGAAAACGTAGACCATGATATTAAATTAAGCCTTCAATATAATAAGAAAATCCTTAATATAGAAAAGGCTTTCAATGTCCACACGGGCCTTCTTCCCATGTATGGTGGTGTTGACATACTATACCATACTCTCGAATCAAACTTTGCCTACGAACAAGGGTTGACCTTTCATAAAATGAGTAGAGACTTTGATTACGGTAATATAATTAGCAAGACCACTTACCCTGTTCTCCTGAGTGATACTGTTCTTGATTTATATAAAAGGCTTGATTCTATCTTTCCTTATTTTGTTTTGAGTTCGCTTAAACTGCTTGAAACTTTAGAAGAGGATGACGTAGATGAATGTTACGCGGAAAAACCTAGAATATTTAAAAGAGGTAAAGTTAAAGAAGGCGACGAAACAGCCTATTCAAACACTTTGCTCAAATTAAGAGAACTGTATGAAAGATAAAATTCAATTCGCTATAACTTGTGGGCCTCGGTCAGAGCCTTTTCTAGAACTTCTCATTCATTCTATAGAAGCGACAGAGAGTGGTGAGCACGACATTGAATACTTAATTTCTATTAATAATAATGCTGTTGACATAGACCAGCTAAAATCTATAGAATCTAAACATCCGAAAACTTTCTTTATAGATCCACCTGAAAAAATGTATAATGGGATAAGCGAGGATCTTAGTCGTTCTCATGGTCGTAGTCTGACT
>Ga0114993_10007056_pt1 | contig 10449 bp, 6 predicted proteins | sample ArcticOcean_MG_C_FD_87042 | JGI IMG/M metagenome (GOLD analysis project Ga0114993, IMG submission 87042) | Marine microbial communities from western Arctic Ocean - ArcticOcean_MG_CB2_150 | ecosystem: Environmental > Aquatic > Marine > Oceanic | place: Arctic Ocean: Canada Basin | collected...
CCACCAAGTGATCCAGCGCCACCAAGTGATCCAGCGCCACCAAGTGATCCAGCGCCACCGGCTGATTCTGATGAGCCTAAATCACAGGCATAGAACAAATTAACTTCTAATATATCAAATTGATGAGCCCTCGAAGATGAGGGCTCATTTTTTTGGTAAGTACTCTTAATCGACGGTAAATGGTTGAGATGATCGCAGGTAAGCAAAAAAATCTCTTAACTGAGGATCACTCAAGCCATTTAGCAAGTTCACTGGCATCAGGCTCCTGCCGAGTGGGTTCATGGATTTGATCTGGGTTTTTTGGAAAGTTTTATCCAACCCATCGAAACTGCGTACGGTAATAGTGGAGATTCCTTTGTCTGTGAGAAATCCGCTCACATGGAGTCCATCCTTTGTCTCAATGAGCACTGACTCGTAGCCTTCTCTTATTTCAGCATTCGGATCAACGATGCTTCTTAGCATAGTATCAAGGTCGTCCCTCTGATAACTGGTGAGGTCGGGGCCCACTTTGCCTCCGTCATGAAAAAGAACATGGCAGGACGCGCATCTTTCTTTATAGATTTCTCTTCCGCGGTAAGGGTTACCTGTTCCGAACTCAATGACTGATCGAATTTTCTCTATCATTGCCGGTGTTGGTTTTGTTTGAGCCGTTTGATTTCCAAAGTATTTTTCAACTAATTTCTTGAGACTCTTATCCTGATGTCGGAGCAAACCCGCAATGGCCTCTTCGCTAGTGTTAGCCGTTTCGATCTTTTCCTCCTGCACAGCCTTCATCCACTCAATGCTCCAATTTTTTCTCGAGGAAAGGACTCTCTGAGCAGTTAGCCTGGTCTCAGCTATCATTAGGGGGTAGGAAGTGATTATAGTTTTTCCAACATCATCATCAGTGAACCTCTGGCATGCATTGATTGCGGCTCTACGAATTAGAGGCGCTACCGGACCAGAAATAATTCCGAGGAGCGGTTCAAGTACGGATTGGTCACTGATTTCTCCAAAGGCTCTGACATAATTTATGCGCTCAGGCATTGGAACTTTTTTTGAGGCAATTTTCTTTGCAGCTTCTCTAATCGCATCAGCTTCCGACTGGCGAACACGTAACAGTAAAGAAGCTGTCCCTGTATCCCTAATTGCCTTGATTAATGCATCTGGTAGGCTCGGAAGAGATCCACCCTCGAATGCTTGCTCGAACCCATCCATCAGTGCTTTTCTTTGTGTATCTGTATTTGCTAAACCCAGCAATTCGGCACAGGTCAAAAAGTTTTTTTCTCCTCCTCTTAAAGCGAATCGACGCATGAGCCGCGGAAGAATTTCCCTTTGGATCATGGGTTGTGACCATATCCGATGATCTTCAAAAAGTTTAAGGACATGTTTAATGTCTTTCTGGCAATGTTTTTCAATGGCCCACCAGTACATTAATGGAAGATAAGGATCTTCAAGGTCACTGGCCTTTGCCAAAAGTTCGCCTAAAATAGGTAGAGATTTATTAGGCTCTATTCTTTGGACCGTCGATGCGATCTGTGACCAGACTTCCAGTTCCTTTTCGCTTTCTGCTAATTGTCTTAGCTCAATGGCTGTTGATTCTGAAATCGATTTATTGTCTCCTAAAAATCGAATCGTCCAGGAGCGTACGCCCGGGTACGAATGTTTCAGAAATTGAGAGCAAAGGTCCTCATTGAGCTGACCACTTTGATGTAGGGCCCATAGGCCTCCGAGGGCTAAATTATTTTTCTTCTCATTGACCCAGTGGATTAATTTTTCCTTAAAGCCATCCTCTTTAATTTTTCCCAGGAGACGGACTGCAGTTTGACGATGCCATTTGTTTGGGTGCTCAAGATGCTTTATTAGCTGATCTGCGTTTAATTTTGCCAGATCGTTGAGGGGATTGAGTTTTGCCTTTTTTGAGCGTAACCGATATATTCGTCCGGTCCTTGGATCAATCTGACTCTGATAATGCTGTCCATGTGCAATAAAATGTTCGTAGAAGTCAGCTACATAAATGGATCCGTCCGGTGCATTGGTTAAGTATACTGGCCTGAACCGGAAGTCCTTACTGCGAAGAGGAAATCCCAAATCCTTGGTTTCAAAAGTTGCTCCTCTCTTAATGCGTTCGCTCAATACAAGGTATTGGTGCAAAGGATCAGCTGCCAGAAACTTGTTTTGCATCCTAGCCGGCAGTGCCGTTCCCTCACAGAGAATAGTATTGTGCGAAAATCTTGATATTTTCCCACCTCTCATCATAGGAAGATCGCCAAAAGCGTAAGGGTTTGCTGGGGGACCGAACTTGTTCGGAGAACGTCCCTGCTTCAACATGTAAGCTCCCTGCACATAGTGCCAACCCCTAGTGTCTCCGCCGTTATGCCCTGAAAACAATCTGCCATCAGAGTCGAATTCAAGGCCGAACACGTTCCCGCCCCCCTCTGCAAAAATCTCGAAGATTTTTCTTTTGGGGTGGTATCGCCATACCATGCATCCTTCATGATATGTTCCATCCTTTTCTTTGTTATCGATTCCAGGCCTGAAAACGTGTGATGTTACGGTACTTCCCTGCCCCCCATAAATCCATCCGTCAGGGCCCCAGGTAAGACCATTTGCGATCGAGTGCGTGTCTTCAAAACCAAAACCTGAAAGGTGAACTTCGGGATCGCTGTCCGGCACATCATCTTTATTTTTATCAGGATAGAAGAGCAGGTAAGGGGTGTGCATTATCCAGACGCCATCAATGTCCGGCAGAACTGAGTTTGCAAGGTCAAGGCCTTCGGCAAAAGTTTTGTGCAGATCATATTTACCGTCATCATCAGTATCTTCATGAATTGTGATCTTTGATCTTCCTGGATAATTTTTGGGTGGTACTAAAGGATCCTTGTCATATTTGCCGCGATAGTATTTGTCGCGGCTTATCATTTTAAGTCCGGCCGGATAAGGATATTGCCTATACTGAGCTACCCAAAGCCTTCCCTTAGAATCAAAGCTGAGTTGAGTGGGTTGGGAAATTTCAGGTTCAGTGAGAATCTGTTCCAGTTTCAGATCCTCATCTGTGATCATCATGTTGAAGCTCTCTTTGGGGCCAAGAGAAGTTCCTGGCATTAGTTCTTTTGCCTCACTGAGTACTCGGTTCGCTTCAAGAAATGTTTCAAAAGTTGCCTTCGCCGGTTTTTGTAAAAGCGCTTTCCTAGGTTCGACCGTTTCTCCTGGTCCAATGAATTCCCAGTTACCAGAAAAAACACATTCTAAGAAATAACCTTGAATCGAAGGAGCGCTTCCCAAGAATCCGCTCTTGTCGTAAAGACTAAAGTTTCGAATATAGATTTCGTTCCAATGGCCTTTAACGAGAAGACCTGGAGGAACCTTGTATCTGTGAGTTCCCTTGAATCCTGACTTAAATTCCTCTTTAGAAAGTTTACCTGCAGCCCCGATTCTTTTCCCATTGATCCATAATTCATGAGAGTCGGCTAACTTCTCAATAGTGAAAGTCACTGATTCGACCCAGAGATCCCTGCCGGATGTGTTAGTCCAATGGTCCGGGACTTTTACCCAGCAGCGGTAAGTTCCAAGCTGATTTTCTTTTTCCTTCAATGGCCATGGCCCTGGAACTGGTGTTGTGATTATTTCTGCATTGGCAGAAATCAGGACGACCCATCTCAATATAAGAAAGAAAGCTATAGTTCTCAAACCGGGTGAATATTGCATAGCGAATTATTCAGACATTAATGTTTCTTTTTAACTGATGAAAATGTTAATCTCATTAAATTTACTGAAGCCCAACTACTTTGAGTCATGAATCGGTTATTAACTTTTATTTCATTTTATGTTCTATGCATTGTCAACCATTGCACAGGTAAGGAAATCGATGAGCAGCCGCTTCTTCGGCTGGGGCTCATTGGGCTGGACACCTCACATGTCATTGCCTTCACCTCAAGATTAAACGAACCGGACAGTCCTAACCATGTTCCTGGAGCGCGTGTCATCGCCGCCTTTAAGGGAGGCAGTGATGATATAGAGTCAAGCCGGACCCGAGTCGAAGGCTATACGAAGACTCTAGTCGAAAAGTATGGTGTTAAAATCTATGATGACATTAGTAAATTATGCAAAGACGTTGATGCAATTCTTCTCACGAGCCTTGATGGAAGACCGCACTTGTCTCAGATTCGCCCGGTCATCCAGGCAAAGCTCCCGGTATTTGTGGACAAGCCAATCGCAGGAAGTTTGAAAGATGCCGTTGAAATCTTTCGTCTGGCTAAGGAGGCGGATGTACCATGTTTTAGTAGTTCATCTCTCAGATGGTATTCCGGAGTAGTTGAAGTCGCCAATGCGGATGTTGGACAGCTCAAGAGTGCCATATCTTACGGACCGGCTCCGGCTGAACCTCATCATCCTGACCTTTTCTGGTATGGTATTCACCCTACCGAATCTCTATTCACGGTGATGGGCCCCGGGTGCGAGTCCGTGACCCGAACATCGACTGATGATACTATCGTGGTAACTGGTATTTGGAAAGATGGGAAGGTCGGAACTCTTCATGGTATTGCTAGTGGGCGAACGGGATATAAGGTCACTGCTTTCGGGACCAAGGCTATTGCTGAACAAAAAAGTGGGGGCGATTATACTCCGATGTTGAGGGAGATAATTAAGTTTTTTAGAACAGGAAAGCCTCCAGTTTCTCCAGATATCACCCTTGAAATTTATGCTTTTATGGAAGCCGCCGACGAGAGTAAGAGGCGAGGAGGGTTGCCTGTTAAAATCTCTGAAGTCTTGAAGAAGGCAGGGCTTAATTGATTTCTTAACTCACAAAAATTAATTATGAATGATACTGTGTCATAATGCGATTGATTGTGTGAGACGATTTAAAACAAAGGCTGGAAAGTTTTCTGCTAATGGACATACTTTTCCCTTGATAGGAAACAGATATTATTAAAAACAAAAACCACATTAATGATTCCATGTTGGACAGGAGAAATTTCATAAGAAACAGCACAATAATAGGCACAGGTGCTGCTGCCGTGACTAGGGCAACTGCCGAGAATCTGAAAGCTTCTAAAGTTACCGGATATGAGTATCGACTGCCAAAATTCACTAAGGGCGAAAGATTACTTTTCATAGGGGATTCGATAACAGATATGAAATGGGGTAGGAATGAAAAGGATCGGAATCATTACCTTGGTCATAGTTACGTATATCTCATAGCTTCAAGGTTGGGCGTTGATATGCCTGAGGCAAAACTTGAATGCTTCAATCGTGGTCACAGCGGTAATCGCATAACTGATTTAAAGTTACGGTGGCAAAAGGACGTGATTGACATGAAACCGGACCTACTAAGTATTCTGGTAGGAGTCAATGACCGCAAAGTAAAGAAAGGCCAGACTTTTTTATCAGACCAATGGGAATCGGATTATCGTGAGATTTTAACTAAGAGTCGGCAGGCCAATGAAAAGCTTCGCATTGTTCTTCTTGATCCCTTTGTTCTTAAATCTGGATGGTGGATGAACAAGGGAGGTGAGTGGAATATCAGTAGAGCTCAGATAAACAAGATGGGAAAAATTGTCTCTCAGCTTGCTAGAGATTTTAATGCAATCCATATTAAGACGCAGGAAGTTTTTGATGCAGCAGCCAAGTTAGCAGGTCCGGAACAATGGATCTGGGATGGGGTGCACCCATTGCCTCAAGGTCACGAGCTCATTGCTCGGAATTGGTTAGAGCAGGTCAGTGCATAAAAATAATTGATCAGAGTTGTGCATTAACTAGTTTTTTGAATCAAGATTACTTTTGTTAGTGGTTTTCTGATTGCAAAATTGTTGAAATTTGTCTAATGTCTTTGTCATTATGAATCGTATGAAAAAACTTCTAATTCTTATTGGAGCAGCTGCAATGGTTGCTTTCTCATTTAGCTCTTGTGCTACAACAAATTGTTGTGGATCTGATGGTAAGTGTTGCAAAGGCGGCGCTGAGCACAGTCACAAGTAAATGCTAAAAGAGTTTATTCCCTTGCCCTTGCGCATCGGGAAAATCTTATAAAGATCACGAAACGATCTGCAGTGCCTTTTTATTAAGGTTTGCAGATCGTTTTTTCTTTACCAATGAAGTTTTTGTTTTGGAGTTTTGTTTCCTTGTCTTTCACAGGAATGGGTTGTTCACCTTCCCATGATTCCTTGCTGATTACGGAACCAAAAAAAGAAAACATCCTTACTACTTTTTATCCAACTACATATTTTGCCAAATCTATTTCAGGGGACTTGATCCCGGTAGAGTGTCCGGTACCGGGCACTGAGGACCCCATTCATTGGCAACCATCTAGCAACTCAATTCTTAAGTATCAGACTGCAAGTCTCATTATTCTTAATGGTGTAAATTTTGAAAAATGGGTAGACAGCGTTAATCTTCCCCTATCACGTGTCATCGAAAGTGTGAAGTTGCCAAGTGAAGAATTGATTCGTTACGAATCTATAGCTGAACACCGTCACGGTCCTAAAGGGATGCATGCTCACGAAGGAATCGATGGTCATACTTGGCTCGACCCATTACTTGCGAAAGAATCTAGTCATAATATTTTTAAATCAATGTGTGTCAGATGGCCGAAGTACCGTGATGAGTTCACAAAGAATCATGGAAAATTGGTAGCGGGGTTAGATGCATTGAATGTTCGGATGAAAGCTATTGAAATGCCTCCTGCTTTCGCCTCTCACCCTGCTTACAATTATCTGGCACGCAGATATAGTTGGACCATCAAGAATCTGGATCTTGTCCCTGATGCGATTCTATCAGAAGAGCAGATCAAAATAATCGGGTCTTATGCTAAACAAAAGCCGATGCATTTATTGTTATGGGAATCTGAACCTTTGGCTAAGAACATCGAAGAGCTAGAAACACGATTAGGTATTCGCAGCGTTGTTTTCAGCCCTTGTGAAATGATTGCACAAGGCAGCTCTCAAGAAGAATTTGATTATTTAAGCCGAATGAATCAGAATATTGATCGACTTGTTAGGGTGATTGGTAGAGATGGGACAGGACGGTGAAGAGGGGTTCGGTGCTTATTTATCGATAGAATCCTGAGATTTCATTCAAAATCTCCTAAAATATTAAGAGATGATAAATATATTTTTTCCAAACTGAAGTGACAATTTAAATATTTTAGTATATAATCCATTCCAACTGATCGAAAAATCAAATTTAACTTATTAATAATGAAAAAATTAATCATTGCTACGATGGGCATCTTTGCTCTCAGCCTAGGCTTTGTTGCTGCTGCTGATAAAGATGCGAAAACTACTGCATATGTTGTGCAGATGACTGGTGTCACATGAGCAGGCTGTCAAAAGTATGTCCGTGGGGCATTCCAAAAGAAGCTTAATGCAACTAGCATCGTTATCACTAAAGGAGATAAACCTAAGACACAGAAAGTCACTTTCTCTTGTGCTAAAGGTGATGTAACAAAGAAAATTGCTGCAGAAGCAATGGGTTCTGCCAAGAGCCGTTTCGTTGTTACTGCAATAAAGAAAAAGAGCTAAGCTATTTTTATCTTTAAAAGAAAAAATTAACTAAGCTAAATAGATCTTATGGACCGGCCCCAGTATTAACTGGGGCCGGTTTTTTTTAACGCTAATGAGTAGTTTATGAAAAATAGTTTAATAAAAATAATTCAAATCATGAGGCTTTTTGGCCTAATTATTTTGTGTGGATTATGGCAGCTGCCGATAATTGCCAAGACTGATTCTGAAATTAATGTTCAGGTTGGCGTAGCCAAGATCGATGTGACTCCGCGAGAACCTGTTGTACTTGCTGGATATGGTGGCAGGACAAAAGAGTTTGATGGAATTGATACTTCCCTCTGGGCTAGATGTTTAGTCATTGGGAAGAATGAACCTGCTGTAATTGTAGTTGTTGATAATTGCGGTGTTCCAGGAAAACTGAGGTCTCTTCTTGCTAAGCGGTTGTTAAAACAGGGTATACCAGAGAAAAACTTAGTTGTATCTGCTACTCATACTCATAATGCACCAAATCTCAGAGGCTACGCACCAATTCTTTGGGCCGGACGTACTAGTCCAGATCAGAAAAAAGGGATCGATAATTATACTAATTTCTTGATTGATAAAATGGAATTAGTGGTTGCAGAAGCGTTAAAGAAAAGAGAACCAATGCAACTTGAATGGTCACGAGGAATGGTTCAATTTGGAGGGAACAGAAGACTGATAAGAGAAGGGAAATGGGCAGGTTTTGGATTTCAAACAAAAGGGCCAGTCGATCATAGCCTTCCTGTCCTTGTCGCTCGTGATATTAAAGGAAATACTCGGGCCGTATGGGCTAATTATGCCTGTCATTGTACTACCGTTGGTTCTCGTAATCATGTGGGTGGTGACTGGGCTGGTTATGCAAATGAGATGATTGAGAAGGAATTTAAATCTGCTGTATCGTTAATGACTATAGGCTGCGGAGCAGATGTTGGCCCTCAACCGAGCGGAGGTTTAGAGGATGCCAAGAAACATGGCTCAAGTATCGCTAAAGAAGTAAAATATTTATTGGAGAAAGAAATGATTCCTTTGCCGGGTGTTACTTCTGTGACTGGATCTACCGCTAAGTTACCTTTGATGAAACCTTTGCCGAGGAAGCATTGGGAATCTCAGAAACGTGCTGGTGGCTTTCAAGGAGAACTTGCCAAGGCAATGCTCAATGAGCTTGATTCTGCTGGCAGTATTTCTTCTGAAGTGGATTACCCTATACAGTCCTGGAAGTTTGGTGACCGATTAGCGATGGTTTTTCTTGCTGGTGAAGTTGTGGTCGATTATTCGGTTCGTTTGAATAGTGAACTGGACTGGAAAAGATTATGGATTAGTGCCTGGTCGAATGATATGCCTGGTTATATACCTTCTAAAAGAGTATTAAAAGAAGGAGGTTATGAGGCTGAGTTTTCACAAGTCTATTATGGATTACCGGGTCCTTACTTGCCTGAAGTAGAAGATACTGTGGTGGCCGCCGTAACGGACTTACTTAAAAATGATTTTGGGGCGAAGGAGAATCAGGAAACTGCCCCATTTCATCGTTTCCCTAGCCTTGAGCCCGCCACTTTTAAGCGGATTGCTTCGTGGCTAAAGGAACCTAAGTCGGAGAAAGAAAAGGCGATTGTAAAAAAGGTCCGAGAAGGCATTGGGTCGGTTATACCCATTCCTGCTACGATGATAAGTGGACAGGGCGAGAGGACTGAATGGAATAATTTTTCAGGAGATTTTGTTGAAAGAACATTTATTCGCCAAACTAAGAAAGGGATCCGGATGTCATGGAATTTTCCAATTAACATAAAGAAAGGCAAGGGGCCTATGTCTTTGTGTTTTGTGGGTGGCCTTGGTTGGAAGACTGAACCTGAAAATGGTGGGTTTATGATGAGCATCAATGGGCAGGACTCTATCCAATTTGACGTGACAACTGATCCTGAGATCTGGTCATCCTCAGATAAGAGCATCGAACTTATTTATTTACCTACTTGGTCATCCTCACTTGATTCTGCCGGCTTTTTTTTCGTGCATATTCTGAATCCTGATGATCAAGAAAAACCCAATATAAAGATTTCTGTAAGCTCACTCGGAGAAGGATCAAGGAGATGGTTTGCTTTGGATTCAGAACAGAAGATAATGAATCGCTTGAAGCAGTTAAAAGAAGTCTTTAAGTGAATTCTTAACTCTTTGTTAATAGCTAAGAGGATTGCCAAATCGTTTACCTTCTCTTAACGATAGTAATTCTCAATATAATTGTTATAACTTCCAATTACCTGATAGAGTCGAAAACTGTAACTGAAATACTTAGTAATAAAGTGAGCCCAAACTAACTTGCACCCCCACCTTCCCCGGCCCGTGAAGCTCCAGGAAATCAGAGCTGGAAAAGCAATTTCCTAGCAATATTAATCCAACATGAAAAGTTTCATTCTCTCCGTTGCAGTTGTGGGGTTTGCACTATGCCCGGTCCTCGGTGTGCGATGCTACGGTGCGGAACCGGCAACAACCCAGGTGCCGTGGAAAGCGCACGTGGTGCGTCAACTCAACGGCGCCGCGGCGGCATTTCGTATCCCGGCGAAGCTGAAAATACTTACGGAGCCGTGGAACCGTGTAGTGGCGATGCCCTGGATGGTCTACATGCCGGAGAAGGATCGGTTGATGATGTTGGTGGCCGTCGATAATCCCCATCAGGCGGCGGTGCTGTTCAGCGACGACCGCGGCACCACCTGGAGCAAGCCGAGGTATCTTCATGTTGACGCGCAGGGAAAGTCCGATATTGGATTTTCAGGACGGCTCGCTTATCTCGGCAACGGCAAATTGGTGGCGGTTACCGAAACGGGCCGTTTGTTGAGCGGTGACTATGGAAAGACCTGGCGCGTTGCCCCCGACCTGCTTCCGTCCCTTCCCGATGGCAAGGAGGGCAGGTTATACGGAGGACCCAACCTCGGTGATAGGGCGCCCGTCACTGGCAAGG
>Ga0114993_10007057_pt1 | contig 10449 bp, 21 predicted proteins | sample ArcticOcean_MG_C_FD_87042 | JGI IMG/M metagenome (GOLD analysis project Ga0114993, IMG submission 87042) | Marine microbial communities from western Arctic Ocean - ArcticOcean_MG_CB2_150 | ecosystem: Environmental > Aquatic > Marine > Oceanic | place: Arctic Ocean: Canada Basin | collected...
GTTCAGAGGGTGTGTCGAGGGGGGCAAAAGTTAACAGGTTTGAAGCGGAGACCGTGAGGCACTATGTTGCATTAGTCATAATTCTACATATCCTCTGCTAGTCGTACTCCAAGTCCAACAGGAAATCTAGGGATACCATCATCTGTTAACTCAAAATATTTCACCTTGAGCAAATCACCAATATGATCGTTAGCAACTTCATAAGTCGCTTGTCGTTCTTCCATCGTTCCTTGAGGAACAACATTGAATGATTTACCATCTTCGTTTACACAAGTCCAGATAACACTGCCTTCAAAGCGACCAACGCCAGTTGTGAATCCAGTAATCTTGTATTCGCTGTCCATAAAACTCTTCACCTTGAGAAGTTTATTAGACCGATATCCGAATCTATAATCACCATCCCTCTCTCGTACAATCGCACCTTCGTATCCTTCTTCAAGGAACTTGGACTGCAACTCATAGACGCCTTCCTCATCCGTTACAGGATAAGTATGCACAACGACTACCGAAGGACACTTGTCCGAATGGTCTGTATTGAACTCATTAAGTTTATCACATCGACATTCCCAGTTGCCACAGTCCTCGTCATTAACCTTCGGAACATCGTATACATGATATTTCACATCTACAGATTCTGGTCGCAACTTCTTAACGAGTTTAGTAATCTCTTGGAAGGTCTTTCCGTGAATATAAAGTTCACCGTCAAGAACCCAACCCTTTGGCAATACTTGCTCAAGTTCCTTAGCGATATGTCCGCAGTTCTCCCACTGCTTACCGCCACGACTCATCAGTTTTACGGAATCCTCTTCCCAATAAGCCAAGCACCGAACACCATCAAGTTTCGGTTGGACATCTACAGGGTATGAAACCTTGCCCTTCCTCTTATCAAATGATGCTGCAAGCATTGGAAGGAAAACTTCTTCCTTTGACTCTTCAATGGTAAGACTGTACTTACCATCAAGTTTCTTCTTATGCTTTGCTATGGATTCAAGAATTGCCTGTTCTTCTGGAGTCGTTTCGTTGGAGCGACCCACATTCTTTGCGACTGCGGTCTGCCGTGAAATCTGCATCTGTCCAGCAATCTGTCCATACTCGGTTACGATTTCTGCACCTTCTGTCCAAACAGTATATTGAACAGTAGCCCCTGTTTTGCTCTTATGATAAAGTGTTTCTAGTTGCGTTTCTAATTTTGTATTCATACTTTTGCTTTTTGATGAGATTATGCATTTTCTGACACAAGAGCATGTTGACTCCAGAACCATACTGCCTCAGCCCATTCTTTGGGCGTGTAGTCCCTTTTACTGCCGCCTTTCTTTTCCATCTGATTGCGAGCCATAGTGACGGGATGCATTGGAAAATCTTCGTTAAAAGGTGAAGCGTTGATGGAAATCAGGAAATAATCTCCTTCAATATCGACTTCTTCATCAAGAGCCTCGCGGTTATAAAAGATTAGTGTTACTGACTTCGCTGGCATCTTATTGCCATTGCCCTCGATACTAATGTGGGACTCTTCGCCATCTTGTCTCTGTTCAAACGTAGCGATAAGAGGCGTGTTATCATCAATTTTTACAACACTACTGTAATAATTTCTTGCACTTGCCAACTTGACCTTACGGATCTTTCCACCGTCATCAAGATTAACAACCTCTGCGAGTTCCCAATCCTGAAGACTCATGTTCTTAATAATGTCCTCAAAATCTCCGTCATAGTGACTGAACTTAGAATCAACAGTTTGGCGACGAACAAAAGGATGAACTACTGTGTTTTCTGCTATATTTATATTGTTACTCATTGCACTATCCCTATTTCATTGCAACATTCTATAAACTTATCTATCATTAGAATCTCTTCTTCAAGGAATCCCTCTTGTCCTAATTTCATTAATCGAACAGCGAGAGGAAACCCCATCTTAAGATATTCTATGTTAAATTCAGCATCGGCGTTCCACCTATATCTTTCGTAATAGTTATTTAACTCTTTAATCATCTCAGATATTTGTGTTTGCGATGGGTTCATAATCTATCATATCCTTTCATGCTCATTTTTGCAATTAATAAATTACTTTTCATCGTCTTCTTGTTTGCGAATCGTATTTTTCGTCTCTCGTCTATCTTTCTTCGGAGAGACGTCGCGAGCAGAACGACTCCATGTCTTTGCCCGGCAAAATGGACGACCGTTTATGTCAAGCCCGTGTCCTCGCTGTGATTTTGGTTCTTTTTTAGCCATTTCAATCTCTCGTTCAGTGTAGTCGCTTTGTGTGATTATGCATTTTGGATGATTTTTCCTGACCCATAAAGCGACGAAGCCCATGAATTTCATCAATGGGCTTCGTCTGGGGGGGAAAGGGGAGGGAAATTACTTAATCTATTATTACTGCACCATGCTCTTTGTAATGTGGCAAGCACTGGTCATCGTCATCATCACAACTTATAGCGTTCTCGTCGTATTCTCCGTAGAGACATTCGTCATCTTCGCTCAGCCATGGAAACATTTTGCTATCAAAATTATTGTGTTCTTCAAGCATTCTTTCTCTCCTATCCAACTACATTACTTATTCTTTTAGAAGGCTCCTTTTTAGTTATCACATTTTCTTTGCATATTTCAAAAAGTCTGATTCTTTCATATAAGGGATGAAAGAAAGAGAGGATTTCTCTGTAAGCCTGATAATTTCCGTACCATTATCATGGGCTGCTTGATATAATTTATTAAAGACATTTCTATTTTTGTCCCAAACACGTCTTTGGTTAGATATATCCTTTGGTTTCTTTGCTTTACCATACTTAGTTGACTGGATTGGTCTTTTACTCACATCCAAATCCTGCCAAAAATGAGTTTTTCCGTCAGTGGGGCCATGCTCAACTCCAGCCAGTGCTATAAGCTTAACTCCCAACTTCAGTGATACATCAATCGCCATTGGAATTACGCTTGCATGTGGAACTGTACCCAGTGCCTGCATATCAAAAGTTGATTCGTTTGCATCTCTCATGTCAAAATACCAAGAATCTGGAATCTCATACACACTTTTTGGAAAATAAGGTTTCTTCGTCTTAGATCTATCAAATGCATATCTCCTTAAGAGTCTACAGCACCTGCTTGTCATAGCATCATGAAACCAACTCCATTGAGAAGCAGACGTATCAATTGCCATAAACACCCTGTTTTTCGCATCTCCCCTTTTCCAGAAAGGAAACAACATAACTGATGCGTTAACTGCGAAATTCAAGAACGGTGCATGAGCATTTGGAGATAGAGAGTTAACGCTGACTCCTGAACCCCAGATGACAGCAACCTTATGCCTGTTCTTATTCTTGTTTATATAATTAGATAAAGGTTTCACTCTATCTTTTTCGGGTATTATTAAGTTAACTTAGGGGGGTCATGCACTACAAAATCAAGATGAGAACCCTCGTCTACTGCAGTTGGATGTTCTTTTGGATTATCCAACTCATGTGCAATGTCTGCTGCTTCGTCGTGAGATTTTGCTTCTACTGTAATGGTGTAAATAGAAATATCTTCAAATGTCACCTTATACTCAGTCATCAGTCACCCTCTTTGAGAACATCATCGTCCTTGTACCAACTTTTCAATCTCTCAATATATTCTTTTGCTGTTGTCATGATGTAGTAAATTATGAAGTTTATCATTGTTCCTTTTATCGAGAGTGAGTTGTCTAGGAACTCTCGTGAAGGTAACCCCTCTTTCCCTCAGAGCCTAGTATGATTGGGGAGAGAGAGATCTGGTGAAGAATCATTATTACTAGTTTAGCAAGTTATATATTCTGCAACGATTCTGAACTGTAATATTACCCTATGCTTTTATACTCACAAGTTTGCCACAGCCTCATCTATCTTTGCTACGGTATCCTTGTTCTCCTTGCGATTCCACCACCGCTTGGGGTCGCTAAGGATGTCCTGAATGTCCTTCAGTTCCTTTTCGATGTGTCCACGAACCTCAGACGAGTCGTTCCATTCATCCATCCAACCGCTTGCCAGCGTCTTATACAATGCCTTAGAAGCCTTACGGAGCATCACAAGTCCTTCATCCATAGGAGTCATGTACCCATCCTTATCGAGCACCACAAGGATGTGAGCCGCCGCACGGACATTCTCTGGATAAGATGAGTCCAAGCCTTCGCTCAACCTCTTAAAGAAGTCATCGTTAAACAACACGCCTCCCAAGTAATCGAGAGCACTGTCGTTCGCGTTCCATTCTGTACCCCATGCACCCATAATAGTTCTCCTTTTGTAATTCTACAATGTTCGGGTTATCTTACACTTATACTTTTTGGGAAGATTATGCATTTTCAAAGAAGTCACTTAATCAGTGAACGAGCCTTTTCGCAAAGTTCCATCAGAAAGTCAAAGGTAGTTCCAGAGGAGATAGGTTCTCTATCTACGTTCTCTATATACCATTCTGAATATACTTTAGTGCTTGGATTACGCTCTCCAATTAGATAGTAAGTGCCATCTGACGTAATTATTTCGAAGACATCCTTAACATATATGTGTGCTATCTCGCATTCCATTATGCATTCTCTTCATCATCACTATCTCGATTGCTAAATTGTTCTAACACATCTTTTATTATATCTTCTGACAATTCTTGACCGTCACGGGACTCAACCTTAATCTTCTGATTGAGACCAACTCCCTCTACGATTATGTAGCAAGGAAAATCGATGTTTGATTCGTAAACATCCTTACGAAATATATGATTAAATTGTATCATTAGTCATAGTCCCTCTTTCTTCTTCTACGATATCGTACAGTTCACGACGATAAATTGTCACATTGTCAGGGGCATTAAACCTAAGCCTTACTCGACCATCGCTCCTGACTTCAACCACTGTAACTTCAATGTTGTCACCAATGACTACAGATTCATTTATCTTTCTTGTTAAAGTTAATCCACCGCTCATTATTGTACTACCTTATTTATTAATAAATTTCTTTTCGTCAATATCATTGTCATATGCAATTCTAGAATCAAACTCTTCGTGAAGGTGCATATAGCAAGAAAGTTCTTTTAACTCATCAAATCCATTCTTATGACTATCATAAAGTTCCCATTTCCCGCCAAGATTTTCTTCGTATCTATTCCTAGAAAATTCATCAAGGTCAGTCTGCTCTGCTGGTATTGTTCCGGGATAACGACCAAAGACCAACTCATGCACTTTTGACAAGTCAAAAGTTTCCCACCAGTGAACAAATTCCTCAATAGTGGCAAAAGGAGAGTGCCAAATAAAGTCACGGTAGCCATATTCTTCTTCTACCCAAATAGATAAGGGGGTTGACTTTATATCCTGAATGCTCATATTGTATGATTCCACAAAGATTATGCATTCTCGCTCTTGAATATATCAAACGAATCCATCATCTCCATAATCAATTCGTCCATCTTGTCGACTTGACTCAAGAATTTCTCATCATCAAGTGAATCCTCACCTTTATTGAAAGCTTCCAGGTAAATTGCCTGCTTAAAGGAATCCCACGCAGCCACAGTCGTCTCGAAAGTTAAGGATTCAGAACTGCCATCTTTGATAGTTTTCATACTGAAGTATTCTTGTGATATTATGCATTCACAAAAATACAGTGAGACACCCATAAGATGCCTCACTGTAGAGAAGAGAAAAGTAGGTTTCTTTAAACCCACTCTAAAAGAGATTCTAGAGCCTCATCAGAAGTAGACTCTATTATTGTTTTTAAGAATAAACTTTCTTTCTCTGTCCAAAGAGGACTGATTCCACCCGTTGTGCTTAAGACTTTAAAGGATAATTCCTTGGCGTCTATAAACCTTTTTTCTTCAACCAGTGATTTTATACGTGCAAAGGTATCAGAAAGACAACAACGACTCATAATTTGGTCTCCTTTAGTTCTAATTGCACTTAGAGTCATTCATCACCGCAATCAGTAAACATACAAAAAATGCAAATATGCAAAGACTGATAGTCAAGCCGTCCATCCTTGATAACTCAATAATCATATTCTATTATAGTAATTTATTCTTCTTTGAGCAAATTTTTACATCTATTCTTTAGTAATAAGTGACCCCCCTCAGGTTTCCCTGAGAGGGGTCATTGTGACGCAGGAATACTTGATTACCTGCAACTTTCGGGGTCAGATCAAGTTGATTTGTCCCTAATTGTACCGCTCCATCTCTGGTAGGAGACTGCCTCAGTCACTTGACCGTTGGCAAGGTCACCACAACCCGACGCGTGCTTTAAGACCCTGACAGATCTTTATTCAGCCACTCACTGTCAGACCAGCGTCCTGCTCTGACGAATTCACTATATCGGTTTACCCGACACAATGCAATGATTCAGTGTAGCAAACAAGTAAGATTATGCATTTTGAATCTTTAATAAAGAAATCTTCATGGAGTAATTTTAACTTCCGCATCAGTTTCTATCCACACGGTCGCCCCACAAGGCAAAGGCTTGTCAGGACTATAGATAAGCCTGCTTGTCCCCAATATATCCACAGAACTAGCGTAGTCATTACTTTTATATGTTTTGACCGTGATGACAGGTTCGCGTTCCCCCGTCTTTTTGTTCCGCTTTATAACATGCTGATTGATATGTATTCTCTTAATCATATTTAGTAATCCTATAATTCTATAAAGTATTCTTCTTGTTTACCCGGAAGTTGTCCCCTCTCAAGAAATTCATAATCGCTCTTTTTGAGATTAGGAAATGCTTGCTTTGCAGATTCTCCATTCATGTATTTAATAAATGATTTTATAGGTACGTCAACAGTATGTTCCCACAACTCGTGGCTGTCTTTTCGACCTATACTAATCATTGGGTTGTTGGTAATCTCTAAACTATCGTGCATTATTCATCTTCCTTATATGGATATTGACCTTCAGATTACTTCTTGCTGTGTCTTTATTCTTTCGAAGTTCTCTCACGCTTTGTTTCATAAATAAATGACACATCTCTTTGTTCGGGAAACAAATATCAAACTCAGAGTCTTTTGAGTTGCGAGAAAAACTACCGGCAATAACGATAGCATCTTCCATTGCCTTTTCACTATCTACATAAAACATTCTTCTTATCCCTATTCAGTGGTAGCAATCTCTTCTATTGCTTCTGTGTCGTGGAACTCAATATGAGATAAGAAATTCCAACAGGGTTGTAGTTGTTTATACAACTCTAGTTGCTTCTTATCCTCAATCTCTATAAAAATCAGTGTACCATTATCTTGCAATTCCATTTTTTGGAAGTTGTTTTCTGGTATCACCCAATCCCAATTTACATTATCTGTAGTGTCGATTATGGAATCGTTCATAATACAACACGTTGAATCATAACATTTCTTCTCATCATTTGGGAGAACCTTTGGCAAATCTACGCAGTCTGACATCCAATCACTCTCCCAACAAACCTCTGTCTCTATGTCAGATGTAGAGTATATCTTTATAATCTTATCGTCCTTGCATACTGCCTTAAAGTAATGTTCGCCATAACTTCCACCACCTTCGTAACCATACATGAACCCTAGCATACTATTACCTTCAAAAGTCCAACAAACAGCAAGCCTCATAGCACGACTATCTGGGTCATAGAAAATTACTTGATTGTATGTTGTCATTTGTTATCCTTTACCTAAATTAACCTTACCGGAGCACACCGCACCTTATCCCACCAGACCTGACCTTGCCTAACCGCAAGATATTCGATACCCCTTATTGTGTCTGCCATCCTCTTTCGCTAGATTCAAGTTCTTTCGAGATGAATGCAAAACTGCTAACGCATTTCTGCTCTTTCGCAGTTACAAAATATGCACCGCCGTGAAAGTTATCAATACGCAGTTTGCTACAAGTCTCTGCCCACGAAAAGTAAAGAGAACCTTCTGGGCGGTTATCTTTCAGAAACGCTTGCATGAAATCTGCAACATTATCTACCTCTGCATATTCTTCTCCATAAATCCAGAGGTATGAGCCATCCTGTTCCAAATCCCACTGAAAAGTGGTGTAGTCATCACCATCATCATCCCGTTGGGAGAATTTCTCAATATTATCATCAATCCATTTCTTTTCTTCTGGAGTGATATCCTCAATACTCGTACTGAGTTGTAAATAATTATTAGCCATGGCTCAATACCTGCCGTGTTGAGTCTTGAACTGTCCCGGTTGACCAACCAAGACTTCCCACATCGCTCCAGAACACATACGGTCAACAGCCGACTTATCGAGTCGCTCTCCGGGAGTATACTTTACGGAATTCTCTATTGTAATCACTTCCCAAGCCTTGGGATTTTTGACTGCCACTTTCTTGTAACTCCTCACCGTTGACCTCTTGCCCCGAGTCCCCTTCTCTACTAGAACTTGCTTCTGTTCGTAAGTCATGGAGTGGTCAAACTCTAGAGTAATTTTCTTCTTAGTTGACATACCCTATACTCCTGATGAGATTATGCATTTTAAATAATGCCTAATTAATAAACAAAAATTACCATACCATACCGTACCGCAGCCCATCGCACCTGACCAGAGCGAAGCTTACCTCGCCATTGTAATTCTCTCCTATCCAGTTAAGGATAAAAAAGTTACCTTACCAGAGCCCACCCCACCTAATCAAACCATACCGGATCAAGCCCCACCCTAATAAATCTCCCTTGCTCCGTTAAGAACAAGAAAAAAGTTGCCATACCTCACCGGATCGCACCATATCCCACCTTACCAGACCTTGCCTTGCCTAGCCTTACCATAATAAGTCTCCCTTGCTCCGTTAAGAACAAGAAAAAAGTTGCCATACCTTACCGAACCGTATCCGACCTGACCAAACCCCACCTGACCTAAACTTACCTTACCTCTACTTAATTCTCTCTCACCTCGCCTAATAAAAGGGAGAGCCGTCCTTGCAGACGACCCTCCCGAATGTGGACTATTCAAGCCGTCAACATTGTATAAGCAATGTCGTGAGCCTTATTGGTCTTATTGTAATTCGCACCAAAGCGATTGCTTGCTTCACGCTTCAACTGATTCGTCATTGAGCCATGGACAGAACTGTCGTGCTGTTGCCACTTAGTGACCGAGTTAAGTGCAAGCCAAAGATTGGCAGGGGTGGACAACTTATCAGATTCGTGATGAAGTACCCCGAGCCACTGTTGACGGATACGATGAACCTTGTTGTATCGTCGGTCATAATGGTCTATTCCGCTCTCTTCAATTGGCTTATCTGGATAAGGAAGGACTGCATCGTAGTATCGACTGATACCTGAGGCATCCAAAGAAACGTCCATCATTCGGTGCATTTCAGCATCGAACTGGTCAAAAGTTGCGAGAACAACGCCAAGACTCTTCTGAGCATGCATCAATCGTTCAGTTGCATTCCGTGAGTGGCGAATCGCAACACAGCGTGGACTATTCTTCATCTCACGATTAGCAAGATTGAGCGTATTAGCACAGACAACTCGATACAAATGTGCTCCTGCAAGAAATTTACGTCTACCTGTATTATTGTTGCTAAAAGAGATGAATGGCTTATTGACGTCATCTCCTGCACGAAACTCCTTATCGAGTTCGCAATCAATCCAAAAATCTTGATGACCATTAACTGTTCCGCAAGAAACTACCTTACCTATACCGGGATTCACAACAATTTGGTCAACAATATCAGCAATCTCTTGTGGCTGAATCGGGCAGTAGTCTGAGCCTAAATTGCCTGCAATCGGCTCTTGAGTGTCACTGCGTGAAAGATAATACGAGTCTGGAATCTCAGTTCCATTCATATCCATAGAAGGATGCTTCTCGATGATGTACGGAGCGACTTCTACCTGAGCCTTCTTCCCTGACATATCTTCTGTGAAGACATGAGCCTTGCCATGCCACGCCTGTTTATCCTTTACTAGGATATGATCTGATTCCATGATTCCGTGAGCCATTTGTTATTCTCCTTGTTTGTGGGTCACACGATTGTTACATTGTATGATTCCACAAAGATTATGCATTTTCAACTGAACCTAAATTAGCCTCGTTTTATCTATTCTATCTTTTTGAACAGAATTATGCAAGATTAATCGTCGTTTTCTTCGATATTGCTGTCTTCTTGACTATGTTCTTTACGCATCTCCTCTGGGCGAAAGGACTTAGACTCTTCAACAGGGGCTTGCAGAAGTCTTCTCTTCCTCTTCAACCCTTTGATGTGAGCCAGATGAATGATGCCATTCATAGCCATCTCACCGTGAAGTTCTGCTCGCTGGGATTGAGTCAAGTCTTCCAATCTAGCAGTATCTGTTCCTACATCTGCGCTTTTGCGAATCGATCTCATAGCCTTCTTGGTTCGCTTTCGCATCTCTTGAGCAACTTCACTTGGAAGTAAAACCCTCAAACCGTCACCAGCATTCTTAATAAATATTCTAGTACCGAGAACATCAGGAAGATTATTCTCAATGAAGTTTCTCATCACTAACTTAGCGAGATTAAATTCTTTGTAATCTTTGCGGGAAA
>Ga0114993_10007060_pt1 | contig 10444 bp, 2 predicted proteins | sample ArcticOcean_MG_C_FD_87042 | JGI IMG/M metagenome (GOLD analysis project Ga0114993, IMG submission 87042) | Marine microbial communities from western Arctic Ocean - ArcticOcean_MG_CB2_150 | ecosystem: Environmental > Aquatic > Marine > Oceanic | place: Arctic Ocean: Canada Basin | collected...
GAGGTCTTCGGCCGGATGCTGCGTCTGCCCGTGGAGTTCTTTCAAAAGCATCGGGCAGGTGAGCTGAGCACCCGAGTGGCGGCCGACTTGGCGGTGCTGCGCGAAACCCTGCTCACCACCGTGCCGCAACTCGCACGGCAATCCGTGATTCTTGTTGGGGGGCTGGTTTTCATCTTCATTCTCTCTTGGAAACTCTCCCTCTTCATGCTGGCCATGATTCCAGTCGTGGTTCTCGCGGTGGCGCTCTTTGGACGCAAGGTGCGGAGCTACTCCCGCGGTGCGCAGGATAGCTTGGCCGCCAGTGGAGTGGTGTTGGAGGAGAGCACCCAGGGCATTGCCGAGCTCAAGGCCTATAGCAACGAGAGGTTTGAGGAAAATCGCTACGGGTCAGCCTTGGAGGAGTATCTCGACGTGGTGATCAAGGGGGCCAAGGTGCGTGCCATTTTTGTCTCCTTCATCATCTTTGTCCTCTTCGGAACGATTTCGGTGGTGGCTTGGTTTGGGGCGGGGATGTTGGCCAAGGGCGACATCTCCAGTGAGCAGTTTGTGGGTTTTATCCTCTTCAGCGTCTTCGTGGGCGCCTCGCTCGGAGCTTTCCCGGAGATTTTCAGCCAAATCCAAAAGGCCAACGGGGCCACCGAGCGGTTGCGCGAGATTCTGGCCGAAGATCCTGAACCGATGGGTGGCCGCAAGGTGCCCATCGAGATTTTGGGCGGAGTGGAAGCCCAGAACCTGAGCTTTGCCTACCCTTCGCGTCCGGAGCAGTCAGTGCTGGATGGGGTTTCCTTCAAGGCGGAGCCTGGTGAGCGCATCGCCTTTGTGGGGCAGAGCGGGGCGGGTAAGTCGACCCTCTTTGCCATGCTCCTGCGCTTCTATGATCCCCAGGATGGCGCCCTGCTCATCGACGGTGATCCCTCGGTCGATCTTCCGCTGGAAGCCCTGCGGGGAGCCATGGCGCTCGTGCCGCAGGACGTCTTGCTCTTTGGCGGGTCGGTGGGAGAAAACATTTCCTACGGAAGGCCGGAGGCTTCCCAGGAAGAAATCGAAGACGCTGCGCGCAAGGCGCATGCCCACGAATTCATCTCGGAGTTTCCAGAGGGCTATGAGACCATGGTGGGGCCGCGGGGGGTCAAGCTCTCTGGCGGACAACGCCAGCGCATCGCCATCGCACGCGCCATCCTGGCCGACCCCAAGATTCTTCTGTTGGATGAAGCGACCAGTGCGCTCGATTCCGAGAGCGAGCGACTGGTGCAGGAAGCGCTCGACGAGTTGATGAAGGGCCGCACCAGCCTGATCATCGCCCACCGTCTCGGGACCGTAAAACACGCCGATCGCATCTACGTGATGCAGGGCGGAAAGATCGTGGAAACGGGAAGCCACGATGAACTGATCGCCTCAGGTGGGACCTATCGGATCTTGGCGCAGACTCAGTTGCTGTAGAGTGTGTTCGAAAGAGCTGCGCTAGGGGCGGAGCGAGCATTTTTTTGGGCTGGCAGGGCGAGTCGGTATTCTGGATCGGTGGGCGCCTGATCAAGATGCGCAGCTCACGACGTATTAATCTCTATACTTGGTCAGCCTGCAAACATACCATCTGACTATCTCGCATGCGCTGTTTCTCCTATTTGATCCCTCTGGCCGGGCTCCTCAGCACAGCCTGCTTCGCGGCCGATCAGCCCTCGTTTGAAAGGGACCTCCAGCCGTTTCTCAATAGCTATTGCGTGCGCTGCCATGGAGAGAAGAAGCAGAAGGGCGAGTTTCGACTCGATCACCTTTCGCGGGAGATCGGGCTCACAGACACGCCGCTTTGGGCGGAAGTGATGGAGCGTATCAGCTCGCGCGAAATGCCGCCGGATGACGAGGACGTTCTCCCTAAAGCGGAGGAAGCCGCAGAGATCGTCGAGTGGCTCGCGGCGCGCATCAAAGAGGGCGCGGCGGCGCGCATGGCGCGGCGGGATCGTGTTTCCTACAATCGCCTAACCCGGGAGGAATACGTCAACACAATGCGCGATCTCATCGGCGTGCATTACGACGCGACGGACCCCGGCGGCTTGCTAGAGGATCCAGAGTGGAATGGTTTTGAGCGTCTGGGCTCCGTCCTGACCTTGTCCGCGACGCATGTGGAGAAGTATATTGCTGCGGCGGAGATTGTGCTGAGCGAGGCCTACCCGGATGAGAAAATTGAGTATGTCGAGGCGACCAAACGCGCCGCGACGATCAGCGCCCAACACAATGAGCCTCACTACTCACGGCTGGCAAAGGCGGGCCTCGTCGATAAGGTACGACAGCTGGTATGGGCGGGCGACCTGTTTCGTGGCAGCAATCCTTACAATGGAAGGGAGGCGAAATTCCCTGGCTCGGGCGTCTACGAAATCAGTTACACGCTGAGCGGCCTGAAGGCGGAAGACAAACCGGCGCCGCGCATGCAGGTCTATGCGGAAGATCTCGACCGCGTTTTATTCGAGCAAGATGTGATCGCCCCTGAGGACAAGCCGACCACGGTCACTTTCCGCGCCCACTTTCCCTCGAACCGCATGCCGACGATCCATGTCATCAACAAACTCGGTGGCCTCAATCCAACCCACCGGTCTGCGCGTCACGGGCGCAGGCCTTTCGTCAGCTTTGCGGAAGGCCGCATGCCATGGCAGATGAAAATAATGGGGGACGCTGGCAAGCCGCTGCACTCGGTTCTGATCCTGGATTCCATTGCCATGCGCGGCCCTATCCTGACGGACGAAGAGAAGCATTGGCGGGCGACCTTCATGGCGAGCGAGGAAGGAAATATGGACCAGGTCCGCGCCGGCCTCGGGGCCATGGCGAAGCGTGCATTTCGGCGCCCGCTCTATGAAGGCGAGCTGGATACGTTCGTCGGAATCGTCGAAAACGAGATCGCTGCCGGCGAGAAATTCACGAACGCAGTGAAGTCGGCGATGACGGCGATTCTTTGCTCGAAGAGTTTTCTGTTTATCGCAGAGGGCGATGAAAACGCTGAGCGCTCCACGCTGAACGACTGGGAAATCGCCTCGCGCCTATCCTATCTTCTTTGGAGCACAATGCCGGACAGCGAATTGCTCGCACTCGCCGAGCAGGGCAAGCTGCGTGATCGGGCGGAGCTAAAGCGCCAAGCGACCCGGATGCTGACGGATGCCCGGTCGGAGCGGTTCACGAAATCGTTCCCGTCCCAATGGCTGCATCTGCGCAAGGTCGGGATGTTTCCGCCGGATAAGAAGATTTATCCAAACTACGATGAGCATCTCGAAAACAGCATGGTCGGCGAAACGCAGGCCTTTTTTAAGGAGGTGTTGGAGAGAGGTCTGACCTTGCGCGAATTCATCAGCTCCGACTGGGCGATGATAAATCCACGTCTGTCCAAGTTCTATGGCGTCCCCAATATTACCAAAGATGAATTTCAGCGGGTATCTCTCACTCCTGAGGAGCATCGCGGCGGCTTGCTGACGCAGGCATCTGTCTTGTCGCTTACCTCCGACGGCACGCGGCATCGCCCGGTGCATCGCGGAGCTTGGTTATCGGAAACAATATTCGGCAAAACGCCTCCGCCTCCGCCGGCAAACGTGGAACCCATCGAGCCAAATCCGGTGGACTTCCCGAAAGCGACCTTGCGGATGAAATTGGAAGCGCACAAACACGATGCGAGCTGTGCGTCCTGTCACAGGAAGATCGACCCCCTGGGTTTGGCGTTCGATAATTACAACGCGATTGGCGAATGGCGCACGCACGAGAAAGTGACGGGCACGGGGGAGGACCCCTTGGTGGATGCGAGCGGGGAACTGCCAGACGGGCGCAAGTTTCGAAACGCCGAAGAGTTCAAGCAGTTACTCCTCGCCGACCTCGAGGCCTTCAATGAGGCCTTTATCGAGAAGCTCGCGATCTACGGGATCCGCCGCACAGTGACCTTCGAAGATCGTGATGAGTTGAAGGCGATCGCCAAGGCCAGTCGGGAGAAAGATTACCGCCTGCGAGATATCCTCGAAGCATTCATCCTCTCCGATCTCTTTCAACAAAGGTAAAGCCTATGAATATCCAAACCAACAACTGTCAACTCAGCCGCCGCCACATGCTCCGCGGCCTCGGTGCCAGTATCGCGCTGCCGTTGCTGGATTGCATGGGCGCCCCCGGACTTCCAAAACCCACCTCGCCGAAGCGCAGTGTGTTTCTCTACATCCCCAACGGCGTCAACACGCTGACTTGGCAAATCGAGAAGGCCGGTGCCGATTACGAATTCACCTCCCCGCTAAAGTCGCTGGAAGCTCACCGGGCCGAAATCACACCGATCAGCGGCCTCCATCACCCGATGGTGCTCGGTAAGCACCACAACTGCGACAAGGTCTGGCTGACGGGTGCGAACGTCCCGGGAAATGGCGGCGCGTTCCGCAACACCGTCTCGGCGGATCAGATGATGGCCGAGGTGCAGGGCAAATCCACGCGCTTTCCGTCTCTAGAGATGGCGATCGAAGGTCATTCCTTAGCGTGGTCTCGCGATGGAATTCAAATTCCGGCCGAGCGCAACGTGAGTTCGATCTTCAATCGTATGTTCGGTGAGGAGCGAGGCGGGAAGGACGCGGTCCGGCGCCGTCTAGCTCGGCGCGGGAGCATTCTTGATGCGGTTTTGGGCGACGCCGATCGGGTGAACAAGAAACTCGGCGCGGAAGACCGCACCAAGCTCGACGAATACCTCACTGCCGTGCGCCAAGTCGAAGTGCGGACTGAACGCGCCGATGCTTGGCTCGACGTGCCGAAACCGGAGATCCCGAAAGGCGAAGCGGATCGCTTCAGGCGCAAGATGGATCAGAACCAAGTGAAGAACTACCACCGCCTGTTTTTCGACCTCATGGTGCTCGCACTGCGCACCGACATGACACGCGTGATCACCTGCATGATTTGCAGCGAATCGAACGGCGGAGCGATCCCCGACATCGGCATCTCGCAAGCGCGCCACGGGCTTTCCCATCACAACGGCGATCCCGAGCAGCTTCGTCGCCTCACCGAGACCGATACGTTTCTGGTGGAGCAACTGAGCTATTTCCTTGCCCAGCTCAAGGAACACGTCGACGACGAAGGAAGCCTGCTAGACACGACGCAGGTGCTCTGGGGCAGTGGCATGGCCTATGGTCACAGCCACGGCAATGCGAACCTGCCAACGCTTTACGCGGGCGGCAAAAAGCTGGGCGTGAAGCACGGTCAGCACCTCGATTACAACCTGCCTAAGATCGGCAAGTACAAGGTCGCCGAAGCGAACGAACACTACAAGATTTGTGGCCGCCCGGTCGATAGCGATGCCCACTTGAGCAACCTGCTGCTTACCATGTTGCAACGCATGGATGTCGAAACCGAACAGTTCCAGGACAGCAATGGAACGATTTCCGAAGTCGTAGCATAACAATCGCGCATCGACGACTATGCGAATCTCTAGCGTTCTCCTCTGCCTGCTCGCCACCGTCGCTCCGTATTCCTATGCGGATGGACTCGAGTTTGCCGGCGCCCTTGGAAACTCTGGCGGCTCGGACAGAACGATCGCCACGTTCTCAGCGAAGCCAGCTTGCGGAATCGGACCGGTTCTCGATGCGGACAACACGATCTGGGAACGGGCCGGCTCGGCCCAGCTGAACCGTTACACATTGGATGGGCGACTGCTCGCGAGTTTCGAACTGCCGGATTCCAATAACAAGTTCCGCGACCAGTTGACGCTCGCCGGTGATCACCTGTTGTTTCATCTTGGCAAAAACCTCTACCGTCTCAAAGTGAACGAGGCGCCGGGAACGAAGGCGGAGAAACTCGAGGGCAATGCCGACTTGATGGCTCCCAGCGCCTTTCGCGGACGGGGGCTTATTTTCGACAATGGTGAGATCGCGTGGTTGGATCCGAGCACGGGGGATCGGAAACCGATTGTAAAGAACATACAATCGCTGCGACATTTGTTCGCCGGTGAGGACGGTACCGTGTTTGCCTTCACCGGACGCGAAGTGCTCGCGTGGAAGGACGGCGTGGAGGTTCCGGGTTACCCGCGTCCATTCAGGGGCGCGAGGCCACAGAAGATCGGCGATTTCTGGTATTCGCATGGCTACCACGGCACGGTCCACCGCTTCAACGAGCTGTTCGAACCCGCGCCCGGCGTTGTGTTAGGTGGAGCCTCTGGTTCGTTCATCGGCTATCTCCCACAGAACGGCGACATCAATCACGGCACCGGATTGGTGCGTATCCGAGACGATCTCTTTGCCATCTCGGGCTTCGAGGGAATTGTGCAATTCTTGCAATGGCAGGAAACGGACATGCGTTTCGAGGTCGTGCGCAGGATCGGGGCGCTCCAAGGTTTGAAGTCGCTCGGGTTGGATGCTGAGGGCAATATTTGGACCCCTCGCGGGAGCTGGCGCTGGGCAGATTCGTCGGAAGCACCGCGCAGTCTCGGCGATGTCGAGCCGGAGTTCACGACCCAGCCAGTCATTCTGGGCGGCAAGACGATCGCGTTCATCAAGAGCCACTACGGGAATATGCAGAAGGCGCGCGGCTCTGTGATCGATAGCAGCGGCTGGTCTCATCTCGAAGCGCGAGGCATCGGAAACCTGACGCTATCCAAAACGGCCTACGGCTCAGCTGCGTTCACGAACTCGAAGGGACAGCTGCGGATGCTAGTGACCGGCCCTGATGGCAAAGCGATGGACTTTTCAATATCTGAGAACGGCGACATCGGCGATCGGCCGGACGAGGTGCAACTTCCCGGCCTGACGCGATGCTCCAGCCTCGCATGGTTTGACGGACACATCGTAGCAACGGATCGCGGTGCCTTGGTGATCCTGCGCGAAACCGTCCAAGGAGTTTGGGAGACGGCAAAGCGGCTGGAGGGCTTTGGCGAGGAGATTTTTGTTCACAGTGATGGAACATCGCTCGTCGTTAGCGACGCTAGAAGTGGCCGGGTTAGCTTGTACAATGCCCTCGATCCAGGTGCGACCATTGCGAGTTACGATGGATTGGATTGGCCGGAGAAGGTCGCGGTCTCAGGCGATCGCATCGTTGTTTACGAGGCGGGCAAACAGCGCTTGGTGAAGCTCCATCGTGGCGAAGCCGCTCCGCTTCATGTGCCCGCGGAGCCACGGGTAGACGCCATCGGAACGAAAAAGTGGGATTTCCCAGAAGGGGACTTTTACGAGTTAGGCAGAGCGGGCGGCATTCCGATCGCCGTGGCGACTCGTGAGAGAGACGGCGGCCTGGATGTCGCGCTCGATGTGCCGGACAACGCGACGGAGGTGATACTCGGCGTCGCCAACGCGACCGACCACTTCATCGTCCACCATCGTGATGCGCGGATCCCCGCAGCAGACTGGTCAGAGATTCGCCTGGCTGCTTTCGTCAAACTTCCGGATCAACAGGAGCGCGTCGGCTTCGTCGATCATCAGCCAGTTCATGCACGATTTTCGAACGACCCGGCCCACTGGGCTCGGTTCGATTTCCGAAACTACCGCGAGATCATCGCCGAGCGCAAAGAGCAGATCCGCATCGAGTTCGACCAAGCGATCGACGGCAAGGCATCGCTCGTGATCGAGAACGAAGCGGGCCAACGTATTCGCAACCTCGTTTCCGGTCGCAGTTTCCGACCGGGCAAACACACGGTCGTCTGGGACGGCCTCGATGAGGATGGCCAACTAGTCGCACCGGGGAGTTATCGCTGGCGGGGCATCACCCACCCCGGAATCAGGCCCGAGTTTCGCATGAGCTTTGCCGGTGGCCGCGAGCCGATCAATGCCCGCCCGTGGGGGCCAAACCACGGCATTCTCCATGACGCGGTTTCCAACCGCGAACAGGTGCTCTTTGCCGCGCCAGTAACAGAGGGTGGCTGGGCGCTTCTGGCCTTGGATGCCGACGGAAATTTCGTCCAGGGCTACGATCACCAGCAGGGCTTCGGGATTGGGCACAACGCGATCGCGGTGGACGACAATTACCTGTACTGCGCTCAGGACGGTTTCGGGTGGAGCGGTGCGAATGACATCGACTGGAAAAGCGAGAGGTGGAAATCGACCTGGACCCTCACCGTTGCCCGCTACGATCTGAAGTCGGGAAAACCAGTCGAGTTCCACGGCAAAAAACGCGCCGTCGTCATCGATACGATGGAAGTCGGCCCAGGTTCGAAGCACCCTGATTTGAAGAGCTACAATTTGAGCGGCTTGGCGATCTTGGATGGGCAGCTCTATGTTGGGTCGCGGGATAAGAACTCGGTATTCGTCCACGATGCGGCGACTGCGGAGCGGCTCAGGACGATTCCATTGAAAGACCTGCGCGATCTCGCGACGGGCCAGGAAGCGGTCTTCGCCGCAACCGATTCTGGCATTGTTAGTCTAAACGACGGCAAAGAGGTGGCCTCGACCCGCGGTCTGAAAATCACCGGCCTGACCGTGGCACCCGACGGAGATTTCTGGGTGAGCGATCGTGCTTCGCACCAGGTGCACCACTTTTCCGCGGAAGGAAAACGAATCGGCTCGATAGGCACTCCCGGTGGACCCTATAAGGGTGTCTACGATCCAAACCGCATGGTCAATCCAACCGGACTGACCTTCGGACCGGAGGGGAAGCTCTGGGTCACGGAGAATCGCTGGAATCCGAAGCGGGTCATGGCGTGGGACACCGAGAAGAAGACCGTCGTCTATGAGAAATTCGGCATCCCGCACTATGGCGGTGACGGATCCGGTTTTGATCCCGAAGACCGGCGACGCTGGATCGGGCTCGGGTGTTTCTGGAACATCGACATCGAGACCGGCGCGGCGAGACCGACCCACATGATGTCGATCGACGAGGCTCATTTTGAGCACTATCACCCGCAGGGTTATTCCTTTTTTCGCGAAGCTGGTCGCACCTTCCTGTCTGCGCGTGGCAAGATCGCGCTGCTGCTCGAAGTGCTCGACGACGGCACGACCCGGAAGATTGCCGCCGCCAGCGGGACGCATCATTTCGCCTACGGCTGCGACTGGGATCCGCCCCGGGCCTACATTGAGGCGTTCTACACGAAGTGGCCGCACAAGCGCGGGCAAGAGAAGCCCGGTCGTGGCGCAGATGGCAAGCCGTGGGCGGGTCGGGTCGCTGGCGTTTTGTGGGTGGACCGCAACAGCGACGGCGAAACGCAGCGTGAGGAATTCACGTTCACCGAAGAGGGCGTGCAGTTTGCCGACGGTCACTGGGGGCACCTCCAGGATTCCCTGACCCTCCGTTTTCCCGCTGCCGTGGGGGAACAGGTCAAAATTATCGAGATCAAACCGCGCGGATTTCTTCCGAACGGCATCCCGGACTACCCGACCTTGAATGAGGCGATCGAAAACGGGGCGACAGATATCAGCCTGACACCCGGCTACAAGCGCCAGGGAGTTTCCACAGCGAAGGACCGGTTCGGGCGGTTCGTTTTCAACTCCGACCCCGAACTGAACGCGTTCGGTGCTGACGGCGAGCATCTTTGGAGTTACCCGAACCAGTGGAGCGATGTCCACGGGTCCCACGATGCGCCGCTGCCCGAGACCGGTGTCTTGCAAGGCTCGATGGCGATTCTGGGAATGGTCCCGTTCGATAATCAAGCCGATGTCTTCTTCCTCAACGGCAATCACGGGCGCTGTTTCCTTCTCACCTCAGACGGGATCTATCTCGATGAGACGTTTACCGATGTGCGCGTGAGCTATCTGCAGAATGAGTATCGCCTGGGCGGCGAGATCTTCGGCGGAACCTTCGAGCGCTCCCAGAAAGACGGGAACTACTACGTCCAGATCGGTCACGGACCGTATCGGATCTACCAGCTGCAAGGTCTCGACAAAGCCAGACGCATCAGCGGCGAATTTGGGGTGACCGCCGATCAGATCGCGGCAGCGGAGCGCGGAAATATGCGGCAGATCGCCAAAACACAGACGACGAAGTCCTTTCAGCTGCCCGGCGAAATCGCTTGGGACCTAGGTGGTAAATTCAAAGTCGCGCTCAGTGCTGCGATCGAGGGTGAGCATTTGCACCTGAACTACAAAGTCCAGGACCCATCCCCGTGGATCAACAACGGGCGCGATTGGACGACGCTTTTTGCCACCGGTGACACCGTGGATCTGCAGATCGGCGTCAACCCTAACGCTGACGCCAATCGTCGCGAGCCGGTCGAGGGCGATCAGCGGCTGCTGATTGCACCGCATGACGGCAAGCCGATCGCGGTGCTGTATCAACATCGAAAACCTGGAGGCACGAATCCGATCGAGTTCACCTCCCCATGGCGCGGCGCGCAGGTGGATCACGTCGAGCAGCTCACGGATGTGAAGATCGAAGTGAAGACATCGGGCGGCGGGTACGTCATCGAGGCCAAGGTTCCGCTGGCCGCGCTCCGGCTGGAGCCGTCTGGGACGTTGCGCGCGGATTTCGGAGTGACCTATGGGGATGCCGGAGGCACAGACACGCAGTTGCGCTCGTATTGGGCAAATCA
>Ga0114993_10007070_pt1 | contig 10439 bp, 7 predicted proteins | sample ArcticOcean_MG_C_FD_87042 | JGI IMG/M metagenome (GOLD analysis project Ga0114993, IMG submission 87042) | Marine microbial communities from western Arctic Ocean - ArcticOcean_MG_CB2_150 | ecosystem: Environmental > Aquatic > Marine > Oceanic | place: Arctic Ocean: Canada Basin | collected...
AAATAATTGATGCGCTCAACTTCCAACGCTATTTCGTCATAGTGTGAGGTGCACTCCCAATATGGCGGATCAATTGAACCCTGCCCAATGAGTGAACTGAAGTCGAGTTTTTTGGCGGCCTGTGAAGAGTGAATCCACAACCTGCGGATTAAGAGTCTGGGGTTCTCCGTCGGTCAAGTGGTGAGTCAGCCGTTTTTCTAATTGGCTGACTTCAATCGATGACTCTGACTTGGTCGGGAGCGAGTTTGGTGGGCCCTGTGGGGATCGAACCCACGACCTGCGGATAAAAGGCAGTGTCTCCCTCAAGTACGGTGAGGTCGTTCTCAGTTCAAAAGCTCAGGGAAACTTCAGGTAAAACACAGGCTGAGAAGCTATCATTCGCACCAATAAATATAGCTCGAAAGATGAGTACTAACAGGCCATTCGAATGCTGGAACAAGCATTGAGATCTGGCAAATCACTTCTTAATGCTGTTTTACATTCTGATGATTGTCTGTAGTTGAGTAGTTGGACTCATCAGAGCTTCGAAATGTTCCTGTATTTCATCGAGTGTGATGATGCTTGTATCTGACATTAATGATGATACCGAGATCTTCCCGCTAGCGAGTAGATCCAAGGAAATTTTCCAGTCCTCAGGCAACCCTCCCCAGCTTGACCTGAAGTCAATCTCTCTTGCCATCCATTCGGCCGGGAGAAGCGGCAATGGCTCCCAGGGCACTGCAACCAGCACGACCTCACCTGCCCTACGAACGGCTTCAAAGGCCTGTTGTAGCGTGTTCTTCAATCCGGCGCAGTCAAACACCACATCGAGGCCGCGACCGTTTGTCAGTTCTACCATTCGCTCCACGGGATCTTGCTCAAACGGGTCGATGACGGCCATTGCGCCAACCGCCACAGCAGCGTCCGAACGCCCGGGTGCGGGCTCAGAGACGATTACCCATGCCCCGGCAGCGCGTGCCGCCTGTGTGACCAGCAGACCTATTGGACCAGCTCCGAATACACCTACCGTGTCACCCAGCTTTAGTGAAGATCTACGTACTGCATGGACAGCCACTGAACACGGCTCAGTCAAAGCGGCTGCCTCGTCAGGTACACCGTCGGGTATAGCCAGAGGTTGCCAGTCATCCAGCACGGTGTACTTCGCGTACCCTCTGGTTCGGGTATTGGTCCAAAACCCCATCGTACGGTAGTTATATCTGGGATGACCTTTTGCTGGCGGCTCCTTGCCTGCTGGCCACTCGCCTCCACCACCAATCACACGATCGCCCTCTTTCCAGCGAGTCACACCGGCTCCTGTAGCTGAGATAACACCCGCAAATTCGTGCCCCAACACCGAGCCAGCTGGTGCGAGGTCGTACATGAATGCATGCACATCAGTCCCACACACGGCTGATCGATTAACCTTTATCAAAACCTGCCCGGCAGCTGGTTCTGGTTTTGGAAGGTCGGTCACCTCAAACAATTGTTTGCTGCGATAAACGGCGGCTTTCATAGTGGTCATTTCAGCTTGATGATGTGTCTCGAATCTGGCCGAATGTTATCCAATCAGAACCTCAGAAAATAGTCTGAGGTTGAATTACCAACAATACAAATGGAGATTTACATTGAAAAACGATTCAGCTGCGATACGTCAACCAATATATGTCGATGGGGCAGCGACGCAACTCGAGATCACGATCCACTTCAGCCCCAGTCCAACACCTAGCTCAAATCAGTCCACGTCCGAAGCACCAGACGGGAAATTGTTGCTGAGGATAAATGATGCGGCCGCTCGACTCTCACTCTCAGCGAAGTTATTCTGCTTGATCACAGTCGTGAACCAGGCACATCCGGGTGACGCTTAATAGCAGGGTGTCTTTCTCGAATCTTAGCCAGTGCGGTTAAGAAGTCAGCCATTGATGGCACGGAATATTAGAGGAAGAGATTCAGGCCGGGAGTTATCTGCCCGTGGACGGCCAGCGGAAGTTCGCTCTAGATCCGTTGTAGTAAGTCGACCGAAGTCTCGTGAGGTCGTGTTCCCACTCACCGATTGCGTTGGAATACTTATCAGCTCCACCCACCTGGACTTTCCGTAATCTGATGTGATTGGCGATAGTTCCGGCTACATCTTCCAGACCAAGTCTTGGCGCAGCAACTGTAAGAATCTGCCAACGTTCTGCTCGTGTCAGATCTGTGATCTGGTAGCCCAACTTATGGAGGGGCGTTCAAGCTGAAAATCGCCTACGGTGTCAGCCGTACCATCAGATTCTGGCGCTTCAGTACCGGGCCACCTAAATGATTGCAACGAGTGTAGATAACTCATCCCCGGGTGCGAGTCTCTGGATCGATTGAGAAGGTTCACGTGATCTGCCCACCAGTCGTATCCGAACAGAACCAGGTCCAGGAATCCATCGTGTGGCAGGAATGAAGTTCCTTCATGCCTTGCATCGACGGCGTCAGATATCTGCTCCTCTTCGAAATCTTCCACGCCAAGAACGACAATATCCGGTTCATCGACGGCCTCGTCAATAACTACTGTGACATCGGAGGGCAGTAAGCCCTGTAGATCATCGACGGCAAAAGGCTCAGCGCCAATGAACTGTATCGTTTTACCGCTCAGCTTTCGGGCGTTCGGAGCCACCAGCGATGCCAGCCGCGGCGTGTACTCAATAACGCTTCGCTGATCGTTGTCGTTCATATTTACCTCGAATTCTCGCCACGTTGAAGCATGTTAGCCCACATTTCGAATCCAACTTGGAGGCGCGCCCGCGTTGAACGAGTCAGGGCGTGGTCGGCGCGAGTGTCGTGCGTGGGTGATTTCTTAAAAGAAACACCTGCGAGCGCGTGGACGGCGCGCTGACAGGGTGCGCGCGGGAGACAGTGTAATGATTGAAAAAGGCATCGCTTAATGCCGATAAGTGCTTTTCGTGAATGGGGTTGTGAATGACAAACGAACCAGTGAACGAATCTAATCGACCAAACTGCCAGGTCTGCGGTGGAAATCTGATCCCGTATGTGTACGGGTTTATATCCGGTACTTCGGCAACGAGCTCCCCATTGAAAGACATCGAGTACGCAGTAGGAGGATGCGAGATCTATCCCGACTCACCTGGATACAAATGCACCGAGTGTGATGTGTCATCCGGATCAAGAGGTGAGGCAATGCTCGACTCCGGATTGGCAAAGGAAGTCACGCTCGAGGACGTTTATGAATCCTGGAACAAAGAGCAGTGAAAGAGGCATGGAAAAGCATGTCGATGCCGAGTCAATCTTCCCAATCAACATATTGAAGAACAAGGACATATATGGTGCAATTTTCGCGCGTGCGCGTGATGTGCTAATGAGAAGTACTAGTGATCAAGGAGGACGTTTGGATACTTCAGACGAACCGCAATTAGGCGATGAAAACAACAACCATGACCGGCTTACCGAAATATGGGAGCGGAAGGCCGGCGGGTGCAGCGGTAAAAAGCGATTCAACAGGTATGACATCCCGTGGCAGATATCCCAGGACTACAACGAGCGGGTAGCTCTGCAGTTCGGATCATTCGGTCCTTACTGGTGCAGGCATCACGACGCCTGGCACGTAGGACACAAGGGTCGAAAGCAGGCAGTGTTACAGGTCATTCGCAATTCTCGAAATAGAACGTGAACAGGACTGACATCGAGATTCACGACTATCTATGAAAGGAGAATGCATATTGAATTACCCAATTAATGCAAGGTACCCGGGCACGTGCAATCAGTGCGGAACCCGGTTCGGTTACGGAACGAGAATTATCAGGGTCGGAGAAGGAGCATACGAACACCTCAACTGCGATCCCGGTGCGAATCAGGACAGAAGGCCCGGACGAGGTCCTGCAGCGAACCTGAGCGGAGGATGGCGCAACCAGGGCGCCGGCGGCTGGCAGATCTAATTAATCGCCGCCCTCATTAGTTTGACCTGCCCCGTAAATTCGAGAGGGCAGGGCCATACTTTGTGTTCTTGGTGGAGACGGGGGAGGGTCGAACTCCCCGTCCAGAGCCACTGAACGGGCGAATCAAAGCGCTATCTGAAGTACTATCGGAACTCCCTTCACGCGTGTAATCCTCCCTCGCAGCCTGGGAGGGAGGATTACACGCGCTACTGACAGATGCCCCACTTATACCGGCTTGCCTCTGTGTTGCGAGATGTGGGCGTGGTTGCCTTTTAGGCGTTTGGCTAGGACGTTGGGGTCGACTGGCCATGGTAGAACCTCAGCACGCTCTGCCCATTCGTAATATTGTTTCTCAAACGCCTTCGCACGGTCTTTTTCGCCGTCGATAAGGTCGTTCTGCTCGGTGCGATCGTCAGAGATGTTGTACAGCTCCCACGGCTTGTCCCACTCGGCGACCAGCTTCCAGTCGCCAATGCGAATGCCTCGGTTGCCTTCGTGTTCAACGGTGATCGGGGTTTCGCGATTTACCTCTCGACCTTGCAGAGCCGGCAGGAAACTTTCGCCCTCAAGTGGCGTTATTTCCGTTTCGTGGTGCTCTTTCGGGTACTGCGCTCCAGCGATTTCGTAGCAGGTCGCAGAAATGTCGATGATGTGCATCGGGTTGTTCAGGATGTTCGACTTTTCGATCTGGTCGGGCCAGTGAACGATAAACGGCGTCGAAATTCCGCCCTCGTGAACCCAGCGCTTGAACAGGCGGAATGGTGCGTCTGATACGTTCGCCCAGGGCAGCTCAACGGCCTGGAACGTGGTGTCGGGGCCGGGTCGTAGCTCTGGAATGTCACCAACTCGCACAGGCTCGCCTTCGAGGGTCGTTGAGGACTCCCACTGCGAGGGATCCGGCCAGTCGGTGTCTTCCTGAAACAGCTCTGCGCAGCCGCCGTTATCGGAGAGGAACATGATGACCGTGTTGTCGAATTCGCCCTGTGCTTTTAGCGTGTCGATGATGCGACCAACCGTGCGATCGACCTGCTCGATCATGGCGCAGTAGGTCGCCATTCGGATATCCTCGTACTCCTTGTTCTGCACATCGTCCCAGTCGGGCGAATCGGAGTCGCGAGGTGAAATCTCCCACTTGTCGTCGACCACCCCGAGGCCTTTTTGCTGCTCGTGTCGTGACGTGCGAATGGCGTCGTATCCGGCCATGTACTTGCCTTCGTACTTCACGATGTCGTCTTCCCACGCATGGAGCGGCCAGTGGGGAGCGGTGAAGGCGACGTACTGGAAGAACGGCATACCCATTTCAACCGACTCTTCGATCTGGTTCACGGCGTGATCGCCGATGGCGTCGGTCATGTGGAAATCGGTTGTTTCGACATCGATCAGCACATCTTCAAGAATGAGTGACTTGGGGTTCCAGAACGAATCGGCGGCGTTGAGCAGTCCGAACGACCGGTCGAAGCCGCGCTGCTTGGGGAGTGGGTGTTTCTTGTCGCCGAGAATCCAGTTGTCTCGATTTCGGTTGTCCCAGCTTCCCGATACGTGCCACTTGCCTGAGATCATCGTGCGGTACCCGGCTGTTTTCATCACTTCGGCGATAGTGACGCAGCCTTCTCGCAGGTAGCCCTGATATGCCGGCACCCCAAGGTCGGCGGTCATCTGGCCGATTCCTGCTTGATGTGGATGAAGTCCGGTGAGCAGTGCAGCACGTGACGGGCAGCAGCGGGCGCCGTTGTACATCTGGGTGAAGCGCAGTCCGTTGTAGCCGAGTGAGTCGATGTTTGGCGTGCTGATGTCACCGCCGTAGCAGCCCAGATCCGAGTAGCCAAGGTCATCGACCATCATCACGATGATGCTTGGTTTTTTGGGTGCCTGTGGCACGTTTTCTTGGACCATTTCCTATTCCTATCAGGCTTGCGCTCTCGGTCGAGAAATTATCTTCCTTGAGTGGCTTCTCCCTCAACCTAACCTTCTCCCCAGTGAGAAGTGATTGAAATAACCTCACTTCGTCGAACTTAGCTCGGGAAATCTACTTGTAGTAGCTTCAACTTAATTACAACGCTCGCGTAAAGTGCCCTTACGCCTTCTACGGTTTCGGTTTCTCAAACGTTGGAGCCACGGTGCGTGGGGTGTTTGGCCATGGTCGGGTCCAGCTTTCGTAGCCGAAAGTTGGGTCTTGCGACATGTCGCCGTTTTGTGCGATACGGTCGTCCATCGAAGCGTCAATCGACGCCATAAGCTCCTGTGTTAGCTCCGTTTCGAGCCGGCGAACGATATCGGCGAACTCGGCGTTTTCGTACAGGTTCACCTGCTCCTGCGGATCGTTCAGCATGTCGAACAGAAGCATCTCGCCAGTGCGGTACTTGTGTAGCTTGTAGCGGCCATCGAAGTTCATCCAGCCGTCTGCAAGCAGTCCAAAAATGTTGGATCGACCCGTATCGCCCGGCATGCCTTCGCCGGGCAGCGGCTGAGCGTCGTACCAGCCGGGCTGTTCGATTCCCGCCCAGCCGAGCATCGTTGCCGTTACGTCTCGCAGTTCGACCATGCCGTCCTGCGTTTGGCCTGGTTCGATTCCGGGTCCCATAGCCATCATCGGCACTCGAATGGCCGAGTCGTAGAACGACGCCTTGCCGATCAGGTTGTGATCGCCGAGATAGTCTCCATGATCCGACGAGATTACGACGTAGGTGTTTTCTAATAGGCCCTTCTCACGTAGCGCATCGAGGATCGCACCGACTTCAAAGTCGATCTGCTGAACGAGTCCGGAGTAGTGCTTGCGCACCGTGTGCTTCGTATCGTCTGGGAACTCGGCGTAGTCAACACCGTTCCATGGTCGCTTGTTGCCATCGACATTGCCCTGCCGCAGCTTTGGCGTGTGGCCGGGCACTTCGGGCGCGGCTTTGGGAATCTTCAACTCGTCGATGCCTTCTAAAAAGCGTTCGTCGGGGTCGTAGGGGCAGTGCGGTCCGGGGAAGCCGACCATCATTGCGAAGGGCTGGTCGGCACCGTATTCCTCGATAAATTTCACGGCTTCCGAACCGACATAGCGATCCCACGAATGTTCCCACGGGATTTCGTGAATCACGGCTCCCTTGTTCTCGTGGTAGCCGGGCATCTCGTTGCCGTGGAGCTTCTTCAGGCCGTGTCGACGCAGGTAGTGGTAGTAGTCGTCACGCACCTCGAGCCAGCGCTTGTCTTCGCAGATCACCCGGTACTGGAACCCTCGTCGTTCGTCCCACGGGTAGAAGTGCATCTTGCCGATTCCGGCGGTGTAGTAGCCGTTCTCACCGAGTATTTCTGGCCATGTGCGAATACCCGCTTCTCGCCAGTCGGCACGGAGGTTGTGGAGATTGCCGGTCACGCCGTTTCGAACTGCGTTCATGCCGGTGAGCAAAGCTGTTCGGGCGGGTACGCAGATGGGTGAAGCGGAGAAGGAATTTGTGTATCGAACTCCGTTTTCGGCTATGGAGTCTATGTTCGGCGTTTGGAGCCAGTCAGCTCCGTTCGCACCGGCAAAATCCCAGCGGAACTGGTCAGGGAACAGGAAAACTATGTTGGGTCGGCTTGAATCTGATGAATCTTTTGGCAACTGGATACTCCGGTGAATATTCGACTTTCTGCCGGAAGACTAAGCGAACCTTGGCTACGTATCAATCCTCATTGCCGCGATGAAACGTAACCTTGTCACCGTGAGTACTGCCACAAAACATCTCGACCAATCCGAAAATAAACCCCACACACGGGTGCAACTTGGCCGAAGTGGCATCGAGGTGAGCCCGGTCAGCGTTGGTACCTGGCAGTGGGGTGGTCGGTTCTACTGGGGGTACGGGCGGGCGTACAACGACGATGATCTTGCGGCGGCTTTTACGGCGTGTATTGAGAGCGGGATCAACTGGTTCGACACGGCGGAGTTGTACAGTCGTGGGCGGTCGGAGGAATTGCTTGGCCGATCTGTGAATGGTGCCGAAGTGAGTGCCAAAGTGGATGCCAAAATGGATGACGGATCGCAGTCGCCTAAACCTCTTATCGCCACAAAGTTCTTCCCGTATCCGTGGCGGGTGCACAGGTCGTCGTTTCGGCGTGCTCTGAAAGCGAATTTGCGTCGGCTAAACACGGATTCGATCGATCTCTACCAGACTCACTTTCCGTACCGGCCTCGTAGCTTCAAATACTGGGTCGATGCGCTTGCTGATGCTGCGCAGGATGGCTTGATCAAGGCTGTGGGTGTTTCCAACTACTCGGGTGAGCAGACGAAAAGGGCGCACGAGATTCTCGACAGACGAGGCCTAGTTTTGGCTTCGAACCAGATTGGGTACAGCTTGCTGAATCGGCGACCTGAGTCGAGCGGTGTGCTGGCGGCTTGCCGTGAGTTAGGCGTGTCGGTGATTTCGTTCGGTCCGCTGTTCGAAGGCCTGCTCACGGGCAAGTACGGGCCGGGTTCGCCGCCAATGCTGCTGCGCAGGGTTCGCTGGGCGAGCAAACGCGTGGGGCCGATCGCTCCGCTGCTGTCTTTGATGGGCGACATCGCAGGTGGTCACGATGCTTCGCACTCGCAGGTGACACTGAGATGGCTGGTGCAGAAAGGCACGCTTCCCATTCCAGGTGTGAAGTCGGCCGTTCAGGCAATCGACAACGCGTCTGCTATGAAGTGGGAATTGAATAACGACGAGGTCGCTGCACTCGACGAGATGACCGTGCGCTACGTGTAGAGCTGCGTCCCGCAGCTGCTAACTTTCCGCTTCGTCCTCAGCCGCATCATCTTCGGTCTCGGAAGAAATGACGGAGCCAAGTTTTTCGCTTAGCTCATCGGCATTATTCGAGGAGATGAACCACATTTCTATCGCACCGGAATCACCCCTGGAAACGTCTATCTCGATCCCTGATCCAACACCGATGATGCTCCACATCTGAGAGATCTTTCGAGCGCCTTTTGCCTCGCTCGCAACCCGGTTCATTCTCGACTTTGTCTCGGCGACTCGCACGGCCGAGATATCTCCGACGTTCACCGAAGCGGATTTCATCCCGCGCTTGACCTCGAGTACACCATTCAAAATCTGCAGGTTCATCGTCACGTAGTTGAACATTACGTACAGGGTGATCAGGGTGCTTACGCCGAACGCCGCGTAGAACATCACTGCAGCGGAGCCGGTAACCACGGGATCACCGATGACCCCCTTAATGGCAACGCCTGTCAGTGCGCCGCCCGTCACGCCGAGGAGCAATCCGAGAAACCCGAATGCTCGACTCGATGCTTTGACCATATGGCAGTAATTTTGTTGTTGGTCGGTCATATCACTATCTATTCAATCACATGGTTCGGGCTGCGGCATCAGACTTCCAGACCGAAGCGAAGCGGAGTGGCAGGGATCTCGCGGTGGGGCGAGCGGGTGACTGTCGATGCCCGTCCGTCACGCGACACCCCACCAGGTCCCTCGTCTCCGTTGACTCCGCTCAGGAAATCTACAAATTCCTGTTGATTGTCAAAAGCACTCGAATCACCTCGGTATCACCGGCAGCACGAGGTGGGATGGGTGATCGGCCGAATGGAGGATCGCCTGGTGCGCGGTACGCAGTTCGGCGTCGGACCAGTAGTCCTTGCCCGTGTTGTGGTTTCGGTCGAAGTTCGGGAAGTCCGAACTCGAAACGTAAAGGCGCAGCTTCTGGCCGGGTTTGAACATGCAGCCGATCGGGTTCAGCATGATCGTGTATTCGGCAAGTTCGCCCGGTTCGAGCAGAGTCGGATTCTCGTACCCGTTTCGGTACTGGGTACGCATGATTCCGTAGGTGAGGTTCACAGCCAGACCGGCTTCGTAAACGATTGCGAGCTTTGCAGTGAAGTCGGTATCTGGACCGTCTGTTTTGGCCCATAGTTTTAGCGAAACGGGGCCTGTTACTTCGAGTTCCCTGTCAAAAACAGGAAAGTCATAGACCAGGATGTCTTCACGATGGTCGTGCGGCGATTGATCGACCGGCGCAGCCTGTGAATTGCTGCTCATCAGACTCATCACCGGGTCGCGTGGATCGTAGTCGTATTCGTCGGATCCGCTTTCTGCTGAAGATGGTTTCTCGGTCGACAGCAAGCCGTCGCCGCCAACTGTGTTCGCACTGCCCTGTGAGTGAAGGTAGAAATTCGTGTACTCGGTGCGCGCCAGCGGCCACTCGTTCTCGCCACGCCACTTGTCTTCACCAAGAACCCACATCTGCACCGGAGCCTCTTCGGCTAGACCGTTGTCGATGCCCTTCAGATCGGAGTCGTACCAGCGTGCGATCAGATCGGCGTAGGTGGTTGTGGCGTCGGGTCCGTAGTTGATCGGACCTATTTTGCCAACGAACTGAGTTGCATCGTGACCCCACGGACCGATGATGAGCCGGTGCTTGTCGCGTAGCTCTTCCGGTCCGTTTGTGGTGAGTCCCTGAAAATTATCGATCGTTCCGATTAGTCGATCCCACCAACTGGTGATCTGGTAAACCGGGGTTTGTATTTTCGAGTGGATATCGTCGAAATGCTGGAACTCGCCGTTCTGGTTGCGGTGGTAATCCTGCAAC
>Ga0114993_10007073_pt1 | contig 10436 bp, 11 predicted proteins | sample ArcticOcean_MG_C_FD_87042 | JGI IMG/M metagenome (GOLD analysis project Ga0114993, IMG submission 87042) | Marine microbial communities from western Arctic Ocean - ArcticOcean_MG_CB2_150 | ecosystem: Environmental > Aquatic > Marine > Oceanic | place: Arctic Ocean: Canada Basin | collected...
CCACCGCGCAGGCCAGAGCCGCCGTAGGTTAGTGCCTCGGCAGCTCTACGCTCCTTGGCCCCGCTCCCGAAAACGGGGCGAAAGGCCTCGCCAATATCCAGGCCGGACGTTCTGGCTGTTGTGGGCCGCCCATGCACCCCAATGCTCCTGAGGCCGGTGCGCTCCCTTTGTCTCAACAGCGGTTCGGTTTCCTGTCGGAACTTGGTAAATGCTTTCGCGCCAGAGCCCTGTAGAAGCCTGCCCATGCCGGCAAGTCCGGCCGCGCCCATGCGTCCTGCCCCACGAAGCGCCCAAGGGACGCCCTTGTATAGGCCATACCCAGCGCCGCCCATGCCGGCAAGTCCACCTAAGCCAAGGCCCAGTGCGCCAAGGGTGCCTATCGCGGCACTCTTTTCAAGGTCGATATCAGCAAGTCTTAGGGTGAGCCGATATTTTCTCGCAGGATCTAGCATGGTTCGCACCTCTGGCTGTGCCCTTATTGCAGAGTCGTAGATATATTATGCTACAACGACAGGCAACTAAACAGACATTACTTGGACATGAGATGTAGATTTTTAAGGGTCACACCCTTGGTGACCAATAGAATCTTCTTGTTGATGCCACGGCCGAAGGATTCTTCGACAAGCGGCAAGTTGTCTTGGTCGGTTAGAGGGATTTCCTCATCCTGGGCTGTGTTCTCTGGCTCTTCTGACATGATTAACCGCCAAGTACTCTGCTGTTGATTGATCTAAGGTATTGCATTACTCGCAAATACCGAAGACGTCTAGGATCGATATCCACGTCCACTTCTCTTGCGTCAATGCCTTTGTATCCCTTTGCGCCCTCATGTCTGACAAGTGAGTCTGGTTGCATGGATACCAATTCAAATGACTCATTGTAGCCCTTCAGGTTTTTCAGGTCTCCGTAAGCATTGCCGTGAAAACCCAGGGTCCTCGGGCCGAAAACAGGTGTTCGTCCGTCTCTGGCCATAAGGGTTAAGCTTGGGTTAACGGTGCCTAGCACGTCAGGGATAGTGGCATAGAAGCGCTCTGTGTAAAGGTCGATAAACTTGTCCATGTTGGCGCCGACCTCCTTCAAGCCAATGTAAAGCTCTGCCAGATCGTCCACAGCCTCAAGCGTGGTGTGTTTCATGACGCCAAGGCTTGACGGCAACATCACAACATCATCCTCGTCGCCGCCCCCGAACTTTATCCCATAGTACGCTGGGCCGCCTTCTACTCTATGGGCTTCGTCCTCCGAAACATCGTCAGGGCCATAGCCAACATTGACTGTGCTGCGGTTGTCGCTTCCCTCGTCGTATCCCGACGCCTGCAGCACGTTCTTGTCCAGGATGGACCCACAGCCAAACATTTGCGCGTAATACGACGTGCCTATCCTCATTGGCCAAAAAATAGACGCCATCCAGGGGGGAAGTGTTGTCTGCTCAAAGCTGAACTTAACGCTTACTTTGTGCTGATAGCGCGTTATTTTCACCCTCTTGGTGACCTGGTAGGTTATCTGTACGCCTGTTTCGTCTTCTACAGTTACGTACTGGCCCTTTCCATCGGAGTGCATCAATGGCTGAAGGCTAAACCTGGAACCCCTCTCTGCCTCGTTTGAGGCGCGGCCAACCGCGCTGTTGCCGTACTGATAGTAGGGGCTCGATTCTGCTTGCTGTGCAGTTTGCCCACTTCCCGAGGGGTGGGGGTCGTCTTCTGATCCGGCTGTCGTTATCATCGCCGCCCAGCTGGTCTGCGTGGCCATGTTTGTCTCACTGGAAGCGGTGAAGGCAGCGTCCATGTCAAAGTTGGTGCCTCGATCGGAAATGCCGGGACTGGTCGCCTTTGATGTCGGTGATAGCCAAATCTCATCGTCTGCTTTTGACCGCTTTGATGACCAATAGATCTTGGTAGCGGAGGCATAGCCCCCAGACCTGGGAAGCTGATCTCCGCCCTTGCGCTCTGCTTCCGCTACAATAGCGCCCTCTTGTTCAGTGAGGCTCTCGTCAGATGGTGGAGCGAAAAGCTCCACGGTCTCTCTGTGCTCACGGCAGTTCGATAACTGGATCTCAGTAGACGCCCCGCCACTCGCATTAAATGAGTGCACAATGGTGTCTATTACTCCGACATAATGCGTCCCCTGCGGCTGCTCATCGACGCTTTGGGGGTCCGCCGCCGTGGGTCTTTTATCCGTTTTAGGCGGCCATTCCTGGGAGGATGCGTCCCTGTCTTTGAACTTCAGCTTATAGATCCTGCTGGCCTGCGGGGAGGGGTCCAAGATCACACAGGGAACGCCAGTCACTAGCTGTGGGGAGAACCTCAGATGGGCGCTGAGTGATCTGGTAGCGAAGCGCTTGGCAAAGAACATGTAGTTGGCTGCGCGCTGCATATGCTGCTGAGGAGAGTACCGTGCCTGGCCAGCCATGGACTGTTCCATCTTCTTGATCACGTCTTCGCCGTCTTTGAAGGAGCCAGCTATCTTCCCAGACGCCTTCTCCTCTTTAATAAGCTCCTTCATCTGCGCTTTATCTAGCTTCTGGAAGACATCGTTATCGCCGAGACCGACAATCGCGGGGAGAGGGCCGGAGTACTTCTCATGCCCCATGACAAACGAGACGCCCCTCTTCATCGCCTCTACCATCTCATCCAGACTGCTCTTTCTCGCTGCCACCCCTGATGCGTCACGCTTCCCATGGTTGTGGAGAATGGCGGCGTTTGGTGAGAAATACAGGGTCTTTTTATTACGGCCTCGTTCGGTTCTTCCGTGAAGCGCTAGCCTGGTTGTTTCCCTCATCCAGTGTCGACTAAACGAGATAGAGCGCACCTGCTCGGGGAACAGGACATTGCACCTCGGTGGAGGGGCCATGTAGAGATCTGGAGCCATCGAGAACATATGCAGGCGATCGGCAAGCTCTGCGCTGACCAACTCTCTTTCGACGGTAAAGGGAACGCCGGACGCCCTGGCAGATGCGCCGATGCCCTTGTCGAGCAGCCCGGCAATGATCCTGACGTTTTCACCGTTGGCAATCTTGGCGGCCGGGCCGTCCAAGCCCTCAACGGCCTGGCCCGCGAGGGCCTTAAGGCGCCTTTGCGCCTCCAGCAAGTTCTTGATCGCTTCGTTCTTGGCGGTTTCTCGTTTGGACTCTTTCCCGTCTTCGGCCTCCGTGACGGCGGGGATGGCGCTGTTCAAAAAGCCTAGCTTCTTTACCTCTACATCGGTTTTACGATCAACCGGGTCACCGTCTGAGGCTTCGCGGTATTTAAGGACGTTGTCTAGATTAAGGCCGTTTGTTCCGTAACCAGCCTCCACACCAGCCACGGTATCTTGTGGGCCGTTGTGATGGAGGTCTTCCGTGGGCGCCACCTCATCCTGTTGCCCGGTGTTCGCTGCAGAGTTACCCATGTTCACCAGGCCGAGTAAGAATTTCTCGGCTTTCTGGGCTTCGGTAGTCGCCGTAGACAGTTTTTCGTCTTTTGTGTGGGTGATCTTTGTTGGGACGCGTACCTTGGACTCGACCTTTGTGTATTCGGATATGTAGGGCGGGCAGGGGATTGAGCAGAACTGATGGTACACCTTCTGTAAAAGCAGGTTTGCTATGTCCATAAAAGAAGAGGTGGACTTGGTGGCGCGGGTGACTCGGCGGAAATACCGACTGAATGCCTTGCTCTCAATGAAAGTGGCTGACGTATCGTCCTCCGGATGTATGGCGAGCATGCGGGTGAGCTTCAGGCGTAGCTCTGCCTGACTCATGAAGTCATTGACCCCCCTGTATTGCTTCGCAGATCTTGAGCTATAAACGCCTGTAGCCGCCTCAAGAAGCGCAACAATGCCACCAAGAAGGCCCGGCAGGTTTGGTATGGAAGACGGCTTGGCCTTTAAGAGCCTGAGCAGATCGCCCGTGCTGTCTACCTTGCTCTTTCCTCTATGAAGCTGCGTTGCTCCAGCAAAGATAGCGCGTTTGAACGTGGATGTGCTCGTTTTGGCCCCACCCCAGTACATCTGGCACTGCTCCCAATAGCTGGAAAAGTCTCGGCACTGGAGAACGATCTGACGTAGCCCACCTATCTTGGTGAAGCCATACCCCATGACCTCTCCGGTAAACAGTAATCTCCACTGCCGTAGGTCGTGTTTGTTCAAGAACCGTTGACCGGGAGTAGGGGCGTCGCTCGTGCCCATTTCGACGTCGTCAGATTCCGGATCTACACTGCCCCCATGCGAATAATCCTTCCAGGCGCCTGCTCTGGATTCGTACATGCGGGCCATCTCCGCATCCGGAGCATACCCGCGGGATTCAGCCACCTTACCAGCGAAGCCGGACTCCATGAAGAAGACGTGCACAAGGGTTCTGGGGAGAAGCCGGTGCGCCTCATCCGTGGCTGGGATGGCTATAGACGCTGTTGCAGGCTTATTTACCCCGCCCACGACTTCTACGTTAATAACCTCTACCTCGACCCCTTCCAGAAAGAGCCTGAGGCCGAGATAACGTGCGTTCGTCTTTGTGTCGGCCATTCCCTACTTATCCTTGTAGTGCTTGTCGTGCGCGATAATGGCACACTCGGCGTCAACACGCATCCTACCAGTTCCACCCTGCCGCACGCGCAAGCGTGATCTATCCGCGAGCGCTAACACGGGATCACCATCGAATACACGGGCAACAAGCTCTTTTGCCGTCAGTCGTGTTCGGTAATCCCGTATAGACCCAGCGCCACTAACCATTACCGGAAACATCCCATTTCTATCTGCGTGCGCACGCCGTCTTTTATCGCCAACATCCAGAAAGCTGATCGACTTTATTCGGGTTGTCATACGAGAACCGCCACGTCAATAAAGTGTATAATATGAACAGCATCGACAGCTCTTAACCGCGTAGCATAGTCCTAGATAGAAGTATCAAAAGCGCCCCCGCCCGACTGCGGTCCCTCGTTGGTCTCGTCCTCCAGGTCCCACATCACTCCGCCGGAGGCAGAGACAGCTCCGGCCATCTGATCTTTGAGGTTAACGTCAACCAGCATAGTCCCGGCGGGCATGGCGTCTCCCTTGATCATTTTGTATCCGGACAGCATCTCCGCCTTTCTCTCCTCAGCCTTTTTGGCGGACTGATAAACATCTTGGCCGCTCTTGCCCGCCTTGTACGACATGCCATAGGCCATACCGGCGGCTATCTGGTCAAGTGAGCCAAGTGAAAAAGCGGTCGCCATTACGCTGCCGGCGTTTGACATATCAACGCCATCCCAAGATCCGTGCTTGCTGGCCTGTCCGTCACCCCAGCCTGCGCTGCCCCAGCGCTTGATAGACTCGTTGACCTGATTGGAAAGATGATTCAGCTCGCCTGGCTTCAAAACCTGCAGTGGGCCTGCCATCTCGCCTGCGGCTTGATGTTCAACAAGCCCCTGCATCGTCGTCTTGAAGAGAGCCTCGTTCAATATCTTCGCGCCTTCGAGCGCAGATGCCTGCATAAACGATTCAAGCGCGGCCATGCTATTGAGATAGCCAAGGCCACCCTTTATGACTGCGTTCCCGACCATCTGAATAGACGCGGAAGAGAGTGGATTCAGCAGCGAGTTCATGAGCCTGCCCTTAACGCTCATCTGGTAGTCGGGGTTTGGGTCCCCGTTATCGAGAAACTTCGGCACATCGACCATTTGCGGACCATCCGGATGGTCCAGATCCATAACCCTTTGGGTGTCACTCGCGAGCAACGAGCCCTTATAGATTGCCTCGCTCGCCTTGCGCGCAGCCATGGTGGTTCCCTTGGAGCCCAACATGTCAAGAATGGACCACTTGTTCCAGTAGTCGTTTATTACCCGTTTACCAGAGCCGGCGTACGCGTTCACGCCGCTGCGCATCGTAGCCTGTCGTCTACGCTTCTCATTCTCAAAGCCACCCTTTGCCGCAAGGCTTGTGTAGCTTGTGACGTAGAAGTTAAACGAGAAGACCATCGCGTTGGGGCTCTCAGCGGATTCGTGCGCATTGGCTGAGATGGGATAACCCTCTACAAGAACGTCATCCCACGAGATGTACATTCGCGCATCCAGCTGAACGAGCTTCGTAGCGCGAAAGTAGAAGTCCCAGTTCTCCCAGAACTCCGCGCGCCAGTTGTAGTCCGCTGTATTGAGAAGAATGCCTTGAAACGACAGTGTCCTGGGCCTTTCGCCAAATACATACAGGTAGTTGTCACCAAACGTCTCAATAAGCTGTGTCTTCTCTACGCGTGTCTCCTTGACCGTCTGCAAGATCCAATCGGTCCACGCGTCTTTCATTTGTCCACTCTGGGAGCGGGCGACCGCTCCCTCCGGTCCCTCACCTATGTTTTCATGAAAAATTCGCCCGTCGTTATAGTCCCCATTGGTCTTCGCCCACGCGTCTTGGCTCAGCCGCCCATGCTCTTGGGATACCAGGCTGCTATCGACATCTCCGGAGTAGTACTCCCTCATGCCTTTGCCGAGACGGTTGAGCACCTTAACAGTGCTCCCGTTGGACCTGACTACCTGGACAAAGGCAGTCGCATTGGGTTTGGACTCTGTGCCTAAAAACGGCCTCGCAACTGCAAGCATTTCAGAGAAGCGCCCCACAGCTTCGGTTCCAAAAAGATCGCCTGCGGCTATATCCAACGGCAAGCCCAGGGCCTGGTAACGCCCAATTGGGATATAGTCCGCCATCCTCTTGCCTTCGGCAAGAAACGGATCTGGCTCAATCAGGGCAATTGCGGTCTCGGCCATCTATTATCCGGATATAGTATAGTTGGGTGTCGCCACATTACTTGGTGCAGCGGCGGTTTGTGCTGGGGCAGGCTCTGGGGCGCTAGGCATTGGCGGGGGCTCGGCTGCCGCCATCCTGTTTTGAACGCTTTCAGTTACCTCGGGCGTAACGCCTGGAGGTGCTGGTGGGGCGATATTGGACGTTGCCACGCTCTGGACCTTTGGAGAGAACTGGCCCATCCGGTGTCTCAGGGTCGTAAGCTCAGATTCGCGGTCTGTGATCTTGTTTTGCAGCGCCTGAGACCTATCGAAGTCCTTCTCGCCAGTCGCGTAGGCCATATCCCTCATCTTGCTCTTGTGTTGAGCCGCTGTGAACTCTGACCGCTGCTTGGTCATGGCGTCAGAGAGCTGCTGCCTTCTGTCTGAATCGGTCCTGCCTTGCGTTTGGCGGTGAGCCATCTCCTGCTCTTTGCCTGCGCGGATCTTGGCCATGTGCTGCGCCTTGTCCTGCGTATCCTTGAGAGACGCTTCGGCTTTGGCGGCCTTTGCTCTGGCAGAAGCCAATTGCTCAGGGGTCTGTGGCGGCTTTAATCCGGTCGTAGTAATCGCTGTAGCCTTATGTTGGGACCTCCCAGTCGGTTGACTGCTCTTGGAGACCTTCACGGCCAACTTCTCGATCAAACCGTATTTTCGTCTAATAGAAAACATATTCACCACCACTAAAAACGGGCTCTAAGGGCAAGGCCGTAGACGCCTTCCTTTGTTCTCGGGTCAGGCGTAAGCGGCACAATCGGGCTACGCCTATAGAGCTTCGCCAGGCGCTTCATAAGGCTAGGAGCGGGGGAGCGGCCTTCTCGACGCCTCCTCGTAAGCTCAGCCCTCATAGATGCAACCTGCTCCGGTATCATGCCTGTCCCTGTTGGTTTTTGTAGGCCTGAACGAGCGGAAGCATTCCGGACATCGCGCCTGCAACTGCTTTGGAGGGCTGCGTCGCGCGCTCCCGCTCTGTCTCAAGCCTGTATTCCTCCATCTCTTGCGCTCTCTGTGTTTTCCTCGCCTGCTCTATCCTACTACGCATCTTGGAGCTATCACGTGCCAATCTACGAATAATATGCTCTTGCGCATTGGCGTTAGCGATCATGGGGGCAATGCCGAGAGTAGGGATACCCGTAAGGAGTGGGTGGCGCATAGAGAAGCTCTTACTTCTTCGCGTACTGATCAAATCACGAACTCTCTGTTCCTCTTTATCGCTGAGGTACATTCCGAGGTCGTCCTCGATATCACTCACTGAGAGACGAGCAGTCTTCTCTTTAAGATGGAAGATGAGCTTCTTTTTGGCTGCGTGCTTGACGAAAAGATCCATGAGTTACTCCCTGTCTTGGCCGAACGGTGAGGGCTGCGCAGGGCTGCGCGAAGGCTGCGCAGCTCCTGGGTTGGGCGGTGGTTGCTGTGGGGGCTGGGCTAATGTGTTCCAGGCGGCCTGCTGGGGCGGCTTCTGTGCGTGTTTGGGGACCGGAACCTTTGTAAGGGTCCCCGCTGATGGGTCGTCCACCTCAACAGTGTTGCCAGGTTGTTGTTGTTGTTGGGGCGGCTGCGCGGGGGGAGCCTGCGCTGGTTGGGCTTGGGGTTGTTGGGGCGGTTGTTGATTGGGTAGCGGGACTTGCTGTTGAGGGGGAGCTTGCTGTGGAGGCTGGGCCTGCTGAGAGGGCGGGGTGGCCGGCTGCGCTTGCGGAGGGACCTGGGCTCTGAGCTGGCCCGTGGGCTGCTGGGACTGTGGTGTAGCCTGGGGCTGAGGTTGGTTTGCCATCTTAACAAACTCTTCTCTCATAACCACTAATAGTCTTGCTGGTATACTCATTGGTTAAAAGTCCACTTTGAGGCCGACATTCCCTCTAGGCGTCCAGTTGCCCTGACCGGTTACGGGGGCGTCCGCGCCAAGGCTAAGGGTGCCGGTGAGGTTCTTTGTGAATTTGGGATTGATGCTCAGGTTAGCGCTAACGGGGTTCCCTCCGGAAAGCGCAACATTCCCGCCAAGGCCAAGAGACCCAACCCCGCGGTCTTGGCGCGGCGATAAGGAGAGCCCAAGTGTCGCGGGAGCGCTGCCAACTGCGGGTGAGGACTGCCCGGAGATCTTCGGCAGGCGGCTATAAATCGCAGAGAGCCTTTTGCTGAGCAAAGGCTTGGTGGGCAGAGGCCCCAGGGATTTATCAGACAGGGCTGTCTCCTGGGCCAACTTTTCCAACTCTTCTCTCATCGCCGTTAGTTGTCGCGCAGGGATACTCACCGTGTTGCCGCCCGTGGAGAAATGGGCCGATACGGCATAACGCCTTTTGTTGCTCGCTCAGTTCTGTTCAAGGCTCCGGTCGGATCAGCGGCTGGCGCTGCCGCAGGGCCAGAGCCAGAGCCAGAAGCGCCGTACATTTTGTGCTTAATGGTTCCCTTTTTGTAGGGATTCCGGCCCAAAGCATAGCCAGCAAGCCCACCAAGGCCAAGGCCAGCAGCTATCAGTGGCCAGGCGGCCTCTTTTCGCATCTGCCGATTCTTTTCGGCGACAGCCCTCTTGATGATGACCGTTATTTTGGGTCTGAGCGAAAAGGTGCTCGCTGTAGCCGACTTCATGCTGTCTGCGGCCTTGTAGACTTTGTATTCAGCCCAAGACGGGAGCTTGTGGCCCATGTCGATCTTCTTCTTCAGGGAGATCGCCTGTGCCGCCGTGCTGTCCAACATCTTCGACAGCATCTTGGCATCGTCATCCCTGGGCATCATCGAGTGCGCGCCACATGGAGAGGGCTGTGGTGGGGGAGAAGGAGGCCCTCCATGAGAAGGACGTCCTCCGAGAGGAAAGCTTCCGCCAAGAGGAGAGTGGCCCATTGGCCTGTGTCCGCCTAGCTTGCCGGCCAGGCCCATGAGCATATTAGACAAGCCCATGGCCAACTTACGTTTCGCTGCATATTTTTCTAATGGGTTCATTTATGGCCTCCGGCTCATTAACGCTGCGCACATACTGGCTAAGTTTAGCCGAACAGGGATAGACAACCATGGCAGCACCGCATGAACAACAAAAGCGCCTGCAGACAGGAAGAACAACGTTGAGGCCATGAGGGCAAACGCCATATGCTTGAAATAGCCCTCGTTGTGTTCTCTTGTGTGTCCCGTTGAGAGCCTCACTTGTTGCTCTCCGTAGCCAACTTGCGCTTCGCTGCATATTTTTCTAGTGAGTTCACTTTAACTCCTATTAGACAAAGCGGCTAATCCTGCAAGGCCAGCGCCGCCACCGCCGGCCACAAGGCCAGCGTTTACGAGCTGTTTTCTCTTCAAATACTTAGCCATTTGCTTTTTTAGCAGAAGCTCGTCAATCTTTTTGCCGGCGGCGCGACCTCCAAGGAGGCCAAGCGTCCCACCGCCAAGGAGGGCATAGCCCGAGTCCGCTATACTAGCCGCGGTGCCAGCACCTTCTTCGCCAAGAACTCTTTTTAGCTTATCGCTGAGCTTGTCAACGCCGGGAAGGACGGGGGCGTGCGCAACCCCCCTTTCCGCCCCAACAAGACCGCCTATGCCAGCGCCAAACCTCCCAAACGTCTTGCCGGCTACAGGCTTTTCACCATAAAGGGCAAGAGCTAGCGCCTCTGAGAGATTCTTCTTAGCAGCATATTTTTCGAGTGGGGTCACCTACTGTCCTCTTCCACGCCGATCAATGCATCTAATTTGTCCTCGCTCTCAACCAGTATCCCCAGCCACTTGTCGATCTCGTCCAACAAG
>Ga0114993_10007074_pt1 | contig 10436 bp, 10 predicted proteins | sample ArcticOcean_MG_C_FD_87042 | JGI IMG/M metagenome (GOLD analysis project Ga0114993, IMG submission 87042) | Marine microbial communities from western Arctic Ocean - ArcticOcean_MG_CB2_150 | ecosystem: Environmental > Aquatic > Marine > Oceanic | place: Arctic Ocean: Canada Basin | collected...
ACTAAAAACTACGTTATTTGCACTATTTTTTAATTCGCAATTTTTTATTGATTGGATAGCTTCCTTTAACTTTTTTAATTTCTGTATTTTTGTACCAGTAAAATTTATATTTGCATTATTAATAGATCTTTTTAATGGGGTGTCACTTAATAAAAGATTAGCATTGTTTAAATTATAATATTCTATAAGTTTAATTAGTTTTTGATTTAATCTTTTTTTCATTTTATAAATCATATTATATGAAACACTTCATGAAAACGATTTATTTAATTTTATTTTTATCATTTGTTATATTTTCTGTAACGTCGGGTTTAGCTAAAGAAAAAGAAGAAATATATTCAAAAAAATATATTTCAAATTATTTATCAGGAATTATATCTTTAGATTTAAATGAGACTGAAAATGGATTTAAATTTTTGAACAAAATTGATCCTTTAAAAGAAAAACATAGTAATTTTAATATAAGATTTATAAATTCACTAATATTACTTGAAAAATTTGATGAAGCTTTTGTATTTTCTAAAAGTATATCTAGCAAGAATAAAATATTTTTTGAAGCTGACTTATTGTTGGGGCTAGATTCATATACAAAAAAAGATTACGAAATAGCAGAAAAATATTTTAAAAGACTTAATAAAACTTCTGACAGCAGTATGATTTTTGATGATTTATTTGGAAATATTTTGATGTCATGGCTTGAGGCATCTAAAGGAAATAAAGAAGAAAGCTTGAAATTTGTTAATAGAGTTCCAAATAAATTTTATAGTTTAAAACTTATCCAAAATAGTTTCTTACAATGTTATTTTGATTCATTAGATACTCCAAATTTGTACACTCAAGTAATAGATGAAAATGAATTAGACTTCTCAAGATATAATTTTTTTTTACTTAATTATTTTATTTATAAAAATAAAAATGAAGAGATAGTTAAATTAGTAAAAAAAATGAAAAGTTTAAAAAATAAAAATTTACTTTTGAAAGAATCTATAAACTTTGTAAATTCAGGAAAAGAAAAAAAAATAACAGATTTATTTAACTGCAAAAATCCAAAAGATTCAATCGCAGAGATTTTTTATATAATTGCCAATTTATATTCTACAGAAAAAAATTTTCAAAAATCTAATTTTTATTTAAATATATCTCTTTTTCTTAACAACAAATTTACTCCTAATAAAGCGTTACGAGCTGAGAATTTTTTTTACCTAGGGGACGAGAAACTCTCTAAAGAGTTATATGAATCATTAAAAAAAATAGGACCAGCATATTCGTGGTTTGCGACCAAAAGTATAGGAGCAATATTATTAAATTCAAAAAGTAAAAAAAAATACGCAGTATCATATGTGGAAAAGGAATTTAAAGATTTACCTGATCATAATTTTGAACATTATTACGAGTTAGGTAATTTTTATAAAGATAATAATTTTTACAAACAAGCAATAGAATTTTATAGCAAAACTTTAGAAAATATAAATCCAAAACACACGTTAGTTCCAAAAATTTTAGACAAAAGAGGAACCTGCTTTGAAAGATTGAACATGTGGAAAGAGGCTGAAGACGATCTTAAAAAATCATTACAAATTCTGCCAGATCAGGCTTATGTTTTAAACTATTTAGCATATTCATGGATTGAAAAAAAAATTAATATCAGAGAAGCACTAAAGATGTTGGCTAAAGCTGACAATCTAAAAAAAAACGATCCGTACATTAAAGATTCACTTGGTTGGGCGCATTATGCAAATAAAAATTATGTTGAAGCAGAAAAATTTTTACGTTTGGCTGTAATTTTGTTACCTCTAGATCCCACTATAAATGATCATTATGGTGACACATTATGGATGTTACAAAAGCCAATACAAGCAAGGTATTTTTGGGACTTTGTTTTAAATTTAGACAATACAGAAAAAGAGTTAAAAGAAATTATAGCTAAAAAAATTACATTCGGTGTCCCTAAAAAATTATAATTATTTTTGTGAAAAAATATAAAATAAAATCTTTTTGTAAAATTAATCTTACATTAAATATTATAAAAAAATTAAGTAATGGATATCATATAATCAGATCAATAATAACTTTTTCTAATTTACATGATCTTTTGACATTATATGAAATCAAGGCCAAAAAAGATAAAGTGGTTTTTACAGGAAGATATAAAAATAATATTAACTTTAAATCCAACACAATAACAAAATTATTATTTTTGCTAAGAGAAGAAAGTTATTTAAAAAAAAAGTCATTTTATATAGGTGTAAAGAAAAATATACCACACGGTTCTGGTTTAGGAGGGGGGTCATCTAATGCAGCGGTATTATTAAATTTTTTAGTTAAAAAAATGAATTTAAAAATAAAAAAAAATAAAATTTATCAAATTGCAAATAAAATTGGTTCTGACGTTCCAATTAGCTTGGAGAAAAAAAATACTTATTTATATGGAGAAAAAAATAAAATTGTCAGAATAAATAAAAAATTTAGACTCAATCTCTTAATAGTTTATCCAAATATAATATGTTCAACAAAAAGTGTTTATAAAAAAAATAGAAAATTTACGAGCAATAAAGTCAAATTTAATTTCTTAAAATTTAATAGAAAAAAGTTTCTAAATTTTCTATTAGATGGCAACAATGATTTAGAACAAGTGGTTACGAAACATTACCCCAAGGTGAAAAAATTAATTAATTTTATTAAAAGTCAGAATGGTTGTTATTTTTCAAGGATTACAGGGTCAGGATCTGCCTGTATTGGAATATTTTCTAATGTTAAAACTGCAAATTACACTAAAAAATTAATACAATCAAAGTTTCCAAAGTACTGGTGTCTTGTGTCAAAAACTATATAAATTTATTTATTTGTGATATATCTCAAAACTATAAAATTGGGGCGTAGCCAAGCGGTAAGGCAGCGGTTTTTGGTACCGCCATCGAAGGTTCGAATCCTTCCGCCCCAGCCAAAAAATGTTTAATAAAGTAAAAAATATTATTTTAAAAACTGATAGATTCCTCTTTAAAAAATTTGGATCTGATAAAAGTCTTAAATTTTTAGAAAATATTAAAGAAATTAGAGAAATTTTCTCACTCATTAACGAAATAGGAAAAGATAATAAAATTAAGTTTGTGGGTGGTTGTGTGAGAAAATCTCTTAGTGGTGAAATTATTGATGATATTGATTTGGCAACAACACTTGTGCCAAACGAAGTTAAAAAGAAACTATCCACAGATAATATTAAAGTTATTGATACTGGTATTGAGCATGGAACATTAACTGTTTTGATAAATAAAAAGAAATTTGAAATTACAACTTTAAGAAAAGATATTTCAACAGACGGAAGACATGCCGAAGTTCAATTTACACTAGATTGGAAGCAAGATTCTGCAAGAAGAGATTTTACAATAAATGCCATATATGCCGATATAGATGGAAGAATTTTTGACCCACAAAATGGAATTTCAGATTTACAAAAAGGAGAAGTAAAATTTATTGGATCGCCCAGCGAAAGAATACAGGAAGATTATCTTAGAATTTTACGTTATTTTAGATTTTTTACTCAATACAGCAAAAGAGATCATGACAAAAATATAATTAAATTTATTAAACAAAATATAAACGGCTTAAATAAAATTTCTAATGAAAGAATATTTGATGAGTTAAAAAAAATTATATCACTTAAAAATTTAGGTAACTTATTTTTAAACAAAGAATCAAAAGAAGTGATACTAAATGTATTTCCTCAATTAAAATACTACGAAAGAGTTAAGGAAATAAATAATTTTACTCCAAAATTAAAAGAACAATATGATGATTTTTTAATTTTAGGCTTACTTATTATAGATCAATCTAATAATTATGAGTATTTTTGTCATAAATATAAAGCCTCCAATAAAATTAAAAATAGATTTAAATTTATATCAAAAAATTTTGAGATTCTAAAAAATAAAAATTTTTATTCCGAAGAAAATATTAAAAAATTAATTTATTTATTTGATAAAAAAAGTGTAAAAGATTTATTATTATTTTCATTTTCTATTAACAAAGAGATTAAATCATTAAGGATTGAAAGTCTTATAGACTATGTAAATGCTTGCAAGATTCCCCAGTTTCCTATTTCTGGAAACGATTTAAAAAAACAAGGGTATGAAGCTGGAACAGCTCTAGGAAAAAAACTTAAAGAATTAGAAGAAAAGTGGATAGAAAATAAGTTTGTTTTGGATGAGCAATTAATAAAAAAATCTATACAAAGAACAAGACGAAATTAAATATACTTTACTTCTGTTATTTGAAATTCTTTTTCACCTGATGGTGTTATAACAGTAACGTAATCTTTTTTATTTTTTCCAATTAGGGCTTTACCAATTGGAGATCTAAAATAAATATAATTTTTTGTTAAGTCAGCTTCATCTTTGCCAACAATTTTATAAGTTTTCTTTTCCTTTTTATCTAACTCAAGTAAAGAAACAGTCGAACCAAAAACTACGTAATCACTTTTTTCAAGTTTACTTACATCTATTACATTTGCTCTTGCAATTAGGTCGTTTAGTTCAAAAACTCTCCCTTCAGTTTTTGCTTGCTCATCTTTTGCGGCATGGTATTCAGCATTTTCTTTTAGATCTCCATGAGCACGAGCCTCTGCTATAGCTTCAATTATTTTTGGTCTTTTTTTTTGTTTTATTTCTTCCAACTCTTTTTTTAGTTTTTCAAGCCCAAGTACTGTTATTGGTTCTTTTTCCATAATTTATTTCCATTTAGCTTTGGGTGGTAAAGACATCAATATAGCCTCAACATTACCACCAGTATTGAGACCAAATTTTGTTCCTCTGTCATACAATAAATTGAATTCAACATAACGCCCTCTTTTAAAAAGCTGAACATCTTTTTGTTTTTTATTCCATTTTATATACATTTTTTTACTTATAGCTGATTTAGTGTAATCAAGAAAACAAATACCAACATCTTTTACAAAATTAAAATCTTTTTCCCAATTTTCGCTTTTATAATCAAAAAAAATACCTCCTATTCCACGTTTTTCATTCCTATGAGGTAAAAAAAAATATCTATCACACCATTTTTTATATTTTAAATAATAATTTTTGTTATTCTTGTCGCACATTTTTTTTATTTTATTATGAAAGTCTTTATTTTCTTTTTTATTTATTATACATGGCGTTGAATCCATGCCACCACCAAACCAATTTTTAGACGTAACAATAAATCTAGTATTTAAATGCATGGATGGTATTTTAGGGTTTTTCATATGAGCAACTATTGAAATGCCAGAAGCCCAAAAATTAGGATTTTTATTTGTTCCAGGGATTTGAGATCTAAATTTTTTATCAAATTTTCCGTATACTTCAGAAAAGTTAACCCCCACACTATCAAACACAAGCCCATTTCTAATTATCGCATGAATACCACCACCACCACCAGGTGCTCTTTTCCATTTTTGTTTTTTAAAATATTTTGGTTTTTGATTAGTTTTTTTTCCATACTCCACTTCAAATTTTTCAAATTCATTACAGATTATTTGTTGTAAAAGTGAAAACCAATGACGGGTTAATTTTTTTTTTAATTCAATTTTATTAATCATTTTTCAAATAACATATTTTGTTTTAAAGCTTCCGTTAATGTTATTGCTACTGCCATACCAACATTAAGAGATCTAGCTCTTTTTTTTAATGGTATTTTTAACAATTCGTACGAGCTATTATGCACATTTACAGGCGCGCCAGCACTTTCTCTTCCAAAAAGTAAAGTATCTCCAGGGTTAAATTTAAAATTAAAATAATTCTTTTTTGCCTTTGTTGTCATGAGTATTATTCGTGATTTTTTTTTTCTTATTAAAAAATTTTTAAAAGATTTATAAATTATTATTTCACTTTTATCCAAATAATCCATAGCAACTTTTTTCATCCTCTTGTCATTAATGTGAAAACCACAAGGCTCTATTATTTCAAGTCTAGCGCCAAAACAGTAGCATAGACGAATAATTGCAGCAGTATTTTGAGGTATATCGGGTTGATAAAGAGCAATATTAAACATTTTTAATAGTATATTATTTTTGTGTGTCATTCTGACCCTAGCAAATTGATATTAATTTTAATTAATTAATATTATATACTAATTAAAAAAATCAAAATTTATTATGAACAAAGATATTAAACCAAAAAGAAGAGATTTTCTATTCACAACAACTTATGCACTTGGTGCCATAGGCTTAGGCGCTACTATTTGGCCGTTAATAGACCAAATGAATCCGGATGCATCAGTAAAAGCTTTATCAACTACCGAAGTTGATCTCAGCAATGTTGAGATTGGAAAAACGATAACAGTACTTTGGAGAGGAAAACCAATATTTATTAAAAGAAGAACTGTCAAAGAAATAGATGAAGCTTCAAAAGTAGATTTAAAAGATTTAAAAGACCCTCAAAAAGATTCAGATAGAGCAAAGAATCCCGAGTGGCTAGTTATGGTAGGAGTTTGTACGCATCTTGGCTGTGTTCCTTTAGGAAACAAAGGAGAATACAAAGGGTGGTTTTGTCCTTGTCACGGCTCACACTACGATTCCTCTGGTAGGATAAGAAAAGGGCCGGCTCCAAAAAATCTAGAAATACCTAAATATGAATTTGTAGATAGCAAAACAATAAAAATAGGTTGAGCAAATATATGAGTGAAGAAAACTATATTCCCAAAAATAAATTAGCCAAGTGGTTTGATAGTCGTTTACCGCTATTAACTCTTTCGCATCATTTAAAGTCATATCCTACTCCAAAAAATTTAAATTATTGGTGGACTTTTGGTGGAATACTAACTTTTTGTTTAATTACTCAAATAATAACAGGTTTGGTTCTTGCGATGCATTATGTGGCTCACGTTGATCATGCTTTTGAAAGTATTGAACATATTATGAGAGATGTAAATTATGGTTGGTTAATTAGATATGTCCACGCAAACGGTGCTTCAATGTTTTTTTTAGCTGTATACATTCATATTTTTAGATCTTTATACTATGGGTCATATAAAGCTCCGAGAGAAGTGATTTGGATTATTGGTCTCATAATTTATATACTTATGATGGCTACTGCATTTATGGGATATGTTTTGCCTTGGGGTCAAATGAGCTTTTGGGGAGCTACAGTAATAACGAATTTATTTAGCGCTATCCCCCTTATTGGTGAAAGTATCACCACTTGGTTATGGGGAGGTTTTTCAGTAGACAATCCAACTTTAAATAGATTTTATAGTTTACACTATTTGCTTCCGTTTTTAACTGTTGGTCTTGTGATACTTCATATATGGGCGCTGCATGTACCGGGAAATAATAATCCAATTGGAATTGATGTAAAAAAAAATACTAACGAAACAATGCCTTTTCATCCATATATGGTTATGAAAGATCTTTTAGCATTACTTTTTTTTATACTTGTTTTTTTATGGTTTGTATTTTTTGCTCCCAATGTATTGGGACATCCCGACAACTATATAGAAGCAAATCCGTTAGTTACTCCCGCACATATAGTTCCAGAATGGTATTTACTTCCTTTTTATGCGATTTTAAGAGCTATACCAAGTAAGCTTGGTGGGGTAATTTTTATGTTTGCTGCGATTTTTATACTTATGCTACTACCTTGGCTTGATAGTTCCAAGGTAAGATCAGCAACGTTTAGACCAATTTATAAAAAATTCTTTTGGTTGTTAGTTTTTGTAGTAATCCTTTTAGGTTACTTAGGAGCTAAACCTCCAGAAGGTATTTATTTAATTTTGTCAAGATTAGCTACGACTTATTATTTTGTGCATTTTTTAATTTTACTTCCTGTATTAGGTCGCTATGAAAAAACAGATCCGTTACCCATGAGTATTTCTGACCCAGTTTTGGACAAACCAGGAGTTTTAGATACAGTTAAAAAAATAACATCAGAATATGAAGGAGAAAATGCTGGTTCATTTAAATAATTATATAAAAAAATTTATTTTATCTATTTTAATAGCTGCAGTTCCATTTTCAGTTTTTCCAGAAGAGAAAAAAGTAGATTTAATTAAAACAGATTGGAGTTTTGATGGGATTTTTGGTACTTTTGATAGATCTTCTTTGCAAAGAGGCTATCAAGTATATCAAGAAGTTTGTTCAGGCTGCCACTCAGTTCAACACTTAAGTTACAGAAATTTACTGGAAAAAGGAGGACCTGAGTTTTCTACTGATGAAGTAAAAGCAATAGCTTCTCAATTTGAAGTAGAAGATGGGCCAAATAGTGAAGGAGAAATGTTTATGAGAACTGCAAAATTGTCAGATAAATTTGTAAAACCCTATCCAAATGTTGAGGCTTCAACTGCTGCTAATGGAGGGGCATATCCACCCGATATGTCAGTACTTGCTAAAGCTAGAGCAGGTGGTGCTAACTACCTATACTCCCTACTTATGGGGTATGGAGATACACCAGAAGGCTTAAAGCTTGATGATGGAGTTTATTATAATAAATATATGTCAGGAAATAAAATTATGATGTCAGAACCTCTTTCTGAAGGAATAGTTGAATATTCAGATGGAACTGTGCCCACAAAAGCTCAATTAGCAAAAGATGTAACGACATTTCTTGTTTGGGCTTCCGAACCTCATCTAGAGTCTCAACATAAAATGGGTTTCAAAGCTATTATTTATTTAATATTACTAATTACTTTAGTTTATATGAGCAAACAGAAAGTTTGGTCAAGATTTGGATCAAAAAATGAAGAAGAGAAGGAGGAAACTTTTGATAAAGTCGAAAGAGTAATAACTAAATATGAAGGTGAAAATCCTAAAACTTTTAAATAAAGCTAAGCTCCAGTTCTAAAAAACATTACATCTCCATCTTTTACTATATAATCTTTTCCTTCGAGCCTTAACCTTCCTTCATTTTTACACTCATTAAAACCTTTATATTTAATAAAGTCATCACATGAAACTGTTTCAGCTTTGATAAATTTTTTTTTAAAATCAGTATGAATTACGCCTGCTGCATCTGCAGCATTAAAATTTTTTTCAATAGTCCAAGCTCTACTTTCTTCAGGTCCTGATGTAAAAAAAGTACTTAGGCCAAGTGTATTATAACCTGTTTTAATTAAATTATATAAACCTGTTTTTTCAATACCAGATTCAATCATAAAATCCTTTCTATCCTTTGGCTGGAGATTCATAATTTGATCTTCTATATCAGCACAAACAACTATTACGTTTTCAGCAGAAAATTTTTTTTTACAAAAATCTGAATATTTATTTCCATCTGGTAGGCTTTTCTCATCAACATTACAAACTATTATTCTAGGTTTAAGTGACAATAAACAAGATTTTTTTATTAAATTTTCGTTAAATTTTTCTTTTAAAAATTCTAGATTCTTTCCGTCACTTATAATATTTAATGATGCCTCTAAAAAATCTAATTCTTCTTTCTCTAATTTTTTTTTATTATTTTTTTCAAGTCTTTTTTGCAAAGATTCTAAGTCTGAAAGTAAAATTTCAGTGTCAATAATTTCAATATCCCTTACTGGATCTACATCTTTGTTTACATTTTGTATTTTTTCAGAATCAAAGCATCTTGTTAAATGCACAATTGCATCAACTTCTCTAACATGTGATAAAAATTTATTTCCTAATCCTTCTCCTTTTGAGGCTCCTTTTACAAGACCAGCAATGTCAACAAATGTAATAGCTGTATTAATTGTTTTTAATGATTTTGATATTAATGATATTTTTTCTAATCGTTCATCTGGTACAGATACAATACCCACATTCGGATCTATTGTGCAAAAAGGAAAATTTTCAGCTTGAGCTTTTTTAGATTCCGTCAAAGCATTAAATAAAGTTGATTTGCCGACATTAGGCAAACCAACTATTCCACACTTAAACCCCATTTTATTTTTGATTAACTTTACTCGAGAAAAGATCTAGATCTTTTTTTATTAAGGAAGATAATGATTTAACTATATTTTTGGATATAGCGTTTACACTTTCTTTTTCTTCAACAGAAAAATCATCTAAAACATGATCTGCTCCTGTTGAATCGTTTTCGGGTCTTCCTATTCCAACTCTAATCCGAGAGTAATTTTTGCCAATATTTTTGTCTATTGATTCTATTCCATTGTGCCCAGCACTACTTCCACCAAATTTAGCTTTTATTTTTCCTAAATTAATATCCATGTCGTCATGAAAAACAAAAAGATCTTTTACTTCAATTTTATAATATTCAATTAGCTCTTTAATACATATCCCGGAGCTGTTCATAAATGTAAGTGGCTTTATTGCAAATACTTTTTGATCTTCTATATTTCCTGTTGTTAACAATCCTTTAAATTTAGGTTTTTGTTTTGATAATTTATAATTTTGGTTAATCGAATCAATTATTGAAAAACCGACGTTATGACGGTTATTGGAATTATTTGGGCTTGGATTTCCTAGTCCTACTAAAAGTAGCATAGAT
>Ga0114993_10007078_pt1 | contig 10432 bp, 10 predicted proteins | sample ArcticOcean_MG_C_FD_87042 | JGI IMG/M metagenome (GOLD analysis project Ga0114993, IMG submission 87042) | Marine microbial communities from western Arctic Ocean - ArcticOcean_MG_CB2_150 | ecosystem: Environmental > Aquatic > Marine > Oceanic | place: Arctic Ocean: Canada Basin | collected...
TTAAACAGTTCCCATCAAAGACCAATCGCACACCGCGCGACTCTTCGTTTGTCATAAGGTGCGCCCTGCGAACAGCGCGATGGAGCGCTTCCTTGTTTACAACAGCCTTGCGGTCAAGGTCTTTTGGAATGACATCTTCAAAAGGCGGGAATGTCCCCTCAACCAAATTGCTTGTAAGTGTTGAGGTACAACCCGCACCATTATCCACGTGAAAAATGATACGTCCGTTATCTATCTTGACCGAAACGCTCCCACCATTGTCATGGAGTAGTCTCTTTAAGAGCGTCATTGCCTTTGTTGGGACAATACAATCAGTTTTTTCGCAATTGCTATCGCACGGCCCCATCGAGAGTGCGAGTCGATGTCCGTTGGTTGCAACGAGCCGAATTTGTGACCCCTGTAAATCGAGATGTACGCCGTTAATGGCATAGCGGCTATGGTCCGTTGCGGCCGCAAAAACCGTTCGCTCCATGAGCCCTCGGAAGGTTGAACCATCCACCGTGAAATCAGGCTCAACATCGTCAAACACAAGAATTTCAGGCGCCTCAGAAACAGGGAAACCAAATACCTTGAAGCGAGAATCAGAAGAGCGGACATGAAGCGAGTCACCATCTCCAACAATGGTCAAGGTTGCTTCGTTGCAACTTCTTGCAATTTGGGAGAATTTATCAGCGGGTATCAAGACTTCGCCACCATCCTCCAAGTCGACTCGATCGATAGAGAGTGTTAGAGAAACTTCACCATCTGTAGCCGCAAGCGTAAGGCGGCCGTCTTCTCCAGAAAGCCGCACGCACTGGAGCGCAGGGGTTGGAGTTCGACCGGCGACTACGCCAGTGATGAGACCCATCGCCTCAACGAGGGCGTCTCGGTCACAGATTGCTTTTATGTTCGTTGCTTGTTTTACTACCATGGGTTTATACTCTCTTCACTACACAGATTCTCAGAATTAACTGGCGCTTGCACCGGTACATTGATGAGTGTACCACGCAATGGCGAATATCTCATCCGCCTACGGTTTTTCCTACGTTTTTGCATTGCTCACCGCACCGCAATCTGCGATACTGCGCACTTAGTTGCAGCACTTGTGGAATGCCCCGCATTCTATAAAAAACACAGTTTCGACACACAACCCACGGAAGGTTTTTAGATGTCATTTGAAAATGCTATTCACGCCCGAGCGATTCTGCTTGACTCCATGTCACTTGAAATGTGCGCCCAGTCGGGCAGTGGTCACCCTACCTCAGCCATGAGTATCGGTCATCTTGTTTCGGTTTTGATGTACCGCACCATGCGATGGCTTCCAGACAATCCCACTCATCCAACATCAGACAGACTTGTTCTTTCAGAAGGCCACGCAGTCCCCGCAGTGTACGCAGCTTTGGCAGATATCGGCGCAACCGTTCAGTGGAACGGTGAACCTGTACAACTAAACCCCGACCACTTAAAAACACTGCGCGAAGACGACTCACCGCTTGATGGGCACCCAAATCCGATGGAAGGCGTGGCGTTTTTTGATGCTGCAACAGGCTCGCTTGGTCAAGGTCTTTCTGTTGCGGCTGGTTTAGGCTTAGCAGCTCGCGCGGACAACACGGGGCGAAACACATACTGCATCATTGGTGATGGCGAAGCACGAGAAGGTCAAATCACTGAGGCGCTCGACTTTATTATGGATCACGAACTTACAAACGTGCTTCCCATTTTCAACTGTAATAATTACGGACAAGCTGGAGCAGTGAGTGATCAACAGTCACCCCAAAAACTTACTGCAAAACTAGAAGCTTTTGGTTTTGAAGTTGCGGTCATTGATGGACACGCGCCCGATGAAATTAAAAATGCTTTTGACTCATTCGTCAAAGTGGGTAGAACCACCCCATTGGCAATTGTCGCAAAGACAGTAAAGGGTTGGGGAGCGCCATCTATGCAGGGTGGAAACTGGCATGGAAAGCCAGCAACCGGCCAACAACTTGAGAAAGTGCTTGCGGAACTTCGCCAAACGAGTCTGCAACTTACATCCTCTATTGCAACCGTATCTATAGCGATTCCAGAACCACCAAAATGGGAACAGCCAAAGTCGACCACGCAGCCATCAATGACATTGAAAGAGGCGATGGAAAAATGGGACATGGGCACCGTATTGCAATCTGGAAAAATGGCAACAAGGCGCGCGTATGGCGTTGCACTTCGTGCCCTAGGACACACGAACGAAAATATCTGGACAGTTGACGCTGACGTGAGTAACTCAACGTTTAGCAATATGTTTGGTAACGATGCAGACCTTAGCGATCGATTTGTTGAATGCAAAATCGCTGAGCAAAACATGTATTCTGTTGGTGCTGGACTCAGCGCCGCTGGGAAAATTCCATTCTGCTCAACGTTCGCGAAGTTTATAACTCGTGGCTACGATCAAATTGAAATGGCGATTAACTCAGGTGCAAACATCAAGATTGTTGGTTCGCACAGCGGCATTTCACTCGCAGCCGATGGCCCAAGCCAAATGTCGCTACCAGATATTGCATGGTTTAGAAGTTTCGGCACGATGAAAGACCACCATGGTGGACCCGGTTGTTATGTCTTGCAACCAGCAGACGCGTGGGCAGCGTATGGGTTGACGCACGCAATGGCTGACCACACGGGTTGTTGTTACCTTCGTACGTTTAGACCAGATGTTGAAATGATTTACGACGCGTCGACAGTGTTCGAATTGGGTGGAATGGAAGTCCTCACCGAAGGTCGCGATCTAGTCATCGTTTCCGCTGGCTACATGATTCACGAATGCAACAAGGCAATCGATGAATTAGACCGCATGGGAGTTGACGCTACGCTGCTTGATCTCTACTCGCTTCCGTTCGAAGAAGATAGGCTGCTTGATATTGTGAATGAAAACAACGGAAATGTACTCGTTGTTGAAGACAATTATGGCGCTTCTATGGGTTCAGCCGTTGCTGACGCATGCACAGCTTCTGGTGATGCGTTTACAGTAAAACAAATGCACGTTACGCGCATTCCAAAATCAGCACGCTCACCAGAATCCATTTTGCGAATGTGTGGTTTACACTACACTGACATTACACAATCCGCAGCATCGCTCCTTGGCGTTGCAGCAACTTAATTTTATTTGAGGAAACACAATGGAAAGTGAAGCATTACAAGCAAAACTAAACGAACAGATAACACACGAGCTTGGCGCAGAAATGCAATACCTTGCGATGTCCTTCTGGTTTGAAAGAGAAAACTTGAATGGCATGGCGAACTGGTTTCAAAAACAAGCAAACGAAGAGCACGAACACGCCATGAAAATTGTTGGCTTGATGAACGAGTGGGATCTTCCCATTTCACTTGTGAGCCCACCAAGCCCGACCACAGAGTTTAAAAACTCAGAGTCTGTGTTTGAGTCAGCGCTCTTGCACGAGCAACGTGTTACAGAACAAATTTCGCACATTTTTAAAGCGGCGCGAGATGAATCTGCTTGGCACGTTGAGGTAGCTTTTCAGTGGTTCATAACAGAACAGGTTGAAGAAGAAGTAAACGCACGCGATAACCTCGCTAAGATTCGCATGGTTGGTGACAACCCCGCCGCGCTTCTTGAGTTTGACCGCCACTTGTCGGCATAACGTCTTGTTTGGTTCACATCTTTCTATTGCTGGCGGCATGACGAATGCGCTTACAGCAGCCGCTGCCCAAAAAATGGATTGTCTGCAAGTTTTCACGAAGAACCAACGGCAGTGGAACACAAAGCCTCTCAATGAAAGTGACGTTAAAGATTGGCTTTCAATGCTCAGTGAGATGGGGTGGGAAGGGTCAAACCGTCTCGTGAGCCACAACAGTTACCTCGTAAACATGGCATCCCCAGATGCTTCGTCGCAAAAAAAATCAATTGCCCTGCAATGCGAAGAAGTAGAGCGTTGCGAGCGGTTACGCATTCCGTTTTTAATCGCCCATCCTGGTGCGCGACTTGGAACGCCTAGGAAAAGAGGCGAACCAAATCAACTCGAGCAACCTATTGCAAGCGAAGAAGTTGAAGGCTTGACGCGAATAGTCGAAGCGTTAAACGAAATTCACGAAAATCTTTCGGGCTATAAGACAATCACGTGCCTTGAAACGACGGTGGGCTCAGGTACGAATCTCGGTTACGATTTTCGACATCTTGGATGGATTCGAGAACGCGTCCAAGAACCAGAACGCGTTGGCTTTTGTTTGGACACTTGCCACGTGACAGCAGCAGGGTACGACATGACCACGGCTAAAAAAGCATCCCAAACCCTTGCGCACTTTCAACAAGAAGCTGGTCTTGAACATATCAAAGTGTTTCATTTCAATGATTCAATTGGCAGTGTTGGCTCGAGGCTAGATCGCCATGCGCACATAGGTGAAGGTACTTGCGGACTAAGTTGTTTTAAAGCAATTCTAGAACATCAAGCTTTTGATGACGTACCAAAGATTCTTGAGACCTCCAAGGAGGAAAACGACAAAGGAGAGTTAATGGATACGGTGAATCTTTCAAAGTTACGAAAAATGGCGAAATTAGCAAAAAAACGCCGATAGCCCACCCATTCCAAGTATTCTAAACACGCTATGCAACTGACCCGTTTCATCATTACCGGCAGCTTCCTTTTGGGGATTGGCTGCCATGCCGTTTCACCGACGACGCAATTGGACAATGTTGCACCTGCCTCCATCGTGACAATATCCCAAGAAGAGCAAGTCACGATTCATGCCGGACAAATTGCAAAAGATAACGGTGATTACGACGAAGCGATGAAAATGTTTAAGGAAGTGTTGCAACAAAATCCAGTTGCAACGGATGCCCTTGTTGGCATCGGAGACATTTGCCTTATCAAGAAAGAGTGGACTAAAGCAGAGCCCGTGTTTGCTCGGGCGGTGAAGCTCGAGCCCCGCAACTTTGAGGCCCAATTTGGCCATGGTGTTTCGTTGCAAATGCTAAAAAAATATATCGATGCCGTCCGTGCGTACCACAGGGCATTGACGATAAATCCAGAAGACGTCGGTGCCAATACGAACATCGCAACCACATACCTCCAAATGGGCAGGCCACAAAGCGCTTTGGTTTTTGCAGAGCGGGCTGTCGAACTTGACGGAGCGGTAGCACCAGCACAAATTACATTGGCTGCAACGTACCAATTGTTGCAACGTCCCCAAGACGCTTTAAATGCGTACATCGCTGCTTCCGAGGTTATGGACGACCCATCACCGCAATTAATGCGCAATATTATTTATCTGTTAACCCAAGAAAAACGGTACCAAGAGGTCGTTAATACTACCGAGCAACTTGTGCAACTTGACCCAACGACCGATACCTTTGAACAACTTGGGTGGGCAGAGTTTCGACTTGGAGATTATCAATCTTCGCTCGAAGCCTATAGAACTGCCATTGACTACGACGAACAAAACTGGCGAGCCCTCAACGGGGTGGGAGTCAACGAACTCAACCGCTGGCTTCTTGATGAAAAAGCAGACATCGAGTCGTTTCAAGCAGCCCGCATTGTATTTCGAAAATCGCTTTCGATTAACCCAGACCAACCTCGGGTTATCACGCTCGTCCTCCGCTACGGCCTATAAATTCACCCGCGGTGAATAAATTGCTCGAAACTTTGCTCCGAACTTAGGGATAATTTATCGATGGGAGTAGAATGAGCGGATGCCAGACGCAACCTTATTAGAGACGTTCGAAACGCCGACAGAAACGCCATTTTTGATCGAGCACGTGAACGAGGAATTTACATCTGTTTGCCCGGTAACTGGGCATCCGGATTTTGGGAGTATCACACTTCGGTACCAGCCATCGAAAGTCTGCGTTGAACTCAAAAGTTTAAAACTCTATCAACAATCATTTCGCAACGATGGCATTTTTTACGAAGCGGTCACCAATACGATGCGAGATGATCTTGCAGCATGCATGCAGCCAACATGGATGCAACTCGTGACGAACTGGAAAGGCCGAGGAGGCATTCGTAGCACTATCACTGCTTCGTATGGGGATGTGCCACAGTGTTGGCAAGGAAAATAGCATGCAGATTCTCCTGGCGACTTCAAACGACCACAAACTACAAGAAGTTCGCGAAATAGTAACGCACCTTGGCGTGCAAGTTGACGGTCTTGACTCGCTTGAAACCCAGTTTGAAGAACCGGTTGAGGATGCAGACACTTTTGAGGGGAACGCAAAATTAAAAGCGATCGGTTATGCCAAAGCAACAGGAATTCGGTGCATGGCTGACGACTCAGGACTTTGGGTTGATGCACTTGATGGCGAGCCGGGTGTTTTCTCTGCAAGATATGCGGGTAAAGGCGAAACAAGAGAAGAAAGAGATCAAGAAAATAACGCGCTGTTACTGCAACGCATGCAAAACGTTCCCCCACTTCAAAGGATGGCAAGGTTCGTGTGTGCAATATGTGTAGCTGATCCAGATGGCACCATAGTTGCACAATCGAGCGGTACGTTTGAGGGTGTCATTGGTTTTGTTCCACAGGGTGAAAACGGATTCGGATACGACCCACTCCTCTATGTGCCCAGTGCAAACAAGACAAGCGCCCAGATGACTCCCGAAGAAAAAAACGCACAGTCACACAGAGGCGAAGCCGTTCGTGCAATTAGTTTGTTGTTGCAGTAATCAGCGCAACTTCGGCTGGGCAGTTGACTCGGAGAGGAAACCAAGCCCCAACACCAACCGTTACAAAAAGCCTGCTGTCACCTCGATCGTACGTACCCGCCGTGTATCGATGTGCCACAGCAAGATTCGCTCCCTTTCGTTTTGGTATTGCGAGTTGACCACCATGCGTATGACCCGAAAGTGTTAGGGGAATACCCAGTTCAGATGCAGCTTTGAATGCTTTTGGATTGTGCGAAAGAAGTAAGTGTGTTTCTTTGGTGCAGACCTTTTCAACCTTTGCCTTGCATTGCTTTGAGGTTTTTGCCCAGTCAATACCAGCAATCGACAGAACATCACCATTGTGCCCGATATCAAACGTAGCATCACGAAGAAGGTGAACCCCAGATTGTTGCGCCAAGGAACTTATAGTACGAGCGCAATCAAGTTCGTCGTGGTTTCCAAGAACAAGCATTGTGCCAAGTGGTGCATGTATGTTTGCAAGGGCTTCAAGCAAGGGAAGCGCCCCATCAACGTGTAAATCTACAACATCACCAGTACAAACAACAATGTCTGGTTCTTGCGATGCGAGTAATTCGATAGCGCCAAGCGCCCTTTCGATGGGCATTAAATCACCAAGGTGAAAATCACTCACGTGCCCGATACGCAAATTATCAAAAGCACTTGGCCAACTTGGCGATGCAATTTCAACTTCTTTGAGTTCAATCGATTGGTCAAAGTGCTTCTTAAATAGCCGTCCGCGACTTATTATATTTGGTCCAGTTGTAAAGAGCATGTGCCTTGCTTTTGCTCTTTTAAACTTTCCAGATGGAGATTGTTTTGGCATGAGGGTTTGATACGAAACGGTAAGGGTAGCCGTTCGTTAAAAACGTATTTCTCCACCCACAAAAAGCCCCTGCAACCCAGCGTCAAAGGTGTAATCGCCATCCTCTGCGCTTAGTTCTTGCAAACGGTATCCAAAAAACCCGCCAATGCTTGGTGTAAAATCTATAGAAATACCCGCCTGAACACTAGCCATTGCTCCACCATCTGCCCCAAACATCGAGCCAACGAGTAACTGCGCCTCAATAGAAATAGAATCCGCCCAATCTAGTATGGTTCGAGTGTCCCAGCGAAACTCCATCTCAAGCCCCGCTTGAATGGAAATCCAAGAGTTTTTATGTTCAACTTCTTGTGAACTCGTTGTATTCCCGAGTTGCGCATCGACCCCAAACCAGCGTAGTCCAACAACAGGCGCAAACGAAAGCGTTGCATTTTCAGTTGTTTGGTAAGGTTTCCAAAAGCTCCACGCTGCCTCAAAACCAACCGACTGTATTTGCGTTGAAGCAGTCCAATCGTCGCCTTGGCTCAGGGACATGCCACCAAACACATCATTGCCCACATATTCGCCACTGCCAGATGTTGAAAAATCAAAAAACGACATCGACAGGGTGATGTCTTCAATTGGTGCTAATGAAAACTCAATCATCGGAACAGTTTCTCTACTGCGCAAGTCGATGTTCGTTTCAAAATCAACTTTAGTTCCACCATCTTCAATCGTACCGCCAAGCCTAGGAAGCCAAACGCCACCCCGAATAAGGGCTTGCGAATCGAGAGACTTCGCTTCTTGTGATCCGAGGCAAAATGAAATTAAAAATACTTCAAGCATCGTTTTCCTCCGCAACAACGTGAACCTTCCCACTACCGGATGTTATCTCACCAAGAACAAGTGGCGATTCCCCAAGATGTTTTAAGTGCGATACTATCGATTCAGCGAATGCTGGTCGAACTATCAAAACATAGCCGATGCCCATATTAAAAACACGATACATTTCTTGGGTTTCAATGTTTCCGTGGTGTTGTAAAAAACCAAACACACTTGGCGTTTCCCAGCGATCGAGATAAATCGTTGCGTCGACAGAATCGCAAAGCGATCGACACAAGTTTCCAGCAATTCCACCACCAGTAATGTGCGCCATACCAGAAATAACTTTTTTAACTTTGTATTGTTTAAGCAATTTAACAATGGGCTCAACGTAAATTCTTGTTGGCTCAAGGAGTACCTGCCCTAATGTTTTATTGGCATCAAGTTCAGGATATATACTTTGCAAATCCAAATCGGAAATAGCCGCGCGGGCGAGAGTAAAACCATTGGAGTGTACGCCACTTGACGGAAGCCCAATGACGACAGCGCCCGCCTCCACCCTGCTAGGATCAATTGCTCGGTCAAGTTCAACCACGCCTACGGCAAATCCCGCAATATCAAAGTCGCCCTCGGCATAAATTTCTGGCATTTCAGCACATTCACCACCAATCAGGGCGCAATTTGAAATTTCACACCCCCTTGCAACACCGGATATGATCGCCGCGGTCGTTTCAGGATTTTGAGAGTGAAGACCAAGATAGTCTAAGAAAATAAGAGGTTCTGCGCCCTGCACAATCATATCGTTGACATTCATGGCAACGCAATCAATTCCAACACTGTCGTAAATTCCGAGTTCACAGGCAAGTTTTACTTTTGTCCCAACGCCATCGGTACAAGCAACGAGGACAGGGTCTTTGAAGTTACGTTTAAACAATCGCTCGTTAAAATCGAGCCGGAACATACCAGCAAAACCACCATGATCACCAAGAACGCGTGGCCCGTGCGTCCGCTTCATCATCGACTGAATCAAACCAACAAGCCGGTCACCCGCTTCAATATCTACTCCGGAATCAGCGTACGTTAACGGTTTTTTTGTTTCGGAAGCCATACGGTAAGTGTAGTCATCTTGGGCACTTGGCGGTATCCTGTACTGCTCATAAATGGAGTAAAGCATGTCAATTCTCGTAAACAGTTCAACAAAACTCATTTGCCAAGGCATAACCGGTTCCTCGGGCGCTTTCCACACCGCAGGGTGTCTTGCCTATGGCACAAACGTTGTTGGTGGGGTAACTCCGGGCAAGGGTGGGCAAAAAGATGTGAACGGTCTTCCCATTTTTAACACTGCCGCTGAGGCGTCTCAGGAAACAGGCGCAAACGCAACGATGATCTTCGTGCCGCCGCCATTTGCAGCAGACTCTATCTTGGAAGCTGCAGATGCTGGCATCGAAATTATTTGTGCAATCACTGAGGGAATTCCCGTTGCTGACATGATGCGAGTGAAGGCTACTCTTGAACAGTATCCGAACACCGTCCTTATTGGACCAAATTGCCCAGGGATAATTACTCCAGGAAAAAAAATATCAGGCGAGGGGGCATACGCTACGTTTGAAGATGGTTGCAAAATCGGCATTATGCCCGGGTATATTCACACGGCGCCATGCGATGCTGCAAGTGGCAAGAGCGTTGGTGTTATTAGCCGATCGGGAACTTTAACGTACGAAGCGGTATGGCAAACGAGTTCTCTTGGCATGGGGCAAACTACATGCGTGGGCATAGGCGGCGACCCAATAAAAGGAACCAATTTTATCGAATTGCTTGCTCGGTTTGAAGCAGACGATGAGACTGACGGCGTAGTCATGATTGGAGAAATTGGTGGAAACGATGAAACGCAAGCGGGGAATTGGATAAAAGAAAACATGACCAAGCCAGTAGTTGCGTACATCGCTGGCATAACTGCTCCAAAGGGGAAGCGAATGGGGCATGCAGGAGCGATTATTGGCGGCGAAGACGACACCGCGCAAGCGAAGATTACTTCTCTGCGAAATTCAGGTTTACGCGTTTCGGATAGCCCCGCGGGAATCGGCGAAGCGATGGCAGAAGTGCTCGGTTTAGTCGCAGTAACAAAATAAAGGGTATGCTGCCCTACACGAATCCCAAGGAGGGGAATATACGTGCAAACTATTAA
>Ga0114993_10007079_pt1 | contig 10431 bp, 11 predicted proteins | sample ArcticOcean_MG_C_FD_87042 | JGI IMG/M metagenome (GOLD analysis project Ga0114993, IMG submission 87042) | Marine microbial communities from western Arctic Ocean - ArcticOcean_MG_CB2_150 | ecosystem: Environmental > Aquatic > Marine > Oceanic | place: Arctic Ocean: Canada Basin | collected...
GATAAATTAATTGTACTTATTAATAATAGTCATAAAATTAAAATTTTCAATATTAATTCTAATGGGCTGGAGCTGCCAGGGATTGAAATTAATACAGGCGATTCTTCTCCTAGAGAAATGGTTATTTTAGATGATAAAATTTATTTTACTAATTGGGATACTCAAGATATAAAAGTTTTTAATTTATTTACCTATCAAATTGAAAATTCTATTTCTACGCCATTAGGAATTCCTGAGGATATTATCGCAAATGGCCAAAATTTATATGTAACAATCCCTAATATAATAAAATATGACCAGAATTTGGGATCGGAAGTTATTAGAATTAATTTAGAAACACTTTCCATAGACCGGGTTTACGATGTAGGCCCTGGCCCCGAATATTTAGCCTTCGATAATAATGGGAGTCTTTATATATCGAGGAAAACATATAGCGAAGATTGGTATACCACATACCATGGAACCTCAAAAATAGTAGCTCCATAGCGCCATATTGTCATCACATGATGACATAGTGACATTACTATCCTGAAGATTTGCTAGGAAGAAACCATTTTATCCATTTTGGTATAGCTATTGCATAGTTTATTAGTGAATTTAATTTAAATAAGGAGAAATAAAATGAAACTAATAAAATGGATAGATAGACCTACTATATTGATGGATGAAGTTAATCATTGGCTTGATAGCCTATCAGTAGATACTCCTATAAATTTTTATAATAAGAGTACTAGCTGGGTTCCTCAGTTTGAAGTTAGAGAAATTGATGATAGTTATCAAATTTTTGCTGAATTACCAGGAATGAATAAAAAAGACATTAATATTGAAGTTATTGATGGAAATTTAACAATATCAGGAGAAAAATCTAATTCAGATAAAGATAAAAAAAATTATTCTGAAATATCCTATGGTAAGTTCAATCGTAATTTCAATTTACCTGAAGATATTTTATCAGATAAAGTATCCGCAAAAATGAAGGATGGAATACTTGCCATATACATTCCTAAAATGGAACAAGTAAAACCAGAAGTTAAAAAAATAGCAATTAAATAGTAATTCTGTGGTAAAAAGGGGCACTAATTTTATTAGTGTCCCTTTTATATTATAAGTATGTTGGAATCTATTTCGTTTGACCAGGCTAAGATTCCTCCCTTTAAGTTGTAAATATTTGAAAATTTATTATTACTTAAATATTCACAAACCCTTGCAGATCTTTTGCCAGATTTACAATAAACAATAATTTCTTTGTTATTATCTAATTCGCTTATTCTAGAGGGTATATCATTCATGGGGATATGATATGATTTGTCTGATATCTTAGATACTAAAACTTCATTTTCAGTTCTAACATCTAGAAGAATAAAATCATTATTATTTTTGATCATATCTTCTAGTTCCTGTACGTTCTTCTCTTTCAAAATTGTATATTCCTAAATATATAATTAGAATTTAGACATTTTTTTCTTTTTCCAAATAGGAACTTTAGCTTTTGCTAATTTTCTTTGTTCGCTAGGTTTTAAATAAAAAGTTTTACTTTTATAATCTCTTAAAATTCCAGCTTTTTCCCATTTTTTCTTAAACCTTCTAAGCGCTCTTTCAAATGGTTCATCATTTTTAACTTTAACACTTACCACTTTTATTAACTCCTTTATTATTATTTATACCACTATATTTGTGGGCCCTCAGGGACTTGAACCCCGGACAAACGGATTATGAGTCCGCTGCTCTAACCAACTGAGCTAAGGGCCCCCTAAAAGCAGCGAAATTTATCATAGAACATATATAATAACATAGTATTATTTATTTATTCCATATTTCCCTGTTTGAATATCCCATAATTTTTTATAAATATTTTGATTATTAATCAGTTGATTATGGTTTCCCTGCTCTATAATATCACCTTCCCCTATTACTATAATATTATCTGCATTCCTTACTGTAGATAATCGATGAGCAATAACAATAGTAGTTCGATTCTTTGAAATTTCATTCAATGCTATTTGAATTAGATGTTCTGTTTCATTGTCAATAGCAGAGGTAGCTTCATCAAATATTAATATAGGTGGATTTTTATATAAGGCTCTGGCAATGGCAATTCTTTGTCTCTGTCCTGCAGATAATTTTTGCCCTCTTTCTCCAATTAAGGTATCATACTTATTCGGCAATTTCTCTATGAATTCAGAACACTGACTTAATGCAGCTGCTTTATTTATTTGTTCATCATCACAACCTATATCAGGATATGCAATATTTTCTTTTATGCTTCCATCAAACATAAAAATATCTTGGCTTACATAACCAATATTTTCTCGTAAATTCTTTAATTTTATTTTTTTGATTTGATGATTTCCAATTAAAATATTTCCATTTTTAGGATCATAAAATCTTAACAATAATTTTATAATTGTTGTTTTTCCAGATCCCGTCTGGCCTACAATCCCAGTCAAGGAATTATTTTTAATTGTAAAATTTAAATTTTTAAATAAGGACTTACTCTCATCGTAGTTAAATCCTATATCTGAGAAAAAGATATTCTCATCAAAGTTATTGATAGTAATAGCATCTTCATTATCCTTAATAACATGTTCAGTGTTTAGTAAATCTAAAATTCTTTTATTAGAGGCCATTGACCGTTCAAATAAATCAACCGTTTCACTCAAGGTTGTAAATGGCCATAAAAATCGTTGTGTTAAAAAAATTAGTATGCTATATGAACCTATCTCTATATCTCCATTTAATGCAAGATAGCTACCAACAATCATGGTTCCAAGGAATCCAGACAATACTCCCATCCTTACTATAGGAACAAATGCAGAGCTAAGCATAATTGCAGATTTATTTTTTAATCTATAATTTTGACTTAAGTCCTCTATTCTTTTTGATTCTATTGTTTCACTTACAGAGCTTTTAATCGTCGATATACCGATTAAATTATTAAAAATAGTATTATTTAATAGTCCTACAGAGTTTCTAACAGCTAAATACCTTGGAGATAAGTTTTTTTGGAAAAAGAATGCAATTAATAGAATAATTGGTACAGGAAGAATAGTTATAGACGCTACCAAGGGAGAAATATAGAAAAACCATGTCCCAATTGCAATTGTTGACACTACTAATTGAATAAGAGAATTAAATCCATTATCTAAAAATCGTTCGAGTTGATTAACATCATCATTAAGTTTTGCTGTAATATCCCCAACTTTTTTATTCTCAAACCATGACATATCTAACTTCTGTACATGATTATAAGCATCTATTCTAATATTATGTTCTATGGATTGAGCAAGATTTCTCCATGAAATCGAATATAAATATTGAAAAATAGATTCAAATGCCCATATTAGAAATGTTATAATTCCAAGTATAGCTATTTGTGATCCTATACTATCAAATCCTAGGTTTGCAATAAAACTATTTTCTCTTCTTACAACTAAATCTACAGCCGCCCCTAATAATATTTCTGGAGCAATATCAAATAATTTATTTATTGTTGAATATATGCTAGATTTGATTATTCTCCATTTCCACGGTTTAGCATACTTAAGAAATCTTTTAAATGAATAAAATGAGCTATCAGTTTGATTCATTATTGATATTTACTCATTAGTCCATCTATTTCTTTTTGAATCGTAGATATTTGTTCAATAATAGAATTAATTTCATCTTCGTTAGCAGTTTTAATTTGTTCTCTCAAACCTAAAATATTTTTTTTCAAAACACGTCCTTCAAGACGAATAAGACAATCTATAGCCATTTGTATGCTAGAATTTAATTTATCTGTATTTTCAGATAAGTCTATTACTTTTGATCTGGTATCATTATCATCAGTTTTATTAATAATTAAATCGATAGGGATCTCATAATTTGAATTTAAGTGCATATAAATTTTATCATAAATATTTTGATGTATTTCAGATAACAACCAATCCTTACTTAAATTTTTAAAAATAATTTGTCTACTTTCAATTTCACCAATTAAACATAATCTAATCAAATCATCTTCAATTAGAGTTGTTTTATTCTCATTTGTTACTTGAGATGAAGCAGGAGATTCAACTCTTTTAATATGGCGTTTTTTATTTTTTAAAATTTTATTATTTATTGTATATAATATAGTTTCCTCATTTATGTTAACCGCTTCGGCCAAAGATTTTGCCGTTAATTCTCTGAAAATGGGGTCTTCTATCTCTATAATATTATTCATAACCTCTTCAATAAAATCATTTGTAGCATTATTAGTACTTTTATCGCACATGTCATAATGGAATTGAATTGTGAACGGAGCACTTTCTTTTGCCTCTAATAATTCTTTTTTCCCATTATTAGTATTAAGCCAGTCATCTGGATCATATTGATTGGGAGGGCAAATTATTTTACTATTTATTGAGTTTTTTAATAAAGTATATCCTGATCTTATAGCAGCCTTGATACCTGCATCATCACCATCTAATAATATGAAAATATTAGAGGTATATTGTTTAATAATTGATGCCTGTAAATCTGTAAGTGAAGTTCCGCCTATTCCTATAACATTTCGTATATTATTTTGATATAATCTAATAACATCCCATTGCCCTTCTACCAAAAACACAAATTGTTTTTCTTGTATAAATTCTCTTGCAACTTCTAATCCATAAAGATTTTTACTTTTATAATATATTGGACTATCATATGAATTAATAAATTTTCTCATCTTTGGTTTATTATCTAAAACTCTACCTGCAAACGCTATAACCTCACCGCTAGGATTTTTTATAGGGAAAATCACCCTAGAATTAAAAGTTTCAAAATAACCGTTCTTTGAATTAATGAATAAACCGGATTTTTTCATTGCCTCAGTACTAAATTTTTTATTTCGTAATATGTTTAATAAATCTGAACTATCTTTATCTGAGCAGCCTAAATCAAATATATCTATCATTTTATCATTTATGTTTCTAGTCTTTAAATACTGTAAATATTTTTCATTTTTTTTATCGTGTAGTGCTTTTTGATAATATTCTGATACTATCCTATAGATTTCTAATAATTGTGATTTTATATTCTTTGTTTGAATTGCACGCTCATCAGTTTCAATTTCTATATTATACATTTGACCTAATTTTGTAATAGCCTCAATAAACTCTAGCCTATCATATTGCATCAAAAAATTAACAACTCCACCCTTAGCTCCACATCCACCAAAGCATGTATATATTTGTTTTGTGGGGCTCACTGAAAAAGAAGGTGTCTTTTCAGTGTGGAACGGGCAGAGTGCCCAAAAATTAATTCCCCTTTTTTTTAATTCTATTCTGGAGGAAATAACTTCTATAATATCAGCTGTTTCTATTACACGTTCAATTATCTGTTCTGGAATTCTACCCATTACAATGAATTATTTATTATATATGAACCAAGATTATTAGGATGAGAAGGAACCATCCTTAAATGATGTTTATTAGTTATTTCTTTTAAAATGGATTGCATATCTAGTGAATTTCCAGTTATAATTTCAACAGGTAATTCTAAAAAGTTTTGAATTATAAAATCATCAATAATAATGATAGCATTTTCATGTGAAAGATTATGTAGATCTAATTTTTTCAATTATTGAGATATGAAGCTTTTAATATTATCGCATGTTCTAAATAGAATAGATACTTGATTAGCCTTAACAAAAATTTTATTTTTTATTGAATCTTGAATTGGAGATAATTCCATAATAAATAGTAGAACAGATATTAATATTAAGCCTTTAAGTGCTCCAAGTATACCTCCCATAAATCCATTGACTTCTCTATCTATTTCTAATGAAGGGATATAGTGCATAATTAAGTTTAAAAATAATCTAATTAAATAGATTAAAAGTATTAGTGTAATTATATATAAAAGCAATGGATTTAGAAAGTTTTTTAAAAAAGGGATGTACTCTATTATTAATTTTGATACTAATGTAGCAATAAATAGGCTAACCGTTTTTTTACATTCAATTATAAATCCACTATAGATACCAATAATTGCTATAACTAGAACTATAATAGCCAGTATTAAGTCTAAAGGATTAATAAAATTTATCATAAAATTCCTAATTTAGTAGTTTAGAGAATACATATAAACATGTGTAATTTAATAGTTTAAATTTAATTATAAAATAATATGTATAACTTGATTTATTGTTTATTCAATAATTAAAGTCATAAATTAAAGGTAATAATAAATAAAATATAATCTATGAACAATAATAGTCATGAAAAATTAATCAAATTACACAAAATAGAAAAAAGATTATTTGAAATAAATAATTCAAGAGGAAATTTACCAAATAAAATTGATGCTATTAATGAAAAAATCAATAATTTAATTGATAAAAATAAAAATCATGAAACTAGATTATTAGAAATAGATAATAGAAAAAATCTATTAAATAAAGAATTATCTGATACAGAAAATAAAGTTAAAAGTCTAAATGAACAAATGTATAAGGTTAAGTCTAATAGAGAATATGAAGCTTTATTAAGTGAGATTGACCACCTTAATAATGAGAATATGAATATTCTTGAAGAATTAGAAACATTTGAGGGTGAAATAACAAATATTAATACTTCTATAAAAGATAACAATGAAACTTTAGAAGTATTAAATAAAGAATTATCTACTAAGACCAATCAATTAAGTGAAACTAATTTTGAAATTGAAAAAGAAGAAAAAGAATTAGAGAAAGATAGAACCTTAATCAGTCAGGATTTATCAAATGATAAATCTCTAATTCAAATATATAATTCAAAAAAAACAGAATATGATGGGTTAGCTTTTGCAGAGATTAATAGGGAGTGTTGTGAAAACTGTTATTCAAGTTTGCCTCCTCAATCACTTATTGATGCTAGGAATAGAGAACAGTTGGTTTTATGCCCATCATGTAATATATTGTTATACATTGAGGTAGAAAAATTAGTTAATGAAAAATAAATCGATTTGGTAATCGCTTTTTTATAAAAGAGGAAAGTCCGAACTCCGCAGGGGAAAATACCTCCTAAAAAGAGGATCTCATTAAACAGAGAATGGAAAGTGCAACAGAAAGTAAACCGCCTTTTATTTTAAGGTAAGGGTGAAAAGGGAGGGTAAGAGCCTCTCAATAATAATTGTAAAATTATTAGTTTTGTAAACCCTATTTGGAGCAAGATCAAGTAACCTAGTGTTCCCCGCATGCTTTAGGGTTGGTAGATCGCTTGAGTTAGGTTGTGAAACTTAACCTAGATGAATGGTTATCTGAAAAACAGAATTCGGCTTATAAATCGATTTTTTTAATTTTTAAATGATAAATTCTTATATAAAAGGTATTTCATATTATGTCCCTGAAAAGATCATTACCAATAGTGATCTTGAAAAAATGATGGATACAACGGATGAATGGATTACTACAAGAACCGGTATTAAACAAAGACATTCAGTTGGCAATCAAAAATTAGGACCTGCAGATTTAGCAGTTGAATCAACAAAAAAAGTTTTAAAAAAAACCAATACCAACCTTACTGATATAGATTTTGTTATCTTCGCAACCTCAACACCAGACTATTATGTTCCTGGATCCGGTTCTCTCTTTCAAGCTAAGATGGGATTACAGAATATAGGTGTTTTAGATATACGTCAGGCATGTGCAGGATTTGTTTATGCACTATCAGTTGCAGATCAATATATTAAATCTGGAATGTATAAGAATATATTAGTTATTGGTTCAGAAGTACAAACAACACAACTTGATTATGATAATGAAGGAAGAGGTACGGCCATTATATTTGGAGATGGAGCAGCTTCTGCATTAATCAAGCCAACTAAAGTCAAAAATAAGGGAATTTTATCTTCACATTTACATTCAGATGGAAAATATATTGATGAGTTAGGTACTAGAGCTCCAAGTCCTAAAATTCAAGGTTTAATAAACAAAAAAAATATTGATGATAGGGATCATCATATATTTATGAATGGAAGAGAAGTATTTAAACATGCTGTTAAGCGTTTCCCTGAAGTTATTTTAGAAGGACTGCAATATAATAAAATAGCAATAGATGATGTTAAACTGGTTATTCCACATCAAGCAAACTATAGAATTACTAAGGCTGTACAAAAAAATTTAAAAATTGATGAGAGTAAGGTGTTCTCTAATATTCATAAATATGGAAATACGACAGCAGCTTCTGTTGGTATAGCACTATCTGAAGCTATTGCAGAGAATAAAATCAATGATAATGATATTATTGTTCTTGTAGCTTTTGGAGCAGGTTTTTATTGGGCTTCAACAATAATTAGATGGCATAATGAGTAGTATTTATTTAAAAGAAGAACATTTACTGTTACAGAAAATGGTAAGAGATTTTTCTAATCAAGAGCTAAAGCCTATTGCTCAAGATATAGATAAATATTCACAATTTCCAAAAGAATCAATTGATAAAATATCTAAATTAGGATTAATGGGTATTCCTTGGCCAGAAAAATATGGAGGAGGAGGAATGGATAATTTATCATTGGTAATAGCTATTGAGGAAATGGCAAAAGTTTGTGTTTCAACAGCTGTTACTGTTATGGCACATACAAGCTTAGGCTCTGGTCCATTTGCTTTATTTGGAACAAAAGGACAGAAAGAAAATTATCTAACAAAGCTTTCTAAAGGAGAAATAATAGGAGCTTTTGGTCTAACTGAGCCTAATGCAGGTAGCGATGCAGGTAATACCCAAACAATAGCTATACTTAAGGATGATAAATTTATTGTCAATGGTCAAAAAGTTTTTTGTACCAATGCAGGAGTTGCAGGGGTAATTATATTTACAGCTCAAATAATAGAAAATGATCAAAACAAGGGTATAGGAGCCTTATTTGTTAATAAGGGAGCTAAGGGGTTAAAATTAGGTAAACCAGAGAATAAAATGGGTTGGAAAGGTTCTGATACAAGATCTGTATATTTTGATCAAATGGAAATTCCATCAGATAATATATTAGGTGAACCAGATAAAGGATTTAAACAATTTCTAAAAACATTAACTGGTGGTAGAATCTCAATTGCAGCTTTATCATTGGGAATATGTGAAGCTGCATATCAGGCCTCTTTAAAATATTCAAATGAACGTACTGCATTTGGAAAAAAGATAAATAATTTTCAATCAATAAGTTTCAAATTAGCCGATATGGCTACACAGATAGAAGCTGCAAGACATTTAGTCTATAATGCCGCCTGGCTAAAAGATAAGGGTGAAAATATTATCAAAGAAGCTGCAATGGCAAAATTATATGCAAGTGAATTAGCAATGAGATTGACTACTGAAGCTATTCAAATTCATGGAGGTTTTGGTTATATAAGAGAATATAATGTAGAGAGATTCTTCAGAGATTCTAAAATTCTTGAAATTGGAGAAGGTACAAGTGAAGTTCAAAGAATTATCATATCAAGAGAAATCCTAAAGTCTTTAGAGTATTAATATTTGTGATAGATATTAATATAATAAATGACTATGGAAATAAACTTTCATTCAAAAATCAATTAATAAACAGTTTAATAGAATATATATTATCTAAATATAATATTCTAGATGCTCAGATATCTATTATCATATCAAATAAAACTCTTTTAAATAAATTAAAGAAAGATTATTTTAGTTTGAATCATTTTACAGATGTTATTGCATTTAATTTAGAAAATGATGGAGAACCTTTAGATGGAGAAATATATATTAGTATTGATGATGTATTAGACAATTCGAAACAATATAAAGTAACATTTAATAATGAATTTAAGAGAATTATAATACATGGTGTTTTACATCTATTAGGTTTTGAAGATGAAACCGAACAGGACAAAAATAAAATGACTGAACTAGAAAATATAAATATGAGGTTTATATCAGAAGAGATTATTTTTCTTAAACAAAAATGATAATTTTTATAATAATATTATTAATAATATCTGGATTTTTTTCTGCTAGTGAAACATCCTTCTTTAATCTCAAAAAACATGAAAAGGTAAATAAAGATGTCAAACAATTATTAGATAAACCAAGAGAACTTTTAACCTTTATATTAATAGGAAATACACTCGCAAATATAGCTATAGGTTCAATTGCTGCTAGTTATACAATTAATGTTTTATCTAAAAATTTTATATATCTTACAAAAGAAAATTTATTATTTTTTGAAGTTATTTTTATAACAGTGATTATACTCATATTTGGAGAAATAATACCCAAAACATTTGCAGTTAATCGATCGATATATTTTTCTAATTTGATGAGTATTCCTATAATATTTCTTTTAAAACTTTTCAGACCATTCTTTATAATATTCTATAAAATATCTGATTTCATTATAAGAATAAATCCATTTACAAAAGAAAAAACTTTTGATACAGAAGAAGAACTCATAATGCTAACTGAATTAGTAGAAAAAGAGGGTACAATACAAGAAACA
>Ga0114993_10007081_pt1 | contig 10430 bp, 8 predicted proteins | sample ArcticOcean_MG_C_FD_87042 | JGI IMG/M metagenome (GOLD analysis project Ga0114993, IMG submission 87042) | Marine microbial communities from western Arctic Ocean - ArcticOcean_MG_CB2_150 | ecosystem: Environmental > Aquatic > Marine > Oceanic | place: Arctic Ocean: Canada Basin | collected...
CAATATATTCCACCATGCTGTGAATCACGGATTGCGGGTGCACCAACACATCGATTTGCGCCACCGACACCGGAAACAGATGAAAGGCCTCTATCATCTCCAGGCCCTTGTTCATCATGGTCGCCGAATCGACACTGATTTTCGCTCCCATGTCCCAATTGGGATGGGCGACCGCCTGCTCCGGCGTGGCGTTGGCCATAAGCTCCATATCAGCGCTGCGGAACGGCCCGCCGGAAGCAGTCAGAATAATGCGCGCTACGCTGGCCTCGCGTTCGAAATCAAATACCTGGAATATGGCGTTATGTTCGGAATCGACCGGTAGCAGGGTCGCGCCAGCGTGCTCAACTTCGCGCAACATCAATTCGCCGGCGCAAACCAAACATTCCTTGTTGGCCAGGCCAACTATGGCGCCGCGTTTAACCGCCGCCATGGTCGGGCCAAGTCCTGCAGCGCCGACAATTCCGGCCATCACGAAGTCGGCTGACTGGGCGGCGGCCTCCTCTACCGCCTCGGCCCCCGCAGCGGCACTGATATTCGTCCCCGACAGCGCGTCCTTGAGATCCTTGTAGCGTTTAGGATCGGCGGTGACGGCCATTTTAGCGCCGGTTTGCCGCGCTTGTTCGGCCAACAGCTCGATATTGCTGTGCGCCGTCAATGCTTCTACCGTGAAGGAATCCTTGTGCCGTTGCAGGAGGTCGATGGTACTTCGGCCAATAGAGCCGGTGGAGCCCAAAATCGTGACGCTGCGCGCCGCCGCGTCGCGAAGAGGCAGGCTGACGCCGGCCGTATCGCTGGCAATTTTCGCCGCCACATCCATTATGTAACCACCACAGACGACACCCCTTCCGGCGTTTGAACTGCCGGTTGCGGCGATTCTCTCAACAGCTTGCATGTGACGCAACATAAAATGGTTTATATGAGGTTCTAGGAGGAGAGATCATGGATTTGACACAACAGACCTGCGTTCCTTGCCGCGGCGGCGTGGCGCCCCTGGAACTGTCGTCAGCGCAGGAATTGCTTGCCGGCGCGCCGGGTTGGGAACTGCTCGACGATGCCACCAAAATTCGACGCAAATTCAAACTTAGCGATTTCGCCACCACATTGGCGTTCGTCAACAAGGTCGGCGCGCTCGCCGAAGCCGAAAGCCACCACCCGGATATCACCTTCGGTTGGGGCTACTGCAGTGTTTTGTTCTACACACACAAGATCAAGGGCCTGCACCAGAATGACTTCATCATGGCGGCTAAGGTCAATGAATTGGCGGACGATAGGTCTGAGTAGGGCCGCTATTCCGCTGCCGACGTCACGAGGTAGTGGCAGCGCCGCACCGGCAATTCAGATCTACGCGGCCATTTTGCCCAAAGTTGAGAGCACACGTTGAACACCTTCGAGGCGCTGCTCCGCCACCGGCCAGTTTCGTGTGACGACGAGCTTGTTGTCGGGGCGGAGGCGGAGTCCGTGCGAAGGGTTGGCGATATGGGCGATTAGCTGTTCGGGACTGACCGCGGTATCCTCGCGGAAGGTCAATACCGCGCCTTTAGGACCGGCGTCTATCCGCTCCACACCGGCCGTGCGGCACAACCGTTTGATGGCGACGATATCGAGGAGATAACGCACTTCTTCAGGTACCGGGCCGAACCGGTCGGCCAGTTCATCGACAAACTCCTCAATCTCGGCGCTGTCTTCAAGGCGTGACACGCGGCGGTACAACGCCAGGCGCACATCCAAGTCTTCAACATAGCTCTCCGGGATCAACACCGCCGTGCCAAGGCTAACTTGCGGCGACCATTCAACCACCGGTGCGTCGGACGCGCCGTCGGCTTCGGCCCGCGCCTGGGCAACTGCTTCTTCCAACATATGCTGATAGAGCTCGATACCCACTTCACGGATATGACCTGACTGTTCACCGCCAAGCAAGTTTCCGGCGCCGCGAATATCCATATCGTGGCTGGCCAGGCTAAACCCGGCGCCAAGACTGTCGAGGCGATGAATCACTTCTAGCCGCTTGCGCGCCGTCGGTGTCACCTTATGTGCCGGCGGCAGGGTAAAATAGGCGTAGCCGCGCAATTTCGAGCGCCCGATACGGCCACGCAATTGATAGAGCTGCGAAAGGCCAAACATATCGGCGCGGTGCACGATCATCGTATTGACCCGTGGCAAATCAAGGCCAGATTCAATGATCGCGGTCGAGACAAGTACGTCGAAATTGCCGTCATAAAAATCCGCCATGGCCGCTTCCAATTCGGCCACCGGCATGCCGCCATGAGCCATCCTCACTTTGACTTCCGGCGCCAGCGTCCTAATCCGCTCAGCGACGCCATTAAGGTCGGCGATGCGCGGGCAAACGTAAAAACTTTGACCGCCACGAAAATGCTCGCGCATCAAGGCTTCGCGCGTCACCACAGGATCGAACGGCATGATAAACGTCCGCACTGCGAGACGATCTACCGGCGGCGTGGCGATGATGGTCATATCGCGCACACCGGTCAGCGCCATTTGCAGGGTGCGTGGAATCGGCGTGGCGGTCAGCGTCAGCACATGCACCGCGGCGCGAATTTTCTTGAGGCGCTCTTTATGCGCGACGCCGAAATGCTGTTCTTCATCGACAATTACCAGACCGAGGTCGGCGAATTCGATGGCCTTGCCGAGCAGAGCATGGGTGCCAATCACGATGTCGACCGTGCCGGTTTTCATACCCTCGCGGATTTCGCTGGCCAAGCTGGGTTTGACCAGCCGCGACAATTGTTCGATCCGCACTGGCAGATTATCGAAGCGCTCTCTGAAGTTTTTGAAATGCTGACGGCACAACAGCGTGGTTGGCACGAGGATCGCGACCTGCTTGCCGCTCAATGCGCAATTGAACGCGGCGCGCAGCGCAATTTCGGTTTTGCCGAACCCTACATCGCCGCAAATGAGGCGGTCCATCGGTCGCCCGCTCGCCAAATCGCCGAGGGTTTCATCAATGGCGTTAGCCTGGTCGTCGGTTTCAGTAAACGGAAAGCGCGCGCAGAATTCCTCGAAAACGCCTTGATCCGCCTGTAATACAGGCGCTGTACGCAGCGCCCTTTGGGCGGCGATATTTATCAATTCGCCGGCCATCTCCTTGACGCGTTTTTTGAGCCGTGCTTTGCGCGCTTGCCAGGCAGCGCCACCAAGACGATCGAGCGAAACCGGTTGATCGGCGGAGCCGTAGCGCGACAGAAGCTCGATATTCTCCACTGGCAGAAGCAGCCGGTCGTCACTGTCATAGAGGATTCGCAGGCAATCATGAGGCGCGTTATCGACGTCGAGCGTCACCAATCCGTCATAGCGCCCAATGCCATGATCGGCATGAACCACCAAATCGCCTTGCGATAATTCAGACGCATCGGCAAGAAAATCTGCCGCCTTAACGCGCCGGCGGCGTTGGCGGCGGTTCAGCCGATCGCCGAGAATATCTTGCTCGGCGATGACAGTAAGCGCCGGCGAGGTAAAGCCATGCTCCATCGGCAACACAGCCAAAGCACCGCTGCCAGCGGCAAGGCTTTCGGCGGCGCGCCAATCATCGACCGCGGTTAGCGATTGAACGCCATGTTCCGCCAGCAGGCGGCCGATGCGCTCACGTGTCCCCACGCTCCATCCAGCGAGCAGTATCCGCCTTCCAGCTCGGACTTCAGCGTCGAGATGGGCATGCACCGCATCGAACAAATCGCCGGCAAGCTTGCTGCGTTCGGCAACAAAGTTCCTGCCCTGCCGCCCGCCAAGGTCGAAAATCTGCCGTTCCGGTGCGGCTTCCGCGGTAAACGGTGAAAGCACCGCAAACGGATGATCCGCCAGGCGTGCATCGCGCTCCTCAAGGGGCACATACAGCATCTCAGGCGGCAGAGGTTTGTAATCCTCGATCGCCATACCCGCTACGGCGCCCGGACCTTCCGTGCGCGCCCGGTAATAATCGTCGATTGCCTCCCAGCGATCACGACAGGCGTCTTGGGCGAGCTGATCGAAAAAGACCGGCGCCCCCGGCATGTAATCAAAGATGGTTTCAAGTTTGTCGTGAAAGAGTGGCAGCCAATGCTCCATTCCAGGGTAACGGCGCCCGGTATTTACCGCTTCGAACAGCGGGTCGGTATCCGTGACCGCGCCGAATTGGCTACGGTAGCCGGCGCAAAACCGTGCGATCGACGCCTCGTTGAGCACCACTTCGCTGACCGGCACGAGTTGTACGCCGGCCAGCGCACCGGCGCTTCGCTGGGTCAACGGATCGAAAGTCTTGATCGCTTCAAGTGTCTCCCCGAACAGGTCGAGACGCACCGGCATCTCTGAGCCGGGCGGAAATATATCGATGATTCCGCCCCGAACGGCATAGTCGCCTGCCTCCATCACCGTGCCGCCGCGAGTAAATCCGTTGCTTTCCAAATAGGCAAACAGGTTGTCGAGACTGAGTTCGGCGCCTTTCTGTAACGAAAATGTGGCGCGCCCCAGCGCCTCTCTCGGCGGCACGCGCTGAAGCAGCGAGTTGACGGTGGCCAACACCACGCGTGGACCGTTCCCCTCCGCCGCCAACGTCACCAACGAGGAAATCCGTTCGCTCACCAGATCGTTGCGCGGTGAGATACGGTCATAGGGCAGGCAATCCCAGGCCGGTATGAGCAGGCATTCGACTTCTGGCGTGAAGAATGCAAGACAATCGCGTGTGTTGGCGAGGCGGACGTCATCGGGCGCGATGAACAGCAGCGGCGTCTGCGCGGTCTGCGCGGCCAGCCGGCCCAATATAAGTGCGTCATAACCCTCTGGCATGCCGCCGATGGCAACGCGCCCGGGTCGGTCGAGCGCCAATGATCGCAAACTCAGGTTATCCGGATTCAAGAGCCGTGCCGCTCTCTGACAAATTCCAGGATCCGATCCATGGTACCGGTGCGGAAGCGCTCCGGAATCGGCTGGTGGCCGGTAATCCAGCCGAGAATTTCTGGGTCGTGGGCGCCGTCCATCAGATTTTCGAGAGCGCCGACAGCCTCGCCGTCCAAGCTATCGCCATATTCCGCCACGAAGCCGCCCACCAGGACATCCGTTTCCCGGGTGCCGGTGTGGTTGGTGCGGTAGCGCAGACGCTTTCTGCGGGTCTCTAAACTATGTTGCATGGATATTCCGGCGCTGTTCGCGCGGGATAATAGGAGAGGCCCGCTTCATTGTCAGCCATTGCCGCTTTGACGGTGCGGAGGTAGCCTCCGAGTGCCATGCGCCCGGAAATTTTGAACCCGCTTTTCGCCCCCGTGAGCACTCTTCCCGGCGTCGGACCGCGCATTGCCGCGGCCATCGAGCATTGTGCCGGGCCGCTGGTGGTCGATCTGTTATGGCATCTTCCAAGCGGCCTCATAGACCGGCGATTCTCGCCGACAATCGCCGACGCCCCGCCAGGCGTAATCGTCACCTTGAAAGTGCGGGTCGAGTCCCACCACAAACCGGCAGTGCGCCGGTTGCCTTACAAAGTACGCTGTTCCGATGAAAGCGGCGAACTGTCTCTGGTGTTTTTCCATGCCCATGAAAAATATTTGCTGCAAAACCTGCCAATTGGCGAAATTCGTGTGGTGAGCGGGCGGACGGAACGTTACGGCGACGAAATTCAACTGGTGCATCCGGATCACATAGCGCGCGAGGATGAAATCGAAAACCTGCTGAGCGTGGAGCCGATCTACCCGTTGACGGCGGGTTTGAATTTGAAGCCGCTGTCGAAAGTAATACAGGCGGCGCTCACCCGCACCCCTGACCTCCCGGAATGGTGCGACCCGGCCTATCTCGCAAGGCAGCAATGGCCGGCATGGAAAACCGCCCTCTTGGCCGCGCACCAGCCGCAAGGAGAAGCGGATTTAAACTCAAATACGGATATGCGTGAGCGTCTCGCCTATGACGAATTGTTGGCCAATCAAATGGCATTGGCGCTTCTGCGGGCTTCTTTGCAGCGTGCCAAAGGGCGCGAAACTAAGGGCGATGGGGGCCTTCGCGAGATTGTCGGCGCTCGACTACCGTTTTCACTCACTGCCGGACAAATAGTGGCAATTCAGGAGATCGAGGCCGATTTAGGACAACCGCACCGCATGCTGCGCCTGCTGCAAGGCGATGTCGGCAGCGGCAAAACGGTGGTCGCGCTATTCGCCATGCTGGTCGCCGTCGAGGCCGGCGCCCAGGCGGCATTGATGGCGCCGACGGAACTCCTGGCGCGCCAACATTTTGCAACACTTGAGAAACTGCTGACGGAGAGCGGCGTATCCGTGGCCCTTCTAACCGGACGCGCCAAGAAAAGCGAACGCGAAGCCGTATTGGCGCGACTCGCCGCGGGCGAAGTAGACATTGCCGTTGGCACCCATGCGCTCTTCCAAAGCGGGGTGGAATTTTCCGATCTGGCGGTGGCGGTGGTCGACGAGCAACACCGGTTCGGCGTGCATCAGCGCATGACTCTCGCTGCCAAGGGTAAGGGGGTGGATGTGTTGGTAATGACGGCAACGCCAATTCCACGCACTCTGATGCTGACCGCTTATGGCGATCTGCAAAGCTCACGCTTGCTCGAAAAACCGGCCGGCCGCGCCGCCATCGAAACCCGCGTGTTGCCGATCGAGCGATTGGAGGACGTCGTCGCCGGTATCAAGCGGGCGGTTGCATCAGGTGCGCGAGTCTATTGGATTTGTCCGTTGGTCGAAGAATCAGAAGCCGTCGATTTGGCAGCAGTGGCAGTGCGCCATGGCCAACTCAGGAATATTTTTGGCACTCGCGTCGGCCTCGTGCATGGCCGCCTGAAAAGCGACGAGAAAGACGCCGCTATGTCAGATTTCGCATCCGGTGCACTCGACGTTCTAGTGGCGACAACGGTTATTGAAGTCGGCATAGATGTGCCTGACGCTACAATCATGGTGATTGAACATGCGGAGCGCTTTGGTCTCGCCCAACTCCATCAGTTGCGCGGGCGTGTGGGGCGCTCTGACAAACCCGGCAACTGCCTTCTGCTGTACGCGCCACCGCTCGGCGAAACTGCGCGCGCGCGTCTTGAAATTCTGCGTGAAACTGACGATGGCTTTCGCATCGCCGAAGAGGATCTCAAGTTGCGCGGCGCTGGCGAACTATTGGGGACACGCCAAAGCGGATTGCCGGAGCTTCGCCTCGCCGATCTTGCCCGGCACGGCGAACTGTTGGCCACAGCGCGCGCCGATGCCCGCCTGATTATGGAGCGCGATCCGGAATTGAAGTCTGAGCGCAGCCAAGCCCTGCGGGTTTTGCTTTACCTGTTTGAACGGGACGCTGCGGCGCGTTATTTGCGCTCGGCCTAAGATTGGATCTGCGGGTCAGCCGTATCGTCCGCATCCTCGGGCGCCGATCGGTCTATTTGGTCAGGCGGCGACACGATGCCGCCCGAGATCACCAGCTTCACGCCCTCCTCTACCGTCATATTCATCGTGATGCAGTCCTTACGCGGTACGAACAGCAGGAATCCCGATGTTGGGTTTGGCGTCGTCGGCAGGAAAACATTGACCATTTCTTCCACCGTCACACGCTGAACTTCGCCCTGCGTGGCGCTGGTCACAAATCCAAGCACCCATATGCCCTTGCGTGGGTACTCGATTAAGACGACCTCGCGAAATGCGCCTTCCGATTGCGCCAATACGGCATCGAATATCTGCTTTAAGACGCCATATATCGTACGTACCACGGGTACGCGCGAGACCATATTCTCGCCCAATTTGACCATGAAACGGCCAAAAAAACTGGTTACCAAAAAGCCGATGATGGTGACTACAAGGAGCACCATGATGACGCCGATGCCGGGCACGCTCACGCCGATCACGTCGGACGGGTCGTAGGCGTCGGGAATGAGTGGCACCACGGTGTCGTCGACAAATGCGACGAACAGCCATATCAGCCAGATCGTAATGCCGACCGGCGCAGAGACGACGATACCGGTAAGAAAATAAGTGCGCAGACGGGCCAGCAAGCCGCGCTTGCGCGCCGGCTTGATCAGGACCGGGCGTTCCTTGCCGCCGGTCTCCGATGTTGAATTGCTTTTGGTTTTTTTCGCGTTCATAGGTCCTTATCAGGCCGATAGTAATATCGACCGCAGCAATTACAGCAATTACAGCATTTTTTTACCATCGACATGCACGCAAAATATCGCAGTGACAGCGGGCACAGAAGCTTTCGCGGCGAGAATTCATAAATGGTATAAACTACATAATGCGCAAACCGCGCGCCTAGCAGGAACATGACTATGGTATCGACCGCAACAATAGCGAACGCACGCCTTGGCGGGCTGGCAACGGCCGTTCCCGACCATGTGTTGAACCAAGAAGATGTCATGCGCGGCGCGGCGAAGTTGTTTCAGGGCTCGTTTCACGATTTTGAGCGTTTGATTCCGGTATTCAAGAATGCCGCTATCGGCACGCGCCATTCCTGCGTTCCCATCGAATGGTATCTGGAAGAGCACAGCTTCGCCGAGCGCAATGCGCTGTTCATAGAGAACGCCGTAAATCTGCTTGAGCAGGCGGTCCTTCGCTGCCTCGAGCGCGCCGGCCTCGCCATCGAGGACGTCGACGCCCTGGTGGTTGCCTCGACCTCGGGCATTGCCGCGCCCAGCCTGGATGCGTTGTTGGTCGAACGTCTCGAGATGCGGCGTAACGTGCAGCGCCTGCCGATATTCGGCCTCGGCTGCGCCGGCGGCGTGATCGGCTTGGCCCGGGCGGGCGCCCTGGCGCGCGCCATGCCGGGTGCCAATGTCGTCTTCGCCGTGGTTGAGCTGTGCGGATTGACCTTCCGCTTCAACGACCGCAGCAAGAGCAATGTGATCGCCACGGCATTGTTCGGAGACGGCGCCGCGGCCGCGGTCGTGAACACTGAGATGGAGGGGCCGGAACTTTCGGCCTGGGGCGAGCACACCTGGCCCGATACCCTCGAAATTATGGGCTGGCGCATCGAGGATGACGGCTTTGGCGTGCTGTTTTCGCGCGATATTCCCAACCTGGTGCGCTCGAAAATGCGCGCGGCAGCCGAAGAATTTCTGGCGGAAAATGATCTCGCGCTCGAGGATATCGACGAATTTGTCTGTCACCCGGGCGGCGCAAAAGTGCTGACGGCTCTGGAAGAGGCGTTCGGCTTGCAAACCGGCGGCTTGGCGCATGGCCGCGAGACGCTGCGCAAATACGGCAATATGTCGGCGGCGACAATCATGTTTGTGCTCGAACGCGCGCTTGAACACGGTGGCGCAAATGGCGCCGGCACAAATGGCGGACGGCGCATGATGTCGAGCTTAGGGCCGGGCTTCACCGCTGGATTCCTGGTTCTCGAAGGCGCGTGACCGCCGCCTGGATAATTCTTGGCGTCGTGTTGGCGCAGCGTCTCGGTGAACTTGTTTACGCACGTGCCAATACCCGCCGATTGCTGGCCAAGGGCAGCAAAGAATTCGGCGCCCGCCACTATCCACTGTTTGCGCTTTTGCACGGCGGCTGGCTCGTGGCGCTGGCCCTGTGGCTTATATTTGTCGGACTGGAAAATGTCATTTGGCCGCTGGTCGCGGTCTATGGCGTGTTGCAGTTATTCCGCGTTTGGATCCTAATTAGCTTGGGAGAGCGCTGGACGACCCGGATTATTGTTCTGCCGGATGCGCCGCTGGTTCGCGCCGGACCGTACCGTTTTATCAGCCATCCAAACTACTGGCTGGTATGCGCAGAAATCGCGGTGCTGCCACTGATTTTCAACGCTTGGCCGCTCGCGCTCGTCTTCTCACTTCTCAATGGCGCTTTACTATTTTATCGTATCCGCGTCGAAAACGATGCGCTTCGTCAGCTCAAATAACTTCCTCGGTATGCCAAATTAAATCGATAGGCCGATCGTGCAAAGGAGCGTCGCGAATATGCCGCTGGTGGCATTGTAAGGTGTTGCTCGTTTGAATATCCCACCCCGGCTCGATACAAATGTTGGCGTTTCCAAACGTGCGGCCCAGGCCGGACCGACGGTTGATAACGCCAGCGCGAAAGTGGCCGGTCTCACCGAACTCCGCTTTCTCGCCATGATCTTCCTCCATCCAAATGTTTGTCGTTCATACCTATAAATAATAGATGGGGAGGGTTTGAAATTCGCCAAGTAACAATAGTCACAAATTAAACAAATAAAGTTTACTTGGGCTGAGCGGCGGCTCTCAGGCCGTCGGGAAGGATTTCGGCGAAAAAGCGGTAATATCCGAGACCAATGTCCTGCGCGACTGCCGGCCTGGGTCGGAATTCCGTTTCCTCCGCCGGCAGATCGCGCGCCTCTGGCAGCTCGGCCAGCGTGCCGCCAAGTCGTTGCAGGATCTTGGCGAAGCGAATATTGGCGAATTCAGGCGAAGGATGTACCCAAACATTGAAGCGAAAGCGCTTGCCCTCGCAGGCACTGACCAGCCAATAAAACGAATGGGAATCGAGGACATCACCAAC
>Ga0114993_10007087_pt1 | contig 10428 bp, 8 predicted proteins | sample ArcticOcean_MG_C_FD_87042 | JGI IMG/M metagenome (GOLD analysis project Ga0114993, IMG submission 87042) | Marine microbial communities from western Arctic Ocean - ArcticOcean_MG_CB2_150 | ecosystem: Environmental > Aquatic > Marine > Oceanic | place: Arctic Ocean: Canada Basin | collected...
ATTAAAAGCAATCTAATAATTCATAGGACACTTGACACTTTCTTATTTGAAGACAAAATATTTATTTCTTACGTAGATTTGAATGATACTTGTAAGTCTTTTAAGATTGCATATACAAAATTTAATACAAAATATTTGAATTTTAAAAATTTCTATAACAACGAGAGTTGTAAGTATCATATTCAAGGCGGGAAGATGCAATCTTACAAATTTGAAAATAAAGTGGGTTTAATTTTTTCATTATCATCACACATTTGGAATAAACATAACGATGAACCACAAGATGAAAATTCTTTTTTTGGGAAAATATTGTTTCAAGACTTTAATTCAAGTGAACCTATCATATTTTCTAAAGGACATAGAATTAATCAGGGTTTAGTTGTAGTTGATAATTTAATTTTGGCCACAGAACACGGGCCAAAGGGAGGAGATGAAATTAACAAGATAGAGTTTTCAGAAAATTATGGTTGGCCAATTTCTTCTCATGGTGTTAAATATGGAAAAAATAAAAAAAAACCATATTATAAAATTAGCCATAGTAAATTGGGTTTTAAAGAGCCACTTTATAGCTACATAACTGCAATAGGCATATCTGAAATTATAAAACTCCCAAATAGCTTTTCAGATTTTTGGCAGGACAATTTCATTATCTCCTCTTTAAATAGAGGTTCTATATATAGAATTAAATTTGATAAAGATTTTAAAAAATTATTATTTACTGAAGAAATATTTATTGGGAGAAGAATTAGAGATATTAAGTATATGGTTAAAGAGAAAAAAATTATTCTAGCTCTTGAAAATAGGGGAGAGTTAGGAATTTTATCAACAAAAGATTAACTTTATTAAAGAATTCAATTTTATTGGGTGTGCAATAAGAAAAATAATGTTAAATACTAATCGAAGACAACTGCTCTCGTGGTGAAATTGGTAGACACAAAGGACTTAAAATGCTTACCTTTTTGGATTGCTATTATGAATATGGTTTAAAACCTTGCTACACTTAGACTTAAACTTTTATGCTAAAGAACTTTTTTGAATCATTAATTAATCTAATAAAATTTATTAATATAGATAATAAAAAAAAAGAATTTGTTTTCTATTCTGAATCCAAATTTTATAGAGACTATTTTATTGATTTAATTCTTAATTTAAAAAAAACAAATCAAAAAAATATTATTCTTATCACCTCTGACAAAGATGACGTAACTTTTTTTAAAGAAACTTTAACTTGTTTATATATAAAAAATTATTTTATTTTAAGTATTTTTTTTAAAATATTAGAATGTAAATTTATGATTATGACTTTAACAGATTTGGGAAGTCATTTTCAGAAATCCAATAATTGCAAATTCTATGTATATTTTTTTCATGGTTTAGTAAGTACACATCAAGTTTTTACAAAATTCGCATTTAAGAATTATGACATAATTTTAACTAATGGCGAATATCAGTCTCGTGAATTAAGGTTAGCAGAAAAAGTATTTGATTTTCCAAAAAAAGAGATTGTTAACACTGGTTATTTTTACTTAGATAATATTAAAAAAAAAGCCAATTTTAATTTAAATGAAAAATCTCATATCCTTTTTGCTCCTTCATGGAATTATAATAAAGAAAACCTTTTTAATGATTATGGTATAGATATTATAACTAAATTAATTTCACAAAATTTTAAAGTTACTCTTAGACCACATCCCGAACATTATAAAAGATCAATTAATACTATTAATAAAATAAGTGATATTTTTTTAAAAAATAATAATTTTTTTTTTGACAAAGAAACATCCAATCTAAAATCATTAGAAAAAGCTGAAATACTTATTACCGACAACTCATCAATTGTTTTTGAATTTGTCTTAATTTTTAAAAGGCCAATTATCTATATTGATTATTTAGAAAAAATTCATAACATTGATAGAAACAAATTATCTATTACGACTATTGAAGAAGAATTTAAAACTATATTTGGAAATAAACTAAGCATCAACAATCTAGATAATTTAGCAAATTTTTGTGAAAATTTAATTAATGAAAATAATGTATCGAGTCAATCAATAGATTCATTTGCTAAAAAATATTTATCTAATTTAGATAATTCAGCAAGTTTTGCTGCTAGTTATTTAGTTAACAAATCAATGTCAAACTAAAATATTGGTTTTGTAATAATTTATTTCATAAATAATTTTTTAATATTAATTAAATCCGTTGGCCTAGGCAGTTTTTTAATTTTATTATTAGAAATTCTTACTTCTAGAAAATCTAGACTCTTAGATGATAAAAAATTTTTAATATTTTTTTTTAAATTTTTTTTATTTTTTATACTGAAAAAATTTTTAAAACCCAAGCTCTTAGAAAATTGATAAAAATCTATATTATTTGAATAAGTATTTTGACCACCTACAGAGTCATGAGAATTATTATTTAGTAAAATATATTTAAAGTTATTATTTGCAAAGGTAGCAGCAGTTTTAATTGATCCCAGATGCATTAAAAAAGAACCATCACCATCAATACATATAGTTTTTTTATTAGATGATAATGAATATCCAAGAGCTACAGAAGCAGTATGACCCATACCTCCGACCATATAAAAATCTTTACTATTATTTAAATTATATTTTTTTCTCAAATATATTAACTCTCTAGAATTATATCCAGTGCTTGATATTATTCTTGTATTTTTTTTAGTAGATTCCAGTAATATTTTTAAAAAAAATTCTTTATTTAGTTTATAAAAATCTTTTTTCTTAAACTTAATATTATTTTTTTTTAAGGTTCCTTTTTCTAATAAACAAGCAACAATCTCATTATTATTTTTGGCTACTTTAATATGTTTATTAAATTTGATTAAATCTCTATCAGATCTAATGATAGTATACTTAATTTTTAATAATTTTAAAATATCTAATGTAATTTCACCTTTAACTTTATGTTGTGGTTCATCTTTAACTTTAGGTGAACCTCTCCAACCAATAATTAATATTAATGGAATTGAGTAAACTTTTTTATTAGCAATTGAAATCAAAGGATTTAAAGCATTAGATAAGCCTGAATTTTGCATATAAATACAAGGAATATTCTTGGTTGATAAATAATGTCCAATACCTATGGACACAGCGGCACCCTCATTTGATGCTATAATGTGTTCTTTTTTATTTTTATTTTGTAAGTAAATAGATAACTCTTTTAAAATACTATCAGGAACTCCTGAGAAAAAATTAATATTATTTTTTTTTAATATACTGATTAAAGAGTTAATTTTAATCATTTTAAAGGGAACTAATTTTTTTTAAAATAGTCATATTATTCAATTAAAGAAATAATTTCCTTGATTGGGGTCATATTCTTTTCAGATTCGTGCCCTCTTTTATATTTTAAGATATCCATTGCTGTTTTTTGCATAGCAAAATAAGAAGATCTCATTAGATGGTTTGCGTAAATAACAACCTTAATGCCATTTTTGATTAAATCTTTTTCATAGGTTTTAGAATAAGTAGATGGAACCACTATTAAAGGTTTTGAATATTTAGATTTTTTAAATTTTTTTGCAAATTCAAATATTTTTTTGGGATTTTTATCCCTGGAATGTACCATTATACAATCTGAACCAGCTTTACTATATGCAATAGCTCTTTTTAAAGTATCACTTACAGTTTTACCCAAAATTAAACTTTCTATTCTTGAAACAACACAAAAATCATTTGTGACCAATGCATTTTTTGCCTTTTTAATTTTTTGTGTAAATTGTTTTATCGAATCCTGTTTTACATTTGATTGATCTGAAAAAAGGGAATTTCTTTTTAAACCAATTTTGTCTTCCATAATTATAGCAGAAACTCCAAGACTCTCTAATTTTTTAACAACAAAACCTAAATGTTCTATCTTACCGCCATTATCAATATCAAAAACTAAGGGTTTTGTTGTAACGTTAAAAATTTCATTAACACCGTTTATTCTAGTAGTATAATCTACTGATTGATTATCTGGCATACCTCTAGATACCGAATCTGTTAAACTTGATGACCACATTCCATCAAACTCAAGCCATTTTTCAAGCTTATTATACTGTAAATTTTCAACAATTAATCCGCCAAGAGGATTGTGACATTCTAACAGTCTAACAATGTTTTTAGCTTGAATAAGACGTTTAAATTTAGCTCTTCTTATATCTGGTGTTGTACCTATTTCATTTATTTTGTTTTTAATTTTAGATGAGGAGATATCTTTTGTATATTTTGGCTCTATTAATTTTCCACCCCATTTTTTTAAAACTTTAACTACATTAAGTCTTGTAGATTTTAACGGACCTTCTTTCCAATCATCTCCATGAACGACATAATCAGGTTTGTATTTTATTAAATTTTCAGTATGATCTAGGCTATACTGGGGTACTACACTATTAACGTATTTTAAATTCTTAACTATGGTTTTTCTATCTTCAAAATTTAAATGAGGAACTCTTCTGTAAGTAGCTATAGCTTTATCGGTTAACAAACCGATTATTAAATAACCATATTTAGAAGCTTTTTTTATAATATTTATATGTCCTTTATGTAAAATATCTGCGGAAAGTGCAAGATATACAGTTTTTTTATTTTTCACTTTAAAAATTTGATATTAATTTTTTAGTTTTATTATTTTTAAGATTTCTAATTAATGATGAGCTTATGTCAAAACTTTTATTTTTGCACCTACATTCTTCCCTAAAAACAACTTTGTTACAACCTAAACAGTATCTGGGACTACCACTTGAAATAATTTTTAATCCAATTTTTGACTGATATTTTTTACACAATTTAAATGATTCAAATTCTTCATAAAAGTTTTTGTATCCAGAATGATCCCTACCTATAATAAAATGATCACATCCTAAATTTTTTCCAATCATAGCATGCAATGCAGCTTGGCGATATCCTAATAAAAAACTTGGAAGAACAATTTTTTTTAAAACTATTTTATTTTCTATTTTTTCTCTTCTAATAAATTTTTTGTAAGCATCGTATGATTTTTCAGAATTAATCTTTTTATTTTTTGCTATATCAGAATTAATGATTATTAGTCCTTTTTTTTTTTTGATAGCATTTAAAATTATTTTTTCATGTCCTATATGAGGAATATTTCGAGTAGCAAAACCTATTAGGTTTTTTTTTGTTTTTATTAAATTTTTTTTATTAGCAAAATTATCAGTTTCTATAATATAATTTTTTGAATTAAGAATAAAATCTATATATGGATGACCTTTTTTATTTTTAAATAATTTATATATTAATTTATTTTTATTAAATCTGGAAACACTTAATATTTTTAATTTATCTATATATTTATTATCAAAATAAATTTTTAAAAAACCATCATTAATATTTTTTATATCATTAGAGTCGCCACAAAGAAAAAAAGGCATACTAAAAAATTTTTTTTTAAAAATAAATTTATTACATACTTGATACATTTCGTCTTGACTCATAAATTTATCTAATGGATGCAATATGTTGCTCTTTATAGATAAGTAGTTATAATAAATCTTTTCGTCCAAAAACATTAATTATTTTATAACAAAATGTTAAAAAAAAAGATAGCAATTATTGGTGGTGGTCCAAATTCAATTTATGCTACAGAAATTCTTTTAAAAAAAATTTTAAATAATAAATACAAAAAAAAACTGAGAATAATATTTTTTGATAAATATGGAAATTTTGGTTTTGGAAATACACATAATATCAAACTAGATAAAAAAATTCTTTTAAATAGAATAGCACATCAAATTTCTTTAGGCTCAAATCCTTTCATTAAATTTCCAAATAAATTAAAAACATTTGATTATAATTTTATGGAATGGGTTAAAAAAAAGAAATTAAATAATATTCTTAAAGAAACGTGGCCACCTCGTTCTATTTTTGGATTGGCATTAAAAGATAAGTTTTATGATTTAATTAAAATTTTTCAAAAATATACAAATGTAGAAGTTGAATTAATCTATGATAAAGTTATTTCTATTAGTCGTAGTAAAAAAACATTTTATTTATCAACTAGCAATAAAAAGATAGAGTGCACAAATTTACTTGTAGCCACTGGAAATTACAATACCTCAGATAAAATGAATTCATTAAGTAGAAAAATTTACAAAATAACTAAAAATACTAGTTGTAAATTTTATTATAATTTTCTCGATCTTTTACCTAATAAAGATTTTTGGAAAAGCTTTAAACAAAAAAATGTAATTGTTTATGGAACGGGTACTACTTCAATAGACATAATAACAATGTTAAATAAAAATAATAATCATATATATTCTATATCACGATCATCACTTTTTCCTTTTTCTAGAGCATTTAATCAAAAAATTGATAATCCAAAAAAAAAGGAACACAAGCCTATTTTCTTGGATGATGAGTTAATCTATTATTTAAAGAATAATATTAATAACAAAGATTTATTAAATGTAATAAATTTTGAAGAATTTATACATCCATTTATTAAAATTGAATTCTATTATGTTTACTTTCAGAATTTTATGAATCAGGCAAGATTAAAAAAAATTAAAAATAAACTTAAAAAAGAAATGTTAAGAATAAAAATAACAAAGAATTATAATTACAAAATTCTAGTTGATATATTTGATGAGTTCATCTTAGATTTAATTAAAAATGACACAATAAATAAAAAATTTTATAATTCAAATTGGTTTGCTAATAAAAAATTCCTAAGAAAAATTAGCAAGAAAGAGGTTAATTTTTACGATCTTTTTGTTAATCCATTAAGATTAATTAATAATAATGAATTTATTAAAGAATATCCTAAATTTTTAAATTGGGATATCAAACAAGCTAAACTTGGTAATATGGATAGTCCATTTAAAAATGCTTGTGACGGAGTTTGGAGGGATATAAGACAACAATATACTAAATTGTTTGATAATTGTAATAACTTACTTATTTATGATTACTTTCTTAAAAATATTTTATCTATACATAATAAGTTGTGTGACGGACCATCAGTTGACAGTATCGCTAGAATTAAAAATTTAATTCTCAATAAAAAAATAACTATTCTTAAAAAAAATAGTTTTGAAATAATTAAAAAAGACAAAAACGTATATCTTTATAAAGATAAAAAAAAGGTTCTTATAAACCAATTATATTATGGGATAGCAGATTTATATAAGAGAGATTATACAAAAGACAAGTTAATATCATCAATGAAAAAAAATAATCTTATTTCGTTTAATCAAATGAAATTTAAAAATAAAAATTATATTCTTGGCCTTAATTTAAATAAAAATCAAAATCCTGTTGTAAAAAAACAAGTTTATAAAAATATAAGATTTGTTGGCCCTGCCTCTGAAGGAAGAAAATTTTTTCATCACACGTTATCAAGACCCGATAAAAAACAATTCAATATGACAGATCTTATTGATTGGGCAGATTCAGTAATTTAAGTTTTTGATAATATTATTTTTCAAAATTTTTTTGATATTATTCATTGAAAATTTTGTAATACCAAGAAAAAAAATTATCTCATAGTTTGGTTTTTTTCTAGGCTGATAAAGAATTATATTTTTTGTAATATTTTTATTAAATTTATACTTTAGTGGAATACCAATTATAGGAATATCAAAGTTTTTGAGTGTAAAATTTTTCAGATATTTAGCTGCTACTATAATTTTTTTTTTATATATTTTATGTTTTGTTGATATACCATATAGAGAAGCCATACAGTTATAACCAAGTGTGTATTTAGTATTAGAATGTGTTTCAAGGTTAAACCAAAAATCTTTAGATAATATTCTTTTTACTTTTCTCTTATAAGCAATAAAACCTAATCCAGTAGGTCCAAGTAAACCTTTGCAACTACTAAAAAAAATAACATCTGCCATATAGTGATTATTTTCTAACCCTATAGAGGCAGTAGCATCAACAATAAGTTTAGAACCTAGTTTTTTTCTTAAAATATTAATTTTTTTTAAATCAAATTTTTTACATGATGCTGTTTCAACATATACAAATAAAACCCAATCAAATTTTTTTCGTTTAAAATTAGAATTTATAAAATCTTGATAATTGATAACCTTCAATTTTTTTTTATGGGAACTATTTTTTAAATAATCAATCCATCTTTCTGAATAGTAACCAGTATTAATTATAAGAATTTTTCCTTTTAAAAAAGAGTTGAGAGCAACAATAGCAGCTGTAGTTCCTGATCCAGCTATTGGAACTACAATTTCTTGGCCAGATAAAGTTTTTATCCAGTTCAATGTTTTATTTTTTATAACTTGGTATTCATCATCACCTCTACCAAAATATTCTTTTTGATATGTAAACCATTCTTTTAGAACAGCACCAGGACCAGGACAATAGGTAACTTTATGATTTGATATCTTAAGCATTAGATTATACTTATTCTTATAAATTAAATGAATCCAAAACACAAAATAAAATTAATCATCTTTGATATCTCGGGTACAATTATAGATCATGGTAGTCTTGTTACAGTAATTACTTTTAAAAAGGTTTTTAATAATTTTGGAATAAAAGTAAACCCACAACTTATAATTAAAGATATGGGCATCAAAAAAGAAAACCATATAAAAAAGATATTAAATGAAGATCAAATAAAAATTCAATTTAAAAATAAACATGGAATAGTTAAAATATCTAATAAAATTTTTAATAAAATTTGTCTTGATTTTGATAAGGAGCTAAAAATTCAAGTAAAAAAAAAGTTATCTTTTATTAAAGGTTTTAAAAATCTCTATAAATTTACAAAAAAAAATAATATAAAAATAGGTTTAACAACAGGATATCCAAGGTCTGTTTTAAATATTATTTTAAGATATTTTAAAGAAAAAAATTTTTTACCTCATTATGCTGTTTCTACCTCTGATGTTAAGCGAGGCAGGCCCTGTGGGGATATGACACTAAAAATTATCAAAAAATTAAAAATAAAAAAAAAGCATGTACTAAAAATAGATGATAGTATATCTGGAATTGAAGAAGGAAAAAATGCTGGTGTTAAAACGATAGGTTTAACTTTATCGGGGATAAATTTCTTGAATACTTATAAAAAAAGGAAAGATCTTTCTATAAAAAAATTAAATCAAATGCATAGTAAAATTAGTAAACGCTTTATTAAAGCAAAAACGGATTTTATTATTAAAGATATATCTTTTTTGAAAAAGACATTGCTTGATAAAAAAATTATTTAACTCTTATATTGTGAATTTTAGAAAAAACTTTTAGGGATTTTGGTTCTGCGTTTGTTGAAATCTTATCCTATAGATTATGGGAGAACCTGTACTAGACCTGTACATAGAGAGATAAATTCATAATTTGATCTTGTTTAATTAATAATGTTAGCATAAATATAAGCAAACAAAGGAATGCCCTCGTGGTGAAATTGGTAGACACAAAGGACTTAAAATCCTTGCCATTTATGGAGTGCCAGTTCGAGTCTGGCCGAGGGCACCACTAAAAAAAGTTCGGAAAATGGATACAAATAGTATAATTATTAAAAAAATTTTTCAAAAAATTGATTTTAAAATCAGTCCAGATAAAAATATAAGAAATTTATACATCTACAGAATAAAAAAAAAAATTTATAAAATCTTTAATAAAGAAAAAAATTTTATTAACTCAATAACAAAATTTAAAAATATTGATAAGTCAGATATTGAAATGTTAGAGATTCTTAAAAATTTTGAAACAATGTCACGAATATCTATTGGTTTTCTTATAAATCAAATAGCAAAAAATCTTACCAAAGATCAACTTTACTTAAACATTGGTGTATGGAGAGGCTTTAGTATGTTTAGCGCAATGTTAAACACTTCGTGTTTTGTACATGGTGTTGATGATTTTTCCCACGACATCATTACAAGACCAAACTTAAAAGAATCAAATTTTACAAAAAATTATTTTTATCAAAACTTTAATAAAATTAAAGTTTCACCAAAACATTTTTTTCACGATATGGATTATCTTGTTTTTTTCAAAAATTTTGAAAAAAAGAATAAAGGCATTGATTTTTATTATTATGACGCAGATCATACCTATAAAGCTCAGTATGATAATTTATGTATAGTGCATAACTTTCTTAAAAAAAATAGCTTAATTTTAATAGATGACTATAATGAAATTCAAGTTCAAGAAGCTACTCAGGATTTTATTGAAAAAAATAAAAAAAATTACAAAATTTTGGAAATAATTAAGACGGCGAATAGATTTATACATCCAACATTTGCAAATGGTCTTATATTATTTGAAAAGATAAATTAGTGATAAAATGAAATATAAAGCATACATAGTTTTTGATAAAACAAATAGCTCTCTTAAGATAAAAAATTTCATAGAAAAAAAAATTCAAATCACTTCATTAGCCAAATCTAATGTTATAATTGTCCTTGGTGGTGATGGGTTTATGCTTCAAACCCTTAAA
>Ga0114993_10007097_pt1 | contig 10421 bp, 12 predicted proteins | sample ArcticOcean_MG_C_FD_87042 | JGI IMG/M metagenome (GOLD analysis project Ga0114993, IMG submission 87042) | Marine microbial communities from western Arctic Ocean - ArcticOcean_MG_CB2_150 | ecosystem: Environmental > Aquatic > Marine > Oceanic | place: Arctic Ocean: Canada Basin | collected...
ACAATGGCACTTGCAGTTAAGTATGGTTATGAAAGAAACAGAAAAATGTGTGCGTGGCTTATACTAGCCACTGCTATTGGTGGACTCACGTTTGTTGGGATGCAAGCTTTTGAGTGGTCAAAATTAATTTTTCATGATGGTATAAGACCTTGGGGAAATCCTTTTGGGGCCGCCCAATTTGGAGCTTTCTTTTTTATGATTACAGGATTTCATGGAACGCACGTATCTATTGGAGTAATTTTTTTATTTATTTTTGCAAGAAAAACTTTTAGAGGTGACTTCGATTCTGGTAGAAGGGGCCATTTTACAAGCATGAAATCTGATTATAAAGCTATAGAAATCCTTGGACTGTATTGGCATTTTGTTGATTTGGTCTGGGTTTTTATTTTTGCATTTTTCTATCTTTGGTAAAAAATATGGAACAAAATAATAAAAAGACAGCAACAACACATGGCATTGGCATCTATCTTTGGATTTGGGGTTTGCTATTTGTATTTAGTACATTTTCATACTTAGTTGATTGGTATAATTTTCAAGGGCTTCTTAGATGGTCTTTAATTATATTTTTTATGCTTATCAAAGCTGGGCTAATAATGGCAATATTTATGCATCTCTATTGGGAAAGATGGGCAATTGTTAATGTTCTTCTATGGCCAATGACTGCTATTATGGTTTTTGTTTTTATAATGACATCAGAATCAAAATATACTTTTTTCACGCGGGCTCTATTTTTTGTTATGGGTAACTAAACCCAAAATTATTTAAGATTTTTAAATGACAAACTCTAAATCAAAAATACTAAGATTAAGTTATTTTAGTTACACAAAAGCTTTCTTTAATTTAATGAAACCTCGTGTAATGTCCTTAGTAATTTTTACCTGCGCAGTTGGGTTGTTAATTGCACCAATTAAAATTAGTTTTTTAGACGCAACGTTTTCACTAATGGCAGTTGCGCTTGGCTCTGGTGCTGCCGGTGCATTAAACATGTGGTATGAGTCAGATTTGGACTCAATAATGACAAGAACTTGCCTTAGACCTATTCCGGCTGGCAAATTATCAAGAGACCAAGCTTTGACGTTTGGTGTTATATCGTCATTTTTTTCAGTAATTATTCTTTATATTTTTTCAAACTTAGTTGCGGCAGCAACATTAGCTATAACAATTTTATTTTATGTTTTTATTTACACAATATGGCTTAAACGAAAAACTCCACAAAACATCGTAGTAGGGGGTGCCGCAGGTGCTTTGCCTCCAGTAATAGGTTGGGCAATAGCAACAAACGAAATATCCCTTCAGCCAATCATACTATTTTTAATTATATTTATATGGACACCTTCTCATTTTTGGGCATTAAGCTTATATAAATCAGAAGATTATAGAAAAGCTAAAATTCCAATGCTACCCATTACATCTGGCGTAAAAACCACAAAGTTAAATATATTTGTATATTCTCTTATTTTATTCCCTGTTTCCGCATTGCCTTTTTTCTTAAATTACTCGGGAGAAATCTATGCCACTCTATCTGTGGTGCTTAGTGGATATTATGTACTGATTGCCTATAAATTATTTAAAGAAAAAAACTCAATTAAAGAAAAAAAATTAGCAACAAAGTTGTTTGTATATTCAATACTTTATCTTTTTATGATTTTTGTATCTATTTTAATAGATAAATTCATTTAAATTTTTAAAGTTATAAAATTATGAAACTTAATAAAAAAAAATATTTAATTTTATTCTTTGCTCTATTCTTTTTACTAATTGTAGGAATAATAACGAGTTTATCCATAAATAAATTTACAACAACAAAAGCTAAAGCTGAAGAACCTATAGTTATAAATTTACTTACCAGCGTTCACCCAAGTTTACCTTGGAAATTTAAAGCGTTAAATAAAAAAATAAAAATTAAACCTGGAGAAGTTAAAACAATTGAATATATAGTTGAAAATTTAAGAAATGAAAAAATACAGGCATTGCTACGTTTGCTTACTATCCAAAGCAATTTGGCTCTTATATTAGAAAATTAAATTGTTTTTGTTATGACGCCCAGACATTAAAGCCAAATCAACAAAACAAGTATTCATTGGTGATATTAATTGACCCAAAAGTGACAAAAGATAGCAAGACAAAGAACGTTAAAGAGATTACTATGCAGTTCACTTTTTTTGAATATAAAAAATATAAAGAAAAAAAAGGTGAAAGTGAAAGTTAATACTAACTATGCCAATTCTAATATTAAAAAATAACACTGTAAATTTACTCTGCGCTGTTTGTGTTAGTGATAATAATGGTGCGAAAATTGCTTTGACAATTATTATTTCATCTTTAGCCTTATTAGGATTAGCTAACTGGGCATGGAAAAAATATTTTGTTAATAAAAAAGAAGTTTCTCAATAAAAGTAATCTTAATATCCATAAAATACAATTTTGCCTAGATAATATCAAAATTCTATATTATTAAAAGGCATGGAATACATAAGTACAAGAAATAATAAAAAAGCTTTTACTTTTGAGTATGCCTTTCTAAAAGGGTTAGCTCCAGATGGAGGCTTATTTATTCCAAAAACTTTAAAAAAATTTTCTAACGACGAACTTAAATCGTTTAGAAATCTTAGTTATCAAGAGCTTGCTAAAAAAGTAATTTTTCCTTTTATAGGTAATTTTATGTCCGAGATCGAATTGTCAGACATAATTAAAAAATCTTATTCAAGCTTTAGAAAAGATAATGTTGTCCAATTGCTAAATGGTCAGCACAATGCATTGGAAATAGATATTTTAGAACTATTCCATGGACCTACACTTGCCTTTAAAGATATCGCAATGCAATTAATAGGTAATTTTTATGAACACCACCTAAATAAAAATAATAAAAGTATTAATATTATTGTGGCAACTTCAGGTGATACTGGAGCCGCCGCCATTAACGCTATTAAAGGAAAGAAAAATATAAATATATTTGTTCTTCATCCCCATAATAAAATTTCAACAGTTCAAAGAAAAATAATGACAACAACTAAAGAAAAAAATGTATTTAATATAGCGATCGAAGGCAACTTTGATGATTGTCAAAACTTAGTAAAATCTATGTTTTCAGATCATAATTTTTCAAATTTGATTAATATGTCTGGAGTAAACTCAATAAATTGGGCAAGAATAATTGCACAAACTGTTTATTATTTTTATGGCTATTTCCAAAGTGAGTATGTGAAAAGCTTTGACTACAAAAAACCAATTAATTTTTCTGTACCAACTGGAAATTTTGGTGATGTTTATGCTGGGTATTTAGCAAAAAAAATAGGACTACCAGTTAATAAATTAATTGTTGCAACAAATGATAATGATATTCTTCATAGAGCAATTTCAAATGGAAATTATGAGGTAAAAAAAACTCTTCAAACATTAGCTCCAAGCATGGATATTCAAGTTGCAAGTAATTTTGAAAGACTAATTTATGACTTAAATGATTATAGCGATATAGAAACTGAAAAAGTTATGCATGAAATTAAAAAAACTGGGAGGTATAAAATATCTAAAGATAAAATTGAAAAAATTAAAAAAAACTTTTTATCAGCAAGCTTAAATGAAAGAGAAATAAAAGATATTATGCGTAAACTTTCACTTTCAGGTTATAAAAATTCAATTTCCAAACAAAAGAATGACTTGATTATAGTAGACCCTCATACTGCTATCGGATTAGGAGCTATAGAAAAAATTTTGAAAGAAAGTAAAGATAGTGGCGTTAATATAATTGACCGACATAGTACTATTTCATTATCTACAGCTCATCCTGCAAAATTTCCTGAAGCAGCAAAAAACATATATGGTATAGTAGATCTTCCTGAGGGACTTAGTCATGTTATGAAAGAAAAAGAAATTTTTAATATTATGGATAATAATATTGAAATTGTTAAGAATTATATTTTGAAAAAAATTTAAACTAAATTGGAGTTGCTTTTTTAGCTAAACTATCAGCTAACTCGTTCATTTGATCCTCCGAGTGCCCTTTTACCCAGATCCATTCAATTTCTTTAGGCTCCGTTAATTTCTTAAGTTTTTTCCAAAGGTCAATATTTTTTACATCTTTTTTCTTTGCTGTCTTCCAGTTATTTTTTTTCCAGTTTTTTATCCATACGCTAATTCCTTCTTTTACATACGTAGAGTCCGTGTAAATACAAATTTCTTTTTGAGACAATTGATCTGGAGCTAATAATTTACAATACTTAAGCGCTTCAATTGCAGCAGTTAGCTCCATTTTATTATTAGTGGTATTTTTTTCACCACCAGATATTTCTTTTCTGTTATTTCCGATTAAAATTACAGCAGCCCACCCACCTGGGCCAGGATTACCCAAACAAGAGCCGTCAGTATAAATTTTAATTTTCATAATTAAAAAAAATAATCTTGGTAGTTTGTTACACTTGTGTGAAACTCCAATCTTTTTAAGTATTCCATTGGATCTTTGACAGTAACTATTGCACCTTTGCTTATATTTATGTAATCGAAAACTCGAGTTAACAAAAATCTCATAGCAGCCCCTTGACATAATATCTTTAAAGATTTTTTTTCTTTTTCAGTTAACATTCTAATTTCCGAATATCCGTCAATAAACTTTTTTGCTTTAGTTACATTAAAGCTTAAATTTTCACTACTTCCTTCAAAACAAAGTGCATTTAAACATACCGCAATTTCAAACGCATAAAAATCATTACATGCAAAGTAAAAATCAATAATTCCTGATACTTTATTTTTGTTAAAAAAAATATTGTCTGGAAATAAGTCTGAATGTATTATCCCTGAAGGGATATCATCTGGCCAATTTTGCTCAATTATACTTAAATTTTTTTCAATTGTTTCTGGTAAATTTTGGTGAATTTTGGAACAATCTTTTTTAATTTTGTTATAAATTTTTCTCCAAGATTCAACTGAAAGGTTATTTTCTCTTTTTATGGATAAATCTTTTGTTATTAAATGGAGTTTTGCAGCATTAATTCCAACTTGATAACAATCGCTAGGATTTAAAATTTTTTTCGCCTTTCCATCTAAAAAAGAAATAACTGCTGCATTTTTGTTTAAAACTTTAGATATATAGCTTCCATTTATATTAATTATAGGTTCTGGAGATAAAAATTTTCTATCAAAGAGATTTCGCATAAGACCAATAAAAAATGGAAGATCTTTTTCCTCAACTCTTTTTTCATATAAAGTTAGAATAAATTTACCTCTTTCTGTTTGGGTAAAATAATTAGTATTTTCTATTCCTTCTTTTATTTCTTTATAATTTAATAATTTACCTAAATCATATTTTGAAAAAATTTTTTTTAATTCATTTTCGGATAATTTTGTATAAACGGCCATATTTTTAAATATTTATATCCTCTTTTATCAAAACATTCTGTTAATTTACATAGAAAGGAAAATAAATACAAAACTAGAGAGTGGTTGCTAACAACACTTAACATATCTAAATTTGCCGGCTAAAAGTGACCTGAGTGCCGTCTATTTAGTAAAAGCTTTATTCTAAACTTTAAAGTGCTTTAATTCTGCTTTAGCTTGATCTAGACTTTTTTTGTAAAGATTTTCAAGCTTGTTTTGGTCTATTGATTTTTTAATTAAAAATTCCACAGCTTCCATAGTGATTTTTACTGAGTTATTTTTGATATCTTTTAAGGCGTTTTCCTTCATTTGCAAAATTTTCTGTTCCGTACTTTTCTTTTTTTCTTCTATTGATTGATGTAGTTTTTGTGTTTTTTCTAAAATCAATTCTTCACTTTTTTTTCTAGATATATTAATTATTTTTTGAACTTCTTTTTTTGATTTTTCTATTTTATCTTCATAGTTGCTTAATAAATTTTTGGCCTCAACTTTTAACTTTTCAGCCTCATTAATTTCTTTTTTAATTTCATTAATTTGAGTAATTAATAAATTATTTATTTTCTGCGGCATTTTTAAGTAGATTAAGACTACACAAAAAATAATAAAAGAAACTGCTACCCAAAAAGTTGCGTCTATAACCATTTATTTTCCTGTACTTTTTTTTTTATTAAATCCTCGACGACGGCTGAAACATTACTTTTATTAACGTCAGCATCCATTACTTGTTTTATAATTTCCCCAGAAGCTTCTGCTGCAATTTTACCCACATCTTCAGTGGAAGATTTTTTTAAATCTTGTATCTCTTTTTCTACAGAAATCAACTCTTTCTCAATTTCACCATTAAATTTTTTATTTTTATTTTTAATATCTTGCTCAAGTTTTTTTCTTCCATTTTCGATTATATTTTTTGCTTCTTTATGAGAATTTTCAATTATTAAATTATATTCTTTTAATTTTTTTTCTGCATTTTCTTTAAGTTTTTGTGCTTCATTAATATCATTGACCGTTTTGGATTTTCTATTTTCTATACTATTGGTTATTTTTGGTAAAAATATTTTCCAAATAATTAAATAAAAAATAGAGAAAGTTAGAATTAACCAAAATACTTGTGATACCCAATATTTAGGATTGAGCTGAGGCATTCCTGCCTCAGACCCAAAAGCTTTATCATAAAAAATAAATGTGGCTAAGCAAAAAGCAAAGCAAAAATTTTTCATAAGTAAAATTTTATTTATTAAAACGCAAATAAAATTATTAATGCAACCACTAGCCCAAATAGACCAGTCGCCTCTGCTAAAGCAAATCCTAAAAGCAAATTTGGAAATTGTTTTTGTGCTGCTGATGGATTTCTCATTGCAGCTGACAAATAATTACCAAAAATTATACCAATACCCACACCAGCTCCTGCTAATGCTATCGCTGCAAGGCCTGCTCCTATCATCTTCGCTGCTTCTAACTCCATTTTTCCTCCTATTGTTAATGGTGTAAATTTAATGCATCATTTAAGTAAATGCATGTTAAAATTGCAAAAACATAAGCTTGAAGAAAAGCAACTAGTATCTCAAGTCCTGTTAATGCTACAGAAAAACCAAGCGGCAACCATCCACCCAGTAATCCCAAACTTATCACAAACCCACCAAACACCTTTAACATAGTGTGTCCAGCCATCATATTTGCAAATAACCTTACTGACAAGCTGATGGGTCTACTTAAATAAGAAATAATTTCTATAATAATTATTAAAGGCAAAAGTACAATTGGCACCCCTTTTGGAACAAAAAGTTCTAAATATCTAAAGCCATGTTTTGCAAAACCTAAAATTGTTACACTGATAAATACAAATGAAGCTAGGACAAAAGTTACGATTATGTGACTAGTTACAGTGAATGAGTAAGGAAGCATTCCAACCATATTGCAAAACAAAACAAACGTAAACAAAGAAAATATAAATGGAAAAAAAGGTTTGGCACTAGACCCGGCAGTATCATTTATCATTTTTGCGACAAATGTATAACTCATTTCAGTAATCAACTGAATTTTTGAAGGTATCAAAGATTTTTTTTTAGTTCCAAAAAATAAAATTGATATAACTAACATTGCGCTAATCACCATGAAAAGACTTGCATTTGTAAAAGACAAATTAATGCCACCAAGATTAATTTCTGGACCTATTTTATAAACCTCAAATTGATGCATTGGATTTGTTACCATTTTAATTCCTAACTTTTATAATTTTTTATTCATTTTTTTTGCTGCCCTAAATACGTTTAAAATTCCAGCAGCCACACCCATAAAAAAAAAAAGAATTATTAATATAGGTTTAGTACCAAACCAATTGTCCAAAAGAAACCCTATTGCTGATCCCACCACAACTGAAGCGACTAATTCTGTGCTTATTTTCAAAGCTTTACCCAAAGATGCGGCATTTGAACCGTCATCATTTTTCGTATTTTTTTTAATTTTTTTTTTTACAATCTCTAAGCGAGTTGATATCTCTTTTAGATCTTTCATTTATAGTATTTTATTTTAAGCAACTAATTCCTCAGCTTTTTGTAAATCAACAGAGACAAGTTGACTAATACCTTTTTCTTGCATTGTGACTCCATAAAGTCTGTCTACTCTTGACATAGTCAGAGCATGATGACTAATAATTATAAACTTCGTTTCTGTAATTTTTGTAAGTTCATCTAACAAAGCACAAAACCTTGTAACATTAGCATCATCTAATGGCGCATCAACTTCATCTAAGACACATATTGGGGAAGGGCTAGTTAAAAAAACTGCAAATATTAACGATAATGCAGTTAATGCTTGTTCGCCTCCAGACAATAGAGTGATAGATTGAAGTCTTTTTCCCGGAGGACTAACTAACATTTCAAGGCCTGCTTCTAAGGGATCGTCCGAGTCAACCAGTTCTAGTTTTGCGGTCCCTCCACTAAAAAGTTTTTTATAAACTTCACCAAATTTTCTATTTACCTTTTCAAATGCATCTAGAAGCCTTTCCCTCCCTTTTTGATTAAGCTCATTTATACTAGATCTAAGTTTTGAAATTGCAGAAACCAAATCCTCTCTATCTTCTTCCATTTTTTTTATTTTCGTTTTATGTCTTTCGGTTTCTATATCTGCTCTTAAATTTACTGTACCTAAGCGTTCACGTTCATTTTTTTTGGCATCTAACTTATCTTCCTGCTCAACAGAGGCAGGTAAGTTATTCATATCATTAATGTCTGAATTATCTAAAATATTTTTTTCATTAAATCCAAGGTCATTTTTTATGTTACTAACCAAATCTTTTTTTCTATTTAGTAAACCATCCAATGTTGCCCCTGATCTAGCTTTGTTTTCTCTAGCAATTATCATTTTTTGCTCAACAGCTTTTAATTGCTTATTCATTTTTTGCTCCTCAAGCTCTGCACCAACAAGATTCAAAGAAATATTTTCTTTTTCGCTTTCCGTATTTGTTGTGTTTTGAATTAGTTTACCTTTTTTAATTGCTATAATTTCTGGTAATTTTGTATTGTTGTCTAATTCAATTTTAATTTCATTGATTCTACCATGCAACTCTTTTGACATTTTTTCAGAATTAAAACGTAAGTTTTTCCAATTTTCAATTTCTATATCTATGTTTTTAATTCTTTCTTTTCTCTTAATTGTTTCTGTTTTAATAGATTCATGTTTACTTAAAGCTGAAGCATATTTTTTTTGGAAAAGACTAATTTTTTCAGCAAGCTCATTTATTTCGTCTGCGGAAATACCAGTTGACAAAGTTGCTAGTTTTTCAGTTTCACTTCTAATAGAAGTGATTAAATTTTGAATTGTATTTTTTGCTTTTTCATTTTCATTATTTTCAATTTGATTTATTGTATTTTCTAGATCTTGACTAATCTTACTTAAGTAGTTGACTAAATTTTTTCCATGATTGTTTAAAGATAAATTTTTTGAAATTGTCTCAAGTTTATTTTGCTCCTTTTTCAATAAATGTGTTGCTGAATCAAGATCTAATTCTGTTTGTTTTTCAAGATCATAATATTTCTTCTCCGTATCAATTAAGATATTTTTTTCTTCACTAAGCCTTCTTTCATTTGATTGTGCATCTAAAATAATATTTTTTTCTCTTTCAATGTCCACTTCGATTGTCTCTTTTGCTTTTTGAATTCTTTCTTTATCAGTTTTTGCTCTTCTTTCTTCATCTTCTAGGTTTTCAAATTCTAAATTAAGTCTTTGCAATTTAGACAAAACTTCGAGATTTTTATCTCTAAGAGGTTTTAACTTTTTGTTTGCTTCTTCCAGTAAATTATTATTATGATTTATTTCAATTGTAAGGCCACTTATTTCGTCGTCAGATTCATTCGTGATTTCTTTTGTAGCATTTATTTCTTTTTTAATTTCTTCTAATTTTATATAATAAAGCCCAGCTTCAATTTTTTTAATATCTTTAGAAATAAGTTTGTATTTAGAAGCCTCCTCTGCTTGTTTTTTCAAATTTTCTAAGTATTTTTCTTGTTGTCTCCTTAATTCATCTGCCCTTTTTAAATTATTTTCTGCGGAATTAAGTCTTAATTCGGATTCATGTCTTCGAACATGCATACCAGAAATACCCGCAGCTTCTTCAATGATAGCCCTCCTATCAGACGGTTTTGCTGTTACCAAAGCTCCAATTCTACCTTGGCTTATCATTGAAGGAGAGTGGGCTCCAGTAGATAGATCAGCAAAAAAAGTCTGAACATCTCTCGCTCTTACTTCTTTATTATTAACAAAATATCTTGAACCTTTATCTTTTTCTATTCTTCTTTTAATGTTAATTAAATCTAACTCTTTAAATTGTAGCGGACCATCCTTATTTGAATTGTCTAAGGTTAAAGTGACTTCAGCAATATTTTTTGATGTTTTGTTTGCTGTTCCTGAAAAAATTACATCCTCCATGCCTGATCCACGCATACTTTTAGCTGAGGTTTCGCCCATACACCATCTTATGGATTCTACAATATTCGATTTTCCACAACCATTAGGTCCCACTATACCCGTCAAACCTTTTTCAATTAAAAAAGAAG
>Ga0114993_10007098_pt1 | contig 10419 bp, 19 predicted proteins | sample ArcticOcean_MG_C_FD_87042 | JGI IMG/M metagenome (GOLD analysis project Ga0114993, IMG submission 87042) | Marine microbial communities from western Arctic Ocean - ArcticOcean_MG_CB2_150 | ecosystem: Environmental > Aquatic > Marine > Oceanic | place: Arctic Ocean: Canada Basin | collected...
ATAAATGTAGCGCACTTTGGCATATCTTTCAACCTTCTTGCGCCAATATAAGTGCAGGCTGAACGGATGCCTCCAAGAATGCTTTCCAGCGTATTTTTGACAAGCCCCCTGTGCTTGACCCTGACCGTCTTGCCTTCCGAGCTTCGATAGCTCGCCACGCCGCCATTATGTTTCTTCATTGCCGTGTCAGAACTCATGCCGTAAAAAGTCTTGTATTTTTCCCCATCTATTTCTTCTTCTTGTCCTTCGCACTCCGTATGTCCAGCCAGCATCCCGCCAAGCATGACAAAATCAGCGCCACCACCAAAAGCCTTGGCAACATCTCCAGCACAGGTACAACCGCCATCAGCCATAATATACCCGCCAACGCCATGGGCAGCGTCGGCACATTCAACCACCGCGCTAAATTGGGGATAACCAACACCAGTCTGAATGCGAGTAGTGCAAACAGAACCACTTCCAATACCGACCTTGACAATATCTGCTCCATTTAAAATCAATTGCTCAGTCATCTCTCCGGTGACAACATTGCCAGCTATTATAATAAGAGCGGGGTGTTCTTGTCTAACTCTTTTTATAAAATCACAAAACCTCGCGGTGTAACCATTAGCTGCGTCAATACAGACAAACCTAGTGTGATAGAAGTTCCAAGTAATATCTCTTAAATAATCCATGTCATCCCTCTTTTCTGGGTCATACTTAATACCAATAGAAGGAGAAATATGTTCGTAAATTCTATTTTGCCAACCTCTTGAGTCGCGGTCATGCTTCCAAACCGTGCCTTCTTTTTGTTCTTGAGATTTATAAACGCCATACCCATTTAGTTTATGAAGCCATCTTTTTATATCATTGTGTTTGCTGATGCAAGTAAGCATACGGTGTTGGGCAAGGGCTGTCGCCATCTCAAAAGTGCCAACTGTATCCATATTTGACGCCACAATCGGAACACCTTTCCACCCGTAAGCCTTTGGGTCGCTACCTTCTCCACCAGCATTGGGGAAAGTAAACTCACGAACCAAGTCAACATCCTTTCGGGAAGTCAACGTAGAACGCTTGGGGCGCATGAGAACGTCCTTATAGTCTAACTTTATTTCTGGTTCAATTCTCACCCAATTAAACTCTTTCCTTTAGCCATTTGATAGCCCTCATTGAAAGTTTGTATTTTCTAGCCATTCTAGTTTTCTCTGTGGAATTTTCATACATCCATTCTAAAAACTGTAACAAGCTTTTGTTTTCCCGTATTCTTAAAGAGGGCATGGGTTCCGTGGGTCTTTTGTCCCACCCTATGGAAGATTTAAAGTTTTCGCCAAATATTTGTTCTAGCATCTTTTGCAACCCTTTTATATAAGGTGACGCACCAATCGTACTTACACCCCAACACGGACTCTTATCTGCTGCGGCCCAATAAACACATCCATCTCCGTCAAAATATCCCCTCGTATGAGAAGCTAAAAGATTGTGTGGGATTTGATTTTTTGTGGGAAACTCATGGGTAAAAGATTTGGCGGGGCCACATCCAACATTAGTTAAATCTAAAGCTGCTTCTGGGTTTTTAAACGAGAAAGCCCACTTCTCCTTACTAATGAATTTTTTTCCGCGAATTTCTTTTGGTGCTGGGGGGTAATGCTGGATTTCATTATCTACTCCCGTCCATTCTTTGAAATTTTTGACAGTTTGCTCGCAGGTATTGGGCAGCACAATGTATCCTTTACAGTTACATCCATCAGCAGATAACATCCCCACCCAGTAAGCAACCTCATCTGAGTCTATTATTTTAAATTTATCAAACTCTTGTTTCCTTACGTTTATTCCCAGTTTGAAAAGTTGTTGCTGGATTGAATGGACGCTTCTATCTCTGTCTAGTTTTTCCTTTAGTTCTTGTTGTACTTTGCAGCTAACGCTCTTGGGGCCGTGATAAGTTCCTTTCGCTTCGTAAGACCTCAAGATGTCATTTTGTTCTTTGTCCCAACCATCTTGCCTTTTCGCTCTTTTTGGGTCACAGGGTCGGCGGAGGCTCTTGGGGATAGAGCCATAAGGCGCGCGTTTTGTTTTACTTTTTACTGGCATTTTAATTTTTCAGTATATTTTTTAATAATTGTTCCGTGCATACCGGCGTGTACCTCGTAATGACAGTTTTTACATACTAGAATAGTTTTATCCGCTTCCTTTTTTAAGTTCTCCAAGCTCATGTTCAGCATATCGCTTATCCCAAACGACTTCTCTTCAACGTGGTGAAAATCCAAAGACCCAACATTTTTATTATACTTACAAATATAACATTTGCCACCCATGTATTCTACGAGTAGCTTTTTGTGTTTTCGTTTTCTCTCCTTCGTGTAAGCGTTTCTTTCCCTTCCCATGTGTTCCCTCTCAATAAAAAAGCCTTGGTTGGCGTTAAATCCCATTGGTCTACGACTTTTCTTTCGCCATATCCAAAGTTTCTTATATAACACTTTTTATTGAATTCTTCTCTTGTAATCCATCCAACTATGTTAACCACCTTTTGCTCTTTAGTCGGGACTACTAGAAATGCTACGTCAGTTTTAAAAATATAAGTGCTGTTCGGTACGTTATCAAAATAAAGGTCACCTTCGCCACAGCGATAATTATTATATTTAACTTGAATTGTTTTATCCTTATACTCTAGGTCAGACCCGCCATCTCCGACAAAGGTTATTTCTTTATTGACCTCTAATCCTAAAAAATTAGCAACAGCATACTCACCCTTCAAGCCATCAAAATTAATTTCTTCATCGGTTTTTTTCGTATTGTATTTTTTACTTACAACATGATTGTCCTCCTTAAAGGAGTTACGATTCCGAGCGTGAGCCTTTATTTCTTCCCATTTATCAGTAAGGTCTATAAACATATTATTTTAATTTAGCTTTCAACTCTTTCTTGCTTATTGCCCCTTGAAACCTTTCTATCTCCATCCACTCAGCGTCCTCGACAGTTAAGGCTTTATAGATAATAGTTGTGGGTACAGCATACACATCATTCATGCTGGCAACCAAAGGATCCTCGTCTGCGGGTATGATTGATATGTTATACCCTTCCTCCGCCAAGTCTTTTAAAACCGGCTTAAACATTTTACATGGGCCACAATGGGCCGCTGTATAGCATACTGCTTTTTTCATATTAATAATTTATTTTTTGACCCAGTTCTTTTTTTTCCAGCTTTACTTCAATTTCGTCTTGCCTTTGCCACTCTCTTTCGATAAAGTCTTTAATCTCCTTAAAGCGCACTTGCGATGGCACATTTGCGTCTCCATTTTTAGCTATGCTAACCGCCCGACAGTATACCTCTTCTAATATTTGTTCATCTCTCATAATAAAAATCCTTTTTTAATTCTTTAAATCTTCCGCTTTCGTTTGCATGATTATAATGTATTTTAAATTTATTATTTTTGTACCCGCAGCCCCCGCATGAGGCGTCACCTTTCTTGAGGAACCTTTTCGCTAGGCTTGCGCCAACGTAATCATCCTCATCAATATAGTTCAAAAATTTTCCATAAAGATGGGCCGCCGACAAGTCGCAAGACTCCTCGTTTTTGGTCAAATAATATGGAGTTAGTTCAAGCTTATATCTCTGGTTTGTTTTCATAGACTGTACCAATTTTTGGTAAATTTAGTATTGTAAACTTTATCCCAACAACCCCCGCAGAGTTGGCCCGCGCCATCTACATAACAATTACGTTTATCAATGTGTTCGTTTTTGTCGTAAGAGGTTTCCTCTTTGCAGACAACACACTTATCTTTTTCTTGTTTCATAGCAATTAACTTGGTTGATGTCCTGAATCCGTATCTCTGAGAGATTGGACATAAGCATCCATTTGTTCCTCTTCGGTTTTTTTACGTTTCCATTCCAACGCAATACTTACGTTAGGAAATTGTTCTATAAAAATATCCTTTATTTTGTTAGCAACGCCCCTGTGTTCTTTTTGCGTATTTTCTTCTGTCCTTAAATTAATATAATGAATCCAGCTACGGACGCTACCATTCATATACATCGTCGTTTGAGTACCCAATGGTAGAACTGCTCTGGCGCATTCTTTGGCTACTCCTTGGGCTATAAGTTTATTATAACAATTAAGAGACTGCTCCATTGAATATTTCGCTACTTCATTTATTACTACATCGTCTATCTTGTCATTACTACTTTGCCTGTTCTTTTCTGCGGGAGAACGTAACTCAAGCGGCTCCATGTCCGTAGCCTCACTGTACCTTTGGCTAAACTCTTGAAAGCTAAAACTTCTATGTCTTAATATTTGCGCTGCGATTGCTCGGCTTGTTTTTATTTCGACACACATATTTGCAAGCTCAAATGGTGACCAGTGTTTGTGTTTGATCAAAAACTTTAACAACTTGGGCGCAGTCTTGACATTGTGTTGGTTCTTGGGGTTAGAAACCCTAGCGCAGTAGGCAATGATACTTTCCGCGCTCATAACTTTATCGTCATACCCGTTGACTTGGGGCTGCGTAAGTGATATTAATTTAACTTGCATAACGCAGCCTTCAAGACTTTTCTTTTGTTTTTGCTTAATTTTTCCATTGCTTCCGGTGGAGCGAACCAGCCGTATTCATTATGTTCAAAAGATAATTTGATGTCCTTGGTAGACGCTTTCCCTAAAAAATATGCAACAACTTTAGGAATCGGACGTTTTAATTTTTTACGAGTTCCATAATCAATCGTTACCATATATTTCGATAAGAATGCAAAAGACGGGTGAATCTCTTTTATTATTAACCCCGTTTCTTCCTCCGTCTCTCTTTTGGCCGCTTCTAACCTAGCTTCGCCTTCTTCTACATGGCCCTTCGGAAACTCCCACCCAAAGCTTCCTTTGATAAGTAAAAATTTTAACTCATCATTTTCTACAAAGTAAGGAACTATTCCAGCAGCCTTGTAAGTTTTCCTTTTTATGCCAAAATATTTCCTCATATCATTAACCTGTCGAGGCGTTTTATTTGGCAAAAATTTACTAACCATTTCGCTTTGAGGATAGTCTGCGCCATGTTTAATAAGTAGCTCTCTTTCGTCCTCGCTCCATATCCTTCGTCCCTTCAATCCCATGTGCATTTTCTTTTGGCAAATTTGCACGGGCGTTTTGTTTGGAAGAAACTTGTCGTGAAGTTCTCGTTGCGTATGGTCTTTCCAGTGTTCTTTCAGCACTTCAACCTCGTGATTAGTCCATATCTGCATTATTGGATTTCTCCTATGTACTTAAAAAACTTACTCATGTTGTCAAACTTAAGCAAATCTCCATGTTTATTTACAGTTAAGTTAACTGAGCCGTCTTCTTGAACAAAGGCTACAATTTTAGCGTTAGAAACCGCTTCCTCTGGAGGAGTAGAGCCTTCTGGCAAAACTATGATAGAGTTTTCACTCATTACAGTAAGTTTATCGCTTTTTTTTAGAAATACAAGGGAAAACCACTCAAATGTTTAAGAAAGTAACTATGAACACTGTCTACCATTTGTAGTATCCATATATATTCATCACCACCAAGCAAAAGGACATTACCGCCGTAGAATAAACTTTCTTCTGCATACAGTGCGCTCCTACTAAACTGTTGCCTAAGATCCAAACCGCCCAGCACGAAAACATTTCATTGGCGTTCAGGTAATAGCCGACTAAAACCAATACCGCGCCTAGAGAGCCGAGAAGGTTTTCCTTAATATGATTAATCATAACCTTTTGCTTTCAACGCTTTTAAAGGACATCTTCTCTAGGTGGTAATATGTTTTTAAAAAATCAACATCTATTTTTAATTCTTTTCTTATTGTGCCTATTTGTTTGTTTAAATATTTTTTAAAATTTATTTGAGACAAATCAGTAGAACATAGCGAACCTGCCTTAACTCCCATGTTGAACACAAACCTTTCTTCCTCTCCAAATTTGTATCCTTCTGGGTAAAGATATTTAGACACAAACATAAAAAGATTTCTCTTCCATCGTTCCATGCCCTTTGTTGATCCCATCGTGTACCCTATTACGAAAGCCTCATCTTTTACTAGCAGCCCACGGCCAATCATCACATGGATGCAGTCATGCGTAAACAGGTCTACGGCTCCGCCAAATAGCTTTGATGTTTTGTAATTGGGGTTCTCCACTAGTTTTATTATTAATGGAATATTTTCCTGACGAAGTTTAAATAAGTCCATCTCTTTTAAGACGCTCTTAAGTTTTTTGCGGGAGGATAATAGCGAAGGGTTCCAAGCCTCCGCAGCCTTCTGGGCCTTTTCGGTGCGAAGCTTCTCAATCTTTTTGTATTCGCAAGGTGTCATGCATACTCTACTTTATTTAAATTTGTAGAAAAGCGAGAGTCAGCAACCCAATTAATCTGACCCCCCGTATCACCGTTAAACCAAAAATGTGCGACTTGAATTTCTGTTGGCCTAGCGTCTTTATCGTCAATTAAACGTGGGTCATCTAAATCCAAGTAGTAAACATCATAAATAGAATCTATAAGGTTAGTGTCATCTTTAGCCCTGACGTGCGTCTCAATAAAATCCTGAGCATCTTCAATGGAAGCGAAATGCAGTTTGCCACTGTCCATCCAGCCAGCGTACCCATTCCAAGTAAGGTCATTCTCCTCGTCGAAGGTCATATACTCTCTCTGATAAGCGAAGCTTCCTCTAGTATTTTGGGTAAACGTCCACTCTCCCTGTTCTCGTTCGTAACAGTAAACGACATAATCCCAGCGTTTCCAACCGGAACTTTCTTTCTCTGGCCCTTTTTCATCGTCCTCGTATTTACAAGTGATTGCGATAGCAGGTATAGCCACCGCAGGGATTGACGCTTTAATGAACTGTCTTCTATTCATAACTAAAATCCAATAATTCTATCCCGAAAACCAAAGTTTGACCAGATAGCTTGTGTCCAGATTCTCCGTACGCTAAATCAGGAGGCAATGTTATCACTCTTTTTTCTCCTTTTCTCATGTCGGATAATGCCTCGTCCCACCCCTTGATAACTTGCCCCGTACCTACGAGAAATTCGAATGGCTGACCCCTCCTTATGGAGCTATCAAATATTGCGCCGTTGGCGGCAAGCGCCCCTTCGTAGTGAACTTTGGCCTTTACCCTGCCTTTGGTGAAGCAATCCACTATTTTGTCTCCTTCGCCCTCCTTTGTAATCTTATATCGCAGCCCACTTGGTGTTGTTATTTCTTCGCTCATTAATCAATGATAGCGCGGCTTTACCCAAAGTCAATATTATTTATTTAGAATATCATCTATAAGCTCATCTATTAGCGCGTCAGTAACTTGCGGCATTGCCAGCATATGAGCGTGATTGTCTTGTACGGCAAGTTGCCATTTTTCTATAACAAAATCAGAAGGTTGTGGGAAAACGACCGTAATCGCATAGTCATTTTTCCAAGCTTTTATGTTATTTTCATTAAATTTTTTAACGGCACGCTCTGCGGTTCTTAAACAGGTTCTTACAGCTTTTTTAAAACCATTAAATCCTTTGTCTTTTATGGTGTACCATAGCAAAACCGGAGTGTACCCGTTTCTTGAACCGCTTACTGTGCTATCTAGTGAGCCGACATACTCTATCTCTCTAGATACCCTTCCGACGTTGCTTTTCAGAGCCAACACAACGCCACACGGAACCGGTGAACCGATAAATTTATGACCGCTTATTGAAACGCTCTGTATTCCGTCCGCGAAAGTATAAAAAGGCGCGCCATCTATGAAGGGTAGAGTCATCCCCGACATCGCTGCGTCAACATGAACGTAGTATTCTGGTATAGCTAATTGTTTTAATATTTCCTTTATTTTAAAAATATCGTCAAACCCCTCTTTCATGGTCGTCCCCATGTTCGCAAATATAATAGGCGGGGCGGAGCGCCACGTAGCAACCATGTGTTTCAGGTCATCGTAATCCATTTCGCCGTTGCGCCTTGACTTAATCATTACATGCTCCATCCCAAGCATTCTTATATTTTTGCTAACGCTATAATGCGTGTCCTGAGAATAATAAACTACACCCTTGGGGTAAAGCTCTCTAGCTAGATAGAGTCCGTACATATTTCCTTCTGTCCCCCCGTTAGTGACGTAGCCCCAATAGTTGTCTGGTGGGGCTTTGTAGAGTTTTGCAAACCAGTCTAAGACTTTAACTTCAAACTTTTTAGAATTAATTCCATAATAGCTGGAGTCAAATGGGTCGCCCACATTATTTATAGGATATTCTAAAAAATCAGAAATTTCAGAATAGTCAAAGGTTGTGTTGACTGGATAGCCTACGAAAGTCCTTTTCTTGTCCTTTAGTAGTTGAAGAAAATTTTCAAATTCTACTTTGTCTTTTTTTTTAAGACTCATTATTGATTTGGTTTTTCTTGAATTTCGGAGGGAAGTAATTCGTGAAAGTGCCATTCTTGTCTTTGAGATTCACTTCCGTCACCCTTACTTTTGGTTTCTCTGTCGCCCTTTTGTCCTGCCCTTCCGTTTTTCTTTTTAAATTCCCCCGTAACTGGCTGTCCCCTCCTAAGCTTGGGCATTATAGTTTTCTCCAATTGTTCGTGAAGCCCCCGACTATACTCTAGTCCGTGTAAGCGCGGTTCGTTTTTTCCTTTACTATAGCCAAAGAATTTCGTTAGAAAGTTAAAATTAGTTTTCTTAGGTGACTCAAGTAAAACATAAATCCTGCCGTCAAAATTTGTAAACTTGTTTGGCTCTTTTATTATTACCCAATGAACCATTCCTTTTTCCGGCATATCGTCTTCAAGAGCGGGCCACCCCAAGAAGGTATGAATTGAGGTCCAAAAAATAACGGTAAATAAACAAAACGCACTTATGCAGCCGGTCTTAAAATACCACTGGAGCCTTGATTCGTTTAGTACCCAAAAGCTCATACCGCCAAACAGTAATAATAAAATTGGTAATGCTATATTCATTTTTTTAAAATTCTAATTAGCAAAAGAACAGCTATCACCATTAAAGTCCATTTAATCCAAAGCAAAGCGTCTGTTATTTCTGGTGGCGTTACTATTTGTATATCTGGGTTAACCTCTATATTTATAGGGGGGCCAAGGAGGCCATCAATTATTCCTTTGTTTTTCATTTTTTATTCTATTGAGAACGTCATTGTTACTGTTACGGAAATTTTTTGTTGCCCTTCTGTGACGGGAACAGAGTCTCCCTCTGATTTGAAAGCTGCCATTCCTATATTGCGCGTGTTGGGGGTATATACTCTCGCCTCGGTAATAGACTTGGGTTTACCAAGGGTTGAACCCGCCGTCTTGGCAAGTAGGTTGGCTTTTTTAATTGCATTTAGGACAGCAAGCTTCCTAGCCTCAGCAAGAGATTCTTCCTGCTCCTTTACCCCGTAATTAATACCGTTGATATTTAAATCTGAGGAAGCTTCAATCCCCGACAACTCAGACAGCAGTGACGCGAGTTTTTCTGCTTCTTCTAGCTCGATAGTTATTTGATTGGTCACAATCCACCCCGCTGGGACTCTGACGTTCTGTGCGCTGTATTTATATTTTCTAGTGATCTGGAACCTTTTGGTTTGAAAATGACCAGCGATCACACCGGCTTCATCTCCCCGTATGTGCCTGTGTCCCCCGACCTTCAGGATATTGTTCTTCTCTAGGGTTTCAAAAACTTGTGCCATTTGTTTGTTGTTGGACGATAATGCCTGAGTAGCTGATACGTTATCTGTGATAATCGACAAATCAATGTAGACAACATTCGCCATAACCTCAACCGAACCCGTTCCCGTTACGGTAATTCCAGCAGACGACGGTGTCGCTTGCTTTTCGCACCCCGCAAGGTACAGGCATGAACTCGTTAGTAGTAAAGTTAATAATATTTTATTCATTAGTTATTTTCTATCTTACTAGCGCTAAACTTTTTCATTAGCTTCGATACGCCGACTATTTCTATTCCTACTTGCGTGTTTACTTCGTCTGTGTCTATCGTGACTAGATTAGTTTTATCTTGGTAGACTAAAACGGAGCCCACTTGCCCTTGTGGTGGGGCGACATAGATATACAAAGAGTCTTCCTCTTCGTTATAAGTGATTCTGTTGTTAAAATCATACTCGTTATACTTGCCGTAGTCTTCTGGAAATTCAGCTTTCATTTAACGTATGCGTCTTCCATTTTTCGTATTCTTTTTCCATCTCGTTTTCTACATTAAAATCCAACTCCCTATCCATGCCCGTCTCGGCAAACATTATAGATAGCTCTTCTTCGTTTTTCTCACACCATTCTTCAAATTCTATTTTCATGTTTATCCTATCGACATATTACTTGGACGTGTCCTTTAAAAGCTTTAAATCGTACACGTCAAAATTTTAATTTATTTTCTACCTTCCACGAAAACAATTTGCCTTTCCACTCGTTACATCTTCTGGCTCCACGAAATGTCCAGCCTACTAATCTATTCCAATACTTGAAGCAATATTTG
>Ga0114993_10007099_pt1 | contig 10419 bp, 8 predicted proteins | sample ArcticOcean_MG_C_FD_87042 | JGI IMG/M metagenome (GOLD analysis project Ga0114993, IMG submission 87042) | Marine microbial communities from western Arctic Ocean - ArcticOcean_MG_CB2_150 | ecosystem: Environmental > Aquatic > Marine > Oceanic | place: Arctic Ocean: Canada Basin | collected...
CGCTGAGAATAGCGCTGTTTGGCGCGTACTCGGCGTTCGCTTTAGGATGAACTCCATGTCGTCGGCGAATCCGATATCGAGCATTTCGTCGGCTTCGTCGAGCACCGCGTACCGTATATAACCTAAATCGATAATCCGACGGTTCATCAACTCTTTGAGTCGACCCGGCGTACCGACGCCGATCGTAGCGTTCTTCTCTAGCGCTCGAATCTGCTTGGCGATTGGCTCACCGCCGTAAACAGCAACAACGCTGATTCCACGGTCACGACCGATAAGCGCCAGTTCTCGTTGCACTTGCTGGGCAAGTTCCCGAGTTGGAACAAGCACGAGACCTTGTACGTCCCGCGAGTCAGGATCGATCTGGTTACACATCGGAATTCCGAATGCAGCTGTTTTACCTGATCCAGTGACCGCTTGCGCAACCACGTCACGCCCTTCAAGCTGCCAAGGAATGGACGCTTCTTGAATATCTGAAGGAGATTCGTAACCCATGTTGCAAATCGAATTGACAATGGTCTTTTCGAGTTTGAGTCCACCCCAGTCTTCTATGCCGACAAGATCGGTACGAACTTGAGTCAGGATTTCCTTGTCTAGTTGACGTTCTTGATCACGTCGTCGGACTGGCTTACCACGGACTGGCGTACGATCTGATACTGGCGCCGCGGGTGCTTTAGCCTCTTCACGAGTTTCGCTGTATTCAGGTTTTGCATAGCGACCTTCGTTTCTAGGTCGGCGTGGGGTACGTTCTACAGCAGATGTATTTGGCGATTCGCTTTTCGGTTGACGCGCTGGTCGATCGTAACGTCGGTCACGGAAATCTTCTCGTTGCGATCTGTCATCGCGCTTACGATCGTCACCACGACCGTCTTTGTTCGAGAGCGCACCGTCAGAGTCCCGACTTCCTCGCCCATCGATGACTGGTCGTGAATCTACGTTTCGTCCACGGCGTGGACCGCCTGAACGCTGCTCATCACGCTGCTCGGATAAATGTGAATCGGGTTGACCATTACGTCTAGCACGATTGCTGGGGCGTCTTCCGCCTCGACTGTTGTCGCGGTCATCTCGGTTGCGTTGACTGCTGTGTCGTGGATCGGCCCGTTCAGGATCTTTGTCATCGTTACGTGTTTCGCTACGCCGTGTATCCTCTCGCCGCCCCGAACGGTCCCGTGAGCGTCGATTCGATTTGCGAGAGGGTTCTGATTCCCTACGTGATCCCGCTTGGGATTCGCCAGATCGGGAGTTGGTAGATTCTTCGGAGTTTGGAGTGCGGTTCGCGGCTGTACGTTTGTTAGTTCGTGAATTCGATTCAGTTGATGCCGAATCGTCGTTCTTGTTGCCGCCGCCGATGAGACTTTTCAGTCGGCCTAGAGTGCCCAGTGTTCTGGTGCCCTTCTGGTGGTAGGAGTGGTTTCAGTAAGTATTTCTGAATTTCTTACTTCTAGTGTACTTCTTGATTGAGCATTTCTGACAATAAACTTCGATTTAGCTTTCAATTCGATCAAACTCGGTTCACTCGCAAACAGGTTGTTAGGTTCGATTTTTCGATAGTGTGGCTATTATGAGCACAACCAACATCAGCCCGTTGATCAACGATTCCGCCTCGCCTCAGCGCTATTCGTTCCAAGAGTGGAGGGACGTTTATAGCGACAATTGGATCAAATATTCAGTGGCATCAGCCGTAGTTTTGTTGGTCGTGATTTCCATTGGATTGTTTACCTTAGGTGCGCTTGAATTGATGCTAATTGGCGCAACGTTAACGGCCGGTGCAATTGGGTTTCACTTGCGTTTGTCGAATCGAATACGGATTATCAGCAATGAACTCGCTAAAGCTGAAGACAAATTGGCAAACGAGGCTAGTTCCAGCAGAATTCTAAGCGGAATTCGCACTTTCCGAGCAAACGACGCACTCAGTGCAAACGCACGTCTTGCGGTAGCGGCCCGAATGGGGACCGACTACCCGGCCGCAATCGTCTTCAATCTACGTGATGTTCATGGAGTTCTTGCTCCTTCGAATTGGAGCTATGAGGGCCAGCTTTCACACATCAGAGACCAGTTTGTAAGAATCGATGGTGATGATCCAGGAGCGTTAGCAGCACGACAGGGATCGGTCATCGTAATTTCAAATACCGATGAACGAGTTGAAAGGTTACCGATCTGGGCAGAGAATGCTGGTTTCTTACAGGGAATCGTCGCACCGATCAGTCGTGGACTAGATACAGTCGGCGTAATTTATGTTTTGAGCAAATCAGACAAACTTCCCACGCTCAAAGAAATTGAACAGCTTGAATTGATTGTGAATTTCAGTTCATATGATGCGTTGGCATCTCGGCCAGAAAGTGCAGCAGGTCAAACTCAGCCGTTCCGAGTCGTAGAAAAATCTGCCACAGCGAAGGCTGACTATTCCCCTTCCGCCACTCAGCCAATTCGCATGGAAGGCTTCGCGCTGAATCCAGAGTCGGAAAGAATGGAGATGAACGGCATGTTGATTTCTCTATCTCCAACCGAATTCTTACTAATGCACGCATTAGCTTCATCGCCCGACAAGCCTGTTTCACCCGCAGTTCTCATAAGCAGTTGCTGGTCGAAGAATGCCCGACCTGCCGATAACGCAGTCGATGTTGCCATATTCCGGTTGCGCAAGAAGTTGAATAGAACGGCTTCTACCAAAGGGCTTATCAAGACGGTTCGAGGCATTGGCTACATGTTCATTCCGCCAACTTCGACTGCAACTTCGCCCGCAATCGCCGACTAAATTCCTAGTCACCGACTGAAACTCTTTTCTCTTAAAAGTGAACGCCGCACCGAGGCGCTTGGTGCGGCGTTACGCCTACCGGTCTTAGGACCGAGTCCGCTATATGTAGTCACTGTGTGTCGCAACGACCCTCACAAATTAGCCAGTTGGTAGAAGAACCGGACCCCGTGTACGACGAGGTGCCGGCGTGTCGAACACCGACACCACCGGAGCGATCGCTAATTCACGTCGTATTGAAATGATCGGAGTAAACATGCCTTCACTACTTTGCTCAATATCAATTCCTGCTAGAACTATCGTCACGCCGATCTCTTGTCCCATCCCGATCAAGCGTTCACTCGAAACGTGAATAATCGCCCTCATGCCGATTTCCTCACGCACCTTGGCGACAGCATCTGCAACCTGCCCAAGCGACAGTCCAATACCGCCCTCGACGTGTACAACAGCTGATCGGGCACCAACCAACTCGTACGAAGTGGAAGCAAACGCTTCAACGACCGCCTTCCTACCGGCATGAAGCCCCGTAGAAATACCTGAGACAACAGCTGACTCGCCAGCATTGGTTAGCGAATCCTGCACTGATATAGCCCGTTCAGGTGAAGATTCGAGTGCGAGCGCAACTGCATTTACCGCGTCTGAGATATTCATGTCAGCGTTTATAAAGGCTTCATTCAACGATCCACCCATCGCACCACCAGACAATAAATCATCGTTGCACATCGTCATCACGGCATCAGCGGAGGATTTCAAAAGTTCATGTGCATGGACAGCAGATTGGTTTCGGAAACGACCTTCAAACTCAAACGGCATGTTCACAGCCGCTATGGTGAGCGTACCCGACTGTTGTGTGATTCGGGCAATCTCTGGCGCAAGCCCTGACCCTGTGCCACGGCCCAGACCAGCAAGAAGAATCACCACGTCGGCGCCGTCGATGAAATCGACCACCTTTGATTCGTATTGGCTGAACAAATCAACTGCAGTTTCAGGATTACCACCGCTACCAAAACCGTTTCCGATAGCCAAAGCTTCCACCCCATCTTTGAGATGTGTAGTCGCCGATCCGGTATCGATACCGAGCATACTTACATGACTTGAAACAGTCTCTGACAATCGATTCAGTGAGGAACATCCAGCCCCACCTAAACCGACAATTTTGACTTCAATATTGGTTGCTCTGGGCAACTCTTTTAACTTCATCATCCGACCCCTGCCTTATGTGCATATGGCGGAGATCAGTTAGTTGTTCCCATCACCGCCGTATACCCAAATTAGCACACTCGTTCTAGTAATTGAAATATCTTTAGAACACTTATTCGGAACATACGTGCTAATTCACCTGTTTTCAGGTAAGCGGCACAAATCGTTATCTAAATATCTAATGAAGTCATGCGAAGTCGGCGTTCAGCGAACCAAATGAAAGATGACTCGAACTCGGAAATTAAAAATCTACAGAATGTTCCGGAGTCGCTCGACAGCCTCTTTGAGGTTCTCTCGTGAGTTCGCAAATGACACTCGAATGTAGCCATCGCCGAACACACCGAATGCAGTTCCCGAAAGCAGCGCCACGCCACCCTCGTACATTGCCTTCTCGGCAAACTCCTGAGAACTCAAACCCGTTCCCTTGATGTTCGGGAACGCATAGAAAGCACCCTTAGGTGTCGGGCAGGTGATCCCAGGAAGTGAATTAAGTCCCTGTACGATGATGTCTCGTCGAACGGTAAACTCTTTCATCATTTCTTTCACCGATTGCTGAGAACCTTCAAGAGCAGCAATACCGGCCATCTGCGTGTGAACTGATGTGCAAGACACGCTGTTGGTCATGAGGCGGGTCACAGGCTCAACGAGGAAGTCTGGGAATATACCGTAGCCCAAGCGCCAGCCGGTCATCGCATAGCTCTTCGAGAATCCATCAAGGATTACGGTGCGCTCGCGCATGCCGGGGAATTTCGTAATAGAAACATGCTCTACGTCGTCGCCGTAGTACATGTCTTTGTAAATTTCATCTGCCATGACAGTGATGTCATTTTCAACAGCCATCTGAGCGATCTTCTCGAGATCAGCTTCAGGAATAACACTTCCGCACGGATTGTTAGGTGAGTTGATAATCATCAACTTAGTGCGAGGTGTGATCAGCGAGCGCAGCTTGTCGATATCGGCGTTGTAGCCGGTCTCTTCATTCAACTGCATTGGAACGGCAGTGCCGCCCATGTATTCGATCATCGATTCGTAGATCGGGAACCCTGGGTTCGGGTAGATAACCTCGTCGCCCTCTTCGATCAAAGCCATGATCGTGAAGAACATAACCGGCTTACCACCGGGAGTGACGATCACGCTGTCTGGCGATACGTCGTAGCCCTGTCGTTCGGTCTGGTGCTTGGCGATAGCCTGCCGGGTTTCTAGCTGGCCGGCGGATGCACCGTAGTGAGTGAACCCATCGTCGAGCGCCTTTTTGGCGGCATCTTTAATGTGTACCGGAGTGTCGAAATCAGGTTCACCAATTTCAAGGTGAATGATCGATTTTCCCTGGCGTTCGAGTTCTTTGGCCTTAGCGAGAGTTTCGAACGCGGTTTCGGTACCCAGATTTGCCTGTCGAGATGCGAGCTGTGTCACTGTGGTGAGGCCTATTCAACTATTCAAGATGTGAGATCCAAAACGAATTTGCTTCCGATAATCTCTAAAGTGAGTTGACCTCGGGAGTTATGAAATTCGCAACAACGTGAAAATTTTCTTCTCGCACAGTTGGCATGTCAACATCTGATGAGACAATGACACAGCCAGTGCATTAGCTAATTTGAAATCTTCACGGCGATTTGACAGTTTATCGTCCTAAGACCACCAGTTTCCGGATCAACCCCTCGCACGAAAATCGCATTGAGCGAAGAGACAGAAATCATAATGACGCAATCAGCCTCCAAACAAACCAGACAGAATCGAATGAAAAATCTCATAAAGTCGGGAAAACCGGCTTATGGGGTTTCAGTCCAATTCCCATCGGCTGAAATCGCCGAAATGGTTGGCGAACTCGATTTCGACTGGGTGATGCTCGATGCTGAACACGGGTCGATTACCCCCGACAACATCGGTCCGATGATTATGGCTGCTGAGATTCGCGGAATAACGCCAATCGTTAGACCCGAGAAAAACGATCCGGCGATCATCAACAAGTACCTCGACCGCGGCGCTATGGGTGTTCAAGTCCCTCACGTAAATACGGCCGAAGAAGCCCGCGCCGTTGTTGAAGCGTGCCTGTACCACCCGAACGGTATGAGGGGACTCGGCGGCGGCCGCATGGCAGATTTCGGTTGGGGATCGCCAACTTCTGAATACGTCAAGGACGCCAACAAAGAGATGCTCGTGTGCATTCAGATCGAAGATATCGCTGCGGTCGAAAATCTCGACGAGATACTTGCCGTTCCCGACATTGATGTGTTTTTCATAGGACCAACCGATCTGGCGCAATCGATGGGTCATCCCGGTGACAACGGTCACCCCGACGTGCAGAAAGTCGTGAAGGAAACCTTTGACAGAATTCATACAGCCGGGCACGCTTCAGGCACACCGAGTGCTGCCGAACAAGCGTTGAAGAACACCGAGGCCGGTATTCAATACCACTACACCCACATTCCAACCTTCATGAGCAGCTACGGCCAGCACTTCATGAAAACCGTAGGACGGGCTTAGAGGCTTTTTAGCCGGATACGGATTCAATTTCAAGTGACGATGGATTACGTGGCGTGGGCCGAGTGGTACGACATTTTCTATGCGGCAGCTGACCCTGGAGATATAGATTTCTACCACGGTCTCAGCAAAGCTTCGGGCGGACCAATTTTGGAGATCGGCGTTGGTACCGGACGTATTGCGCTACCGCTCGCTCAGCAAGGTATGGAAATCGTCGGGATCGATTTATTCGAGCCAATGTTGAAGGTCGCCCAGCAGAACGCTCTGGACGTGGCTCCACTAGATGGCAGCCTTCGCCTAATTCAGGCCGATATGCGCGATTTCGACCTTAAACGACAGTTTTCAGTTGTGACTATTCCGGCTCGTACGCTGCTATTAGCTACGACTGAGGCAGAACAGATCGACACGCTCTGTTGCGCCGCGAAGCATCTGGCGCCGGACGGAACAATGGCATTCAACCTGTTCTACCCAGACCCTGAAATGCTTGCCGATGATCCTGACGAAGAGTTTCTTCTTGAGGTTGTCGATAAGCCCGACGGTGGTCGTTATGTGCTTACGGCGAGGAATCGCTTCGATATCGAATCGCAACTAAACCACGGCGTTCAGATTGCTGAAGAACTCGATCCCAAGGGTGAGATTCTTAGACGTCAGGAACTCAAAGTTGTGGTTCGTTATCTTTACCCCGAACAGATCATTGCGTTGTGCGACCGAGTTGGGCTGGAAGTTATCGAAATGTGGGGTAATTTCGAAGGCGGGGAGCTTGACGAAGAAAGTGACGAGATCGTCGTGCTGGCCCGTCACAAAGTATCCGACCAGATTTGAACTTAACGAACTGAGGCGACCAATCAACGGATCAGTCGTCTCAGTTCCCTCTTATCTGCCAGAACCTAGAATCCTACCGTCTTGTTGCAAATGTTCTCAAGTTTTTCACCGGCAGCGAACCGGCGTAGATTATACTTAAACGCCTGTCGTCGCATTTCATATAGCTCAGGCGTAAGCGCCGAGGAGTGTGGCGTAAGAATTACGTTTGGAAGCGTCCACAATCGTGAATCGTCAGCCAATGGCTCAACCGCAGTCGCATCAAGTGCTACACCCGCTAGGTGTCCCGATTCCAGTGCATCGCACATTGCATCTTCGTCGACAATCTCACCACGTGAGATCACAATTATGTAGCTGCCCTTGGGCATCATCGCGATTCGGCGAGCGTCAATTGAATTTCGAGTTGTATCGAGCACCGGTGCCGCGATAACAAGGAAGTCAGACACTTTGGACAGATCGTCGAGTCGTTCCAAGTCCCAACATTCTTTAATAGTTGCTGGAACATTCAAAGGTGCCGGGTCAATTGCATATGTCGTTGTACCGAAAGCTGATACCCGTTCAGCAACCGCTCGACCTATCGCCCCTAGTCCAAAAATACCCACGGTTGTGCCGGTAATTTCAGTAATACGTGCAGCGTACTTTTCAGTATCCCACGTTTTCTTCTGACGATCTTCAAAAGCTTCCTGAAAACGATGAGTCAGTCCGACCATAGCCCCTATCACATGGTCACCCATAGAGGTCACGTGCGTGCCTGGAGCGTTAGTAATCGGCACCTCGGAATCAACGATGTTCTGATAGGCAACAATCTTGTCGATTCCCATACCGGGGCAAGCGATCCACTTCAGTTGATCTGCGGCATCGAAAGCCTCGCCGTTAGGCCACCCAAAGAAAGCATCAGCGCCTTTTACAGCCTCAACATGATCAGAGGGTTCATAGGCAACGACGAAATCGATATCAGGAAAGGAATCGATCAGTTCGTCGGCGTAGTGAGTACCCACGTGGTCGGTTCCGATTACAACTTTTAAGTTCGTCATCTATAAACTCCGCTAAGTAATTTGCAGATGAGCATGTTGTCACAACAGGCATAATGCGCCAATGGTCTCCCTGATATTGCAAAGATAGATATATTCAAGAATCAATGATTCCTGCAACCCGATTCGAGCCTGGAAAGCACATTGTGATTCGCAATGTGTTTCAAGGTCGTATACAGACCGTTTTCCCATCAATCGTGGTGGTCGATTCTCCAGAACTTGTGGTCACATGGTTGCCGCTGGAAACGCCTGTACTTAACGGAGTGACCGACCCGTCTGCCAAGTACGACGGTGGAAATGGGCGTATGAGCGCCGAAACCATGATCGCCAAACAATGGGACATGGCAGAAAGAAATTGGCACACCTCTGGAACGCTCCGCATAAAGAACCCACGATTCATGTGGTCGCTCTGGGTATTCTGGGAGCCTAAGATGACTGAAGTCCGAACCTGGTACATCAATATCGACGCCACGTATAAGCGAACGAGACTCGGATTCGATACCTGGGATATGTTCCTGGACGTTGTGGTTCAGCCAGATCGCAAGACGTGGCGATACAAAGATGAAGATGAATTTGCAGAGGCTATCGAAGCGGGATTTTTCACAGCGTTCGAGGCTCAGGGAGTTCGCGACACCGCCGCTCGTGCCCTGCAAACAATCGTGGAAAACCGCAAGCCATTTAGCAATATTTGGGCCGATTGGCGACCTGATATTCTCTGGGGGATTCCACAGATCCCAAAAAACTGGGATGAGATTTAATCTCGTTCAACCTTGTAACTCCGTTGCACAATGGCGTGCAGCGAATGACATTCACGATTCAACCTCGGTAGTTCACGGGTAGAATTCATGAATGCCTAACCCGAAAATCGAAGGCCAATTCGAGATCGAAGCTGACTTCCAACCGACTGGCGATCAACCAACGGCGATTAGCGAACTAACAGCCGGTCTAAACGACGAGTTGAAACACCAGACCCTACTCGGCGTTACTGGTTCCGGTAAGACATTCACGATGGCAAAGATCGTCGAAGAAGTTCAGCGCCGCACCCTCGTTATTGCACACAACAAAACGCTTGCCGCTCAACTATCATCCGAGTTCCAAGATTTCTTCCCGAATAACTCGGTCCAGTACTTCGTTAGCTACTACGACTACTACCAGCCCGAGGCATATATCCCCCAGTCAGACACATACATCGAAAAGGAATCCGACGTAAATGAAGAGATTGACCGTCTCAGACACGCAGCAACAAGAGCATTGCTAACCCGCCGCGACACCCTAATCGTCGCTAGCGTTTCGTGCATATATGGCCTCGGTTCTCCTGAGGAATATCGTTCAGTCGTACTAAGCCTGCGCAAAGGTGAAGAGCCTGGACTTCGCAAAGTCGTTCGCAAGCTCATCGACATGTACTACGAACGAAACGACATGGAGATGGTGCGGGGTCGCTTCCGTCTTCGCGGCGATACACTCGAAATCATGCCAGCTTATGAAGAGCTTGCAATTCGAATTCAATTCTTCGGTGATGAGATCGAACGCATCATCGAGCTCGACCCGCTCACTGGCGAAATTCTGGCAGAACTCGATCACATCGACATCTTCCCCGGCAAGCACTTCGTAACTCCTGAAGACGAGCTGAAGGAGGCTCTGAAGGACATCGAAAACGAGCTTGGCGAACGACTGGACGTACTGCGTTCAAATGGAAAACTCGTTGAAGCACAACGGCTCGAAGAACGGACGAACTTCGACTTAGAAATGCTGAAAGAAACCGGTTCATGCCCGGGAATCGAAAACTATTCCCGTCCTCTTGGGAGACGCTCACCCGGATCCGCACCGTGGACGTTACTGGATTATTTCCCTGACGATTTCCTGATATTTATTGACGAATCGCATATCACTCTCCCGCAGATAAACGGCATGTACAAAGGCGATTTCGCCCGCAAGACTAGTCTGGTCGATTACGGGTTCCGACTGCCTTCTGCGATGGATAATCGCCCACTCGCCTTCGAGGAATTTGAAGATCGAGTGAAGCAGATCGTTTATGTTTCAGCAACGCCGGGACCTTACGAAGCGGCACATGAAGAACGTCGTGTAGAACAGGTGATTCGTCCGACTGGATTGATCGATCCAGAGATCGTCTTGGAGCCG
>Ga0114993_10007107_pt1 | contig 10412 bp, 8 predicted proteins | sample ArcticOcean_MG_C_FD_87042 | JGI IMG/M metagenome (GOLD analysis project Ga0114993, IMG submission 87042) | Marine microbial communities from western Arctic Ocean - ArcticOcean_MG_CB2_150 | ecosystem: Environmental > Aquatic > Marine > Oceanic | place: Arctic Ocean: Canada Basin | collected...
AGCAGCAACACCATCCTGGGCGCCGCAAAGCTGACGGGACGGCTTCCCGCCGGTACGTCGATCGGAGTCTTGGCTGCTGTGACCGGGCAAGAGTATGCGAAGACCTTCGTGTCGGAGCCGGAAGTCTTTGACGAAGTCCGCGTCGCGCCCCGCACCACCTGGGGCGTCGCGCGCGTCCAGCAGGAGTTCGGGCCAGAGGGTTCGACTGCCAGCCTCATGGTCACGGGCGTGCATCGCGCACTCGATGCGGGCGATCCTCTGGCCCTACGCATGCCCCGGCGCGCCGTGACGGTGAACGGTGAGACGTTCTGGCGGCTGAGTTCGACGTACGAAGTCTCGGTGAGCGGTGGATTGACCCGCGTCGACGGCGAACAAGAAGCGATTTTGAGGCTTCAGCGTGCAAGCACCAGATACTTTCAGCGACCCGACGCCTCCCATGTGGAAGTCGATCCTGAGCGCACGACCCTAGGTGGCAGCAAGGCCACCGTGCGGGCCCAGAAGATCAGCGGCACCCACTGGCTCTGGACGATCAACGCCGACCTGGAGTCGCCCGAGGTGGAGTTCAACGACCTGGGGCGACTCGGGACAGGCGACGGCCTGGCGCTCCGACCCTCGCTGACGTATCGGGAGTCCGATCCAGGGCGCTTCTTCCGCAACTATCGGCTCTCGCTGAACCCCAACGCGGAGTGGAACTTCGGCTGGGAGCGCCAGCAGACCGTGATTTCGGGGAGCGCCTCCGTGACCTGGAACAACTTCTGGACGACACGCACCTCCACTCGAGTGAACGTCACGGGGCAGAACCAGAGATTGACCCGTGGAGGGCCGTCCATGGGTACGGGTCAGGGCTGGAACACGTCGCTCGATTTCGCGAACAGCTCGTCGTCGCAGACGCGGTGGAGCGTGGGTATGGCATACGGGCGCGACGAGTTCGGTGGCAACAGTCAGAGGATCAACGGACGCGTGTCCTTGGTGCCCACGCCTCGCTGGCAGGTGTCGCTGTCACCCTCGTTCCAGCATACCGTCGATCCCCGCCAATACCTGGGGACGCGGGACGGAGGAGGGCCGTCGACGTACGGAGGACGCTACATATTCGCCTTCACTGACCGTACAACGGTGGCTATGGAAACCCGGCTGAATTTCACGCTCAAGCCGGACGTCACGTTCGACGTGTATGCCCAACCCTTTGCCGCCAGCGGCCGCTTCTACGACTTCGGCGAACTGGCATCCGCGAGCAGCCGATTCCTCCGCGCATACGGAACGGACGGCACCACCATCACCTCGACGGGCGACGACGGCTACGAAGTAGCCGACGCAGAGGACCGTTTCGAGCTCCCCAACCGGGACTTCAGCGTGCGCTCGTTTCGCAGCACGGCAGTCGTCCGGTGGGAGTGGCGTCCAGGCAGCACACTATACCTCGTCTGGCAACAGGACCGTTCGGGCAGCAACCCACTCGGCGAGCGTGCGAACCTGAACGACGTGTTCGGATCGATCACCGCGACCGGAAACAACTTTTTCGCCGTGAAAGCCAGTTACTGGATAGGGGGAGCGGGCGGCTAACATGATCGTCCACTTGATAGACGGCACCTACGAGCTGTTCCGCCAGTTCTATGGCCTCCGCCGCTTCAGCAAAAGTGAGGACCGGCCCTTCGCTGCCGCCAATGGTGTGCTGCACTCTGTCTTGCAAATGATCGAGACGGGTACAACCCACATCGGTGTGGCGACTGACCACGTCATCGAATCATTCCGAAACGACTTGTGGCCCGACTACAAGACCGGTGAGGGGATTGATCCGGCGCTGCACCGGCAGTTCGGGGCGCTCGAGGAAGGATTGGCTGCGATGGGGATCGCGGTTTGGCCTATGGTCGAACTAGAGGCGGACGATGGCCTCGCGTCGGCCGCTCATCTCGCGTCGCTGGATGACGACGTGCAAAGGGTTTCCATCTGGACCCCCGACAAAGACCTAGCTCAGTGTGTTCGCGGAGACCGGGTGGTCCAAGTCGATCGTAGAGCGAATCAGATACGCGATGCCGATGCGGTGGTGGAGAAATTCGGGGTCGAACCCGTTTTGATCCCAGACTTTCTCGCTCTCGTCGGTGACGCTGCTGACGGCTTCCCAGGCATTCCCCGCATCGGGCGTGTCACCGCTGCGCGGCTTCTGAACCAGCACGGCCCCATCGAAAGCTTCCCGGACTCGGTCCTCGGCGAGCGGCGAGAGTTGGCGCTGCTCTTCAAGAACCTCGCGACACTCAGAACGGACGCGAGCCTCTTCAGCGAAGTAGAGGAACTCCGATGGTCGGGTCCGACCGCCGACTTCGAAGAAATGGCGGGCCGCCTCGGCGACGAGCGTTTGCTCGAACGCTGTCGGAAGGCTCAGTGGGTCTAGCCCTCGGTGCCGAACACCCTCGCCAAGGCGGCCGCGCACACATCCATGGACTCAATCGCGTCGTCGACGACGCCTCCCATGGTAATAAAGCCGTGAATCATCCCTCCGTACTCCACCAACTCCGTCTCAACTCCTGCGTCTCGTAGCTTGGCAGCGTAGGCAGTGCCTTCGTCTCTCAAAGGGTCGTAGCCCGCAGTGAGAACGAGCGCCGGAGGGAGGCCGGTGAAGTCTTCGGCGAAGAGCGGCGAGGCGATGAGCTGACCTCGGTCCCCGTCCCGGTGGATGTAGTGCATCATGAACCAGTTGAGCAGTTCGGTGGTCAGACGGTAGCCCTGGGCCAAGGTCACGTGTGACGGCATGCTACCGGTGAGGTCGGTGACCGGATAGATGAGCAACTGGTGCACAAGGCGGGGCGCTCCATCCTGCTTCGCCAAGTGGCACACGACAGCCGCGAGATTACCCCCTGCGCTGTCGCCACCCACGGCTACACGACTGGGGTCCCCCCCGAGCTCCAACGCATGATCCACCACCCAACACGTCGCCGCCCAGGCGTCATCAACGGCGGCCGGGAACGGAAATTCGGGCGCCAGCCGGTAGTCAACCGAGACCACGAGGCACGCCGCGCCAAGGCACAGGCGACGACACGGTATATCGTGCGTGTCCCGATCGCCGATCACGTAGCCCCCACCGTGGAAATAGACCAGTATCGGGAGCGGCCCTTCGGCATCCTGCGGGCGATAAAACCGAGTCGGAAGCTCGCCGCCCGGGCCAGGGATCGTGCCTTCCTCGGTTTTCACTCCGGCCGGAGGATCTCCCGATACGGCGGCGACCGTCTCCGCGTACTGAATCCGCGCGGCGGGAGCATCGAGGCTCTCGAGCGGAGGGAGAGTGCTTCTTTCCGCCAGATCGAGTATGAACTGGGCTTGTGGGTGGAGAGTCACGGCGTTCCACGTTGCAGAAATTATCGAGTCCACGCACGATCAATCTGACTGCATCAGCGGGAGCGCGCGACCCGTGGAAAGAGGGACCGCAGCTCGCCGAAGACTACGCCGAAGCCGGGTCCCCGTCGATTGGAGCAACTCGTCGGCGACCGGGAGAACGACCTCGAGGCGCTGCGCGGACGAACGTGGGACGCCGTAATCGACAACTCGGGTAGGCAGGTCGAGTGGACCGAGGCCTCCGCAGTACTTCTCCGAGACAACGTGGATCTCTACGTCTACACATCGTCGACGGGCGTGTACTACCCCTACCTCGGTTCGCACATCTCCGAACGCACCGAGCCGGTCCTCGCCCTACCTGCGGGAGAGGACGTGCAGGGATCCGCATATGGCTACGGCGTGATGAAGGCGAATTCGGAACTCGCAGCCCGAAGCGCGTTCGGAGACGACCGAGCGATCGTGGTTCGTCCGACCTACATCATGGGCCCTGGTGACACCACCGACCGCTTCACGTATTGGCCTGTCCGCCTGAGCCGAGGCATCCTTCGTCATGATCCCGGACTACGAGTTCCTCCGGGAGCACCGGGTCGGCTTTGCGGTCCCCTGGATCATGCCGATGGGAGACAACGCGGGATCAGCCCTCGTGGACAACCTGCTGGCGATCGAGAACGGGCTGACCTTCACACCGCTCGCTCAAAGCGTACGGGACGTCTACGAGTGGTGGCACTCCGATGCCGTGACCGAAGAGCGTCGAGAGAATATGGTGTCGGGGCAGCGCTCGCTCATCGCGCGTGAAGCCGCGATCATCGCGGCTTGGAAGGCGCTCTAGCTAAGCACTTCCCTCAGCGATCCCAATCCTCGCGAAGCCAGTCCACGATCATCACTATCTGCTCTTGGCTGAGGAGCTCGTCCTCCCCGAAGGCAGGCATCCGGTCGTTGTTCTCCCGGTAGAAATCTTCATGGGCCGGATTTTGAAGCATACCGAACATCCACTCACGTGATCCCCACCCAGTCAGGTCCGGTCCCAGCGCCCGGGCGCCCTCGCCTTGGAAGAAATGGCAGTCCTGACAATCGAAGGGTGATTCAGCCATGAGGCTGTGCGCCTCGGTAACATCCTCCGCGTCCGACGCATCCATGGCCGCTTGTCGGGGAAGCGCCGCCTCAGCTGAGATCGCCTTCAGGATCTTTTCGAAATCGATCTTCTGCTGTTCGTCGAACGTCCGCACGCGGCGTTCGATCACTCGAACCATGCGGCCTCGTGCGTGGTCCGTCCCGCCGAAGTATTCCAGCGAGCCGACGCGATCAGGATCGAGTAAACCCGCCACCCAAGAGCGGCCGGCGTAGCCAACCAAATCCGGGGCGGACTGCTCGTCCGCTGGCATATTCCCGAGTCCGTCATGTCCATCATACCGATGGCAGGTAGAGCAGTTGCTCGCGAACAGCCGAGGTCCCTGTGTCAGCGGATCGGTTCTAAGTAGCGAGAGCGCCCCTACAGGAGGGATGCCGCTCGGGCGGGCAGCTAGCTCGAGCACACGCTCGGCATCCGTCTCGGCTAGTTCCTTGTCGACTTGAAACTCAGCGTTCTGAGCGTCCTCGCGCAGCGCGAGCCCGGTCAGGGCACCGATGGCCAGCAGCAAGCCGAATGTGAGCCCCAGGTTGAAGCGATGTCCCCAGGCTCGCTTCGCGGCAATGATCGGCATCAATGCCACCAGGGTGACAACGAGCGTTGGAACGAGGTGCGCCCATGTCACTGTTGACCTACGCCGACGCACGGCGCGCGGTATCAAGAGAATGGTCGAGAACCGGAGAATGCCCCCATGGACCGCCGACAACAGTGTCGGTGTCGAGTTCCACAATAATCGTGCCCTTAGCGAGGAGCAGATCGCCTCAATCGTCGCATGGGTCGATGATGGCGCTCATGAGGGTGAGGGTGCGGCAACACAAGCACCTCCGGACTTCGTCGACGGCTGGCAGATGAGTTCGCCCGACATGATCGTCGAAGTGCCGCCTTTCGCGATCCCCTCTTCCGGCACTGTTGAGTACACGTACTACATCGTGCCGGAGACGTTCACCGAAGATCGGTGGATTAGGAGCAGTGAGCTACGGCCGAGCAACATCGAAGCTACGCACCACCTGCTGGCCTATGTGCGGCCGCCGGAGTCGAGCTACTTCCGCGACTACCCGCTGGGTGAGTTCTTTGTACCGAAGCCCGGTGGTCGTGCGCGCGCGGAGGGGGAGTCGAACTTCCAGTGGCGTCAGTCCATCGGCGGGTACGCTCCGGGACAAAATCCTGGAGAGGCGAAGTTCCCGGACGACCAAGCCGTATTCGTCGAAGCGGGGTCACAAATCGTGTTCGAGCTGCACTACAACTCGAAGGGCGAGCCGATGATCGATGAGCCGCGTCTCGGCCTCGAGTTTCTCGACGGCCAGCCGGCAACACGTCGCCTTGGTGGCGCGGTCATCGACCGGGACTTCGTAATTACACGCAACGCGGCAACCCACCGCGTGGACGCGTCGGTAGGGATCAAGCAGGACGTGACGCTGCTTTCGCTGACACCGCACATGCACCTGCGTGGGAAGTCGTGGGAGTTCCATGCAATCTTCCCCGACGGTCGCACACAGGTGCTCTTGAGCGTACCGGCTTACGACTTCAACTGGCAGATAACCCATTTCCTGGCGGACCCACTCGAACTCCCGGCTGGCACCATCATCGAGTCTTCCGCGTACTACGACAATTCCGCGGACAACGTACACAACCCGGATCCGATGTCGCCGGTGGAGTGGGGTGATCAGAGCTGGGAAGAGATGATGGTGGGCTTCTTCGACGTGGCCATGGATCCCGGCATGGATCCGGAGTCGATTTTCGGGGCAGCGACAAGGCGGTAAGTCGGCGCGGTCGCGGCCCGGCTCGACGGTCAAACTGGACATCGTCATGACCAAGTTGTCGGATCCCGCGGTCGAGGTCGGCTGGGCTGTACGCTTTGAGGCCAGATAGGGGCACGCCGCGCCAATTCTAGCCCGCCGCAACCGTCCACTTGACCAGCAGTGCCACGCCAACCAGAACCATCGCCGCACCTGTGATACGGCTCGCCATCTCTGCATGGCGTGTCGGCATCACCTTCTCGCCGAATACAAAGACTGCGATCGCGGCGATCCAAAGCAGGTTCATCACGCCGCCCAGGAAGAGCAGACACATGAGTACCCAGCAACACCCGACACAGTACGTACCGTGACGCAGCCCCATGCGGAATGCCCCAGCAATGCCGGGACGCCAGTGCTCAGAAATAAAATGTATCGGGGATTGGCAGTGTTTGAGGCAGGCGAGCTTGATCGGCGTGACCTGGTACACGCCTGCAGCAACCAGGAGCACCGCTCCGAGCAATGGGCTGGTCGCAACCATCATGGGTGACAGCAGAGCCGCTTGATCGAGTGCCCATTGTCCGGAAGTCGCAAACACGCTGAATCCCGCCCACAGCGTGACATACCCAGAAACGAAGACCACAGTGGGTGCAACCACGGCCCCCTGTCGCTCCGCCTTACGGGCCACGCCCGCATAGACCATGGTGGTGGGCGCCGCGCTCGGGACCATCATGCCGACCATCATGATGACCCACATCAGGAAGATCATCACGAAGTCTCCGTCATCCCAAGCCTGGATGCGGACCATCTCCATGGACGTCGACGGCTCCATCATGCCGCCCGACGCTCGTATCAGGTAGATCCAGGCGAGCACGGTCGTGCCAGGCGGCCCCGTGCAAACCGCTCTCGCCGTCCGATCCCGAGCATGACCTCGCCACGTAGGACTCTTGCCTCGACAAAGAAGTGGATGAGCGTCTTGAGGCGCTGCTCGTAGTCCTCGATATCAGCGTCGGTGTCCCCGTCGAGTACGAAGCACATCACCGGATAGTCGAAGAACGCCTCACAGAGCACGTCGACCACCTCGGCTACATCATCCTCACCGAGCCTGAATACAGTCTCGAGCACAAACGCCTGAGCCATTCCGCTACTTCAACCGAGCGATTCGCCTACTTCACGAACAGCATCTCTCGGTATGTCGGTATCGGCCACAGATCATCCGGAACGACTCGCTCCAGTCGGTCCACGACATCACGGACCGCGTTCATCGCCGGAATGATGTTCTCTCGCATGTGGCGGGCCTTCGCCACCACGTCGTCACCACCAAGCTCTTGGTTCTGGGTCGCGAGCACACCGAGCGTTTCGTTCAGAGCATCGATGAGTTCATTGATCCGCCCAGCGATCGCAAGCACGCCGTCACTCTTCACGCCGAGGTCGTCGGCACTCTCGGCTGTTGAGAGCAAGTCGCTCAAGTAGCGAACAGCAGCGGGTACGATCATCGTCTGAGCGATCTGCTGCGCACTCTCCCCTTCGATGTTGATCGTCATGAAGTACTGCTCGACGAGAATCTCATAGCGGGACTCGAGCTCACGGTGCGAGAGCACGCCGTACTTCTCGAAGAGCGCCTTGTTCTTCTCCTCGACGAGCTTCGGCAACGCATCCATCGTGCTGCGCAAGTTCAGCAACCCGCGAGTCTCCGCTTCGACAACCCACCCGTCCGAATAGTTGTCGCCGTTGAAGATCACATGCTTGAACTCGTGGATCTCGGAAGCGAGCAACAAACGCAACGCCTCGTCGAACGACGTGCCCTTCTCCAGGTCCGCCTCGAGCACGCCACACAGTTCGTCGATCGACTCTGCCACGATCGTATTGAGGATCGTCGCTGCGAACGAGACACTCTGTGCCGAGCCGAGCGCTCGGAACTCGAACTTGTTGCCCGTGAACGCGAACGGTGATGTCCGGTTCCGATCCCCTGCATGCTTGGGCAGACGCGGTAGAACGTTCACTCCGAGGCCCATTATGCCTTGGGACTTACTCGACTTGGCCTCACCGGCCTCTTCGATCTGCTCGAAGATGTCCTGCAGTTGATCGCCAATGAACGCGGATATGATCGCTGGCGGAGCCTCGTTTGCCCCGAGTCGGTGGTCGTTGCCCGCATGAGCGACAGCCGCTCGCAGCAGGTCCTGGTGTCTCGCCACGGCCTTGAGAACAGCGGAGCAGAAGAATAAGAACTGCACGTTGTCGTGTGGCGTCTCACCTGGCTCGAGCAAGTTCTGATCGCTCGTCCCAAAGGAGAAGTTCAGGTGCTTGCCGCTCCCGTTCACGCCCTGGTATGGCTTCTCGTGCAGCAAGCACACTAGACCGTGCTTACGCGCAATCCGACGCAGCGTGGACATCGTGAGCTGCTGATGATCCGCGGCCTGGTTCGAGTCCTCGTAGATCGGTGCTACTTCGTACTGGCCTGGCGCAACTTCATTGTGTCGCGTCGTGAGCGGCACGCCCAGTTTGTACAATTCGATCTCTACCTCGTTCATGTACTCGAGCACCCGCTCAGGTATCGACCCGAAGTAGTGATCGTCCATTTCCTGACCCTTCGGCGGCTTCGTGCCGAAGAGCGTGCGCCCGGTGGTCTGAAGGTCGGGGCGGCGATAGAAGAACTCCTCATCGACGAGGAAGAACTCCTGCTCGGCACCGCAGGTCGCGCGAACGGCTTGGGATGGTGAACCGAAGAGGACCAAGGCCCGACGAGCCTGTTGGTCGAGCGCATGCATGGAGCGCAGTAGCGGCGTCTTGGCGTCGAGCGCGTCCCCTGCCCATGACGCAAAGGCCGTGGGTATGCACAGGTAGGCGCCCCCGGCCCCCTCCATGAGAAACGCCGGCGAGGTCGGATCCCATGCGGTGTAGCCGCGAGCTTCGAAGGTCGCGCGCAATCCACCGGACGGGAACGACGACGCGTCCGGCTCACCCTGGACGAGCTGGTCCCCGTTGAATTCGGTGATCGCCCGCCCGTCCCCGGTCGGCTTCAAGAATGAATCGTGCTTCTCCGCGGTGTGCCCCGTGAGCGGCTGGAACCAGTGCGTGTAATGGGTGGCACCCTTCTCTATGGCCCAGTCCTTCATCGCGATCGCCACGGCATCCGCCACCGACGGATCGAGCTCGGTTCCGTCCTGAATCGTGGACAGCAGCGCCTCGTACTGTGGCTTGGGAAGGCGCGACTTCATCTGGTGCAGCCCGAAGACGTTTTGCCCGAACACCTCCTCGAGATCAATGCGTTCCTGCTCCGCACGGCCGTTGGCGGCCGTCGGCGTATACTTGGCCGCAGCCAAAGAGTCGAAACGGGGAATCGGGCGGGTCATGGGCAGCAGTCTCCTGGTCAGGCTTACGGTTTGTTGTCTTGTAGCGCGTACTCGAAGTCGGCGAGTCGAATCACACGTCTAGGTTCTTCACATATTTCGCGTTCTGCTCGATGAACTTCCGTCGCGGCTCCACTTCGTCGCCCATGAGCCGGTCGAACAGGTTCGAGGCGATCGCCCCGTCCTCAATCTGCACCTGCAGGATCGTTCGAGCATCGGGGTCCATGGTGGTCTTCCAGAGCTGGTCCGGATTCATCTCGCCCAGACCCTTGTAGCGCTGAATCGTCACGCCCTTGGCTTCGCCGTTCTTGCCGCCCAGGCGCTTGAGGTACACCTCGCGCTCCTGGTCGGAGTACGCGTAGAAGTCGGATTTCCCTTTGTGCACACGGTATAGAGGCGGCTGCGCGATATATACGTATCCAGCCTCGATGAGCTCCCGCATTTGCCGGAAGAAGAACGTGAGAAGCAGCGTGCGGATATGAGCGCCATCGACGTCGGCATCCGTCATGATCACGACTTTGTGATACCGCGTCGACTCAATATTGAACTCCTCACGGATGCCCGCTCCGATCGCGGTGATCATCGCGCGGATCTCCTCGTTGGAGAGGATCTTGTCGATCCGCGCGCGCTCAACGTTGAGGATCTTCCCTTTGAGCGGAAGGATCGCCTGGAACCGACGGTCACGGCCCTGCTTGGCGCTACCGCCGGCGGAATCACCCTCAACGAGGTACAGTTCGCAAAGCGAAGGATCGGAAATCGAGCAGTCGGCGAGCTTGCCTGGCAGCACACCCCCTTCCAAAGCGCTCTTCTTACGCGCGAGGTCGCGTGCCTTACGCGCCGCCTCACGTGCCCGGGCCGCCTGCAACGATCTCTCGATGATAG